>Ga0316189_10007586_pt1 | contig 10241 bp, 6 predicted proteins | sample LowCovwburrow_MG_FD_204930 | JGI IMG/M metagenome (GOLD analysis project Ga0316189, IMG submission 204930) | Coastal sediment microbial communities from Maine, United States - Lowes Cove worm burrow | ecosystem: Environmental > Aquatic > Marine > Coastal > Sediment | place: USA: Maine... | reverse complement strand
AGGGTGTCACTACCAGCGCAACGGCCAGCGATATCAGCATACCCATGCTGGCATTTATGGGTATTGGGCTCATATAAGGCCCCATGAGCCCGGTAACAAAAGCCATGGGCAGCAACGCGGCTATAACGGTAAAGGTAGCGAGAATCGTTGGACCACCAACTTCATCGACAGCGCGGGGGATAGCCTCTACCAGCTTCAGCTTGCCTATCTGCATATGCCGGTGGATATTCTCCACCACCACTACCGCATCATCGACCAGGATACCGATCGAGAATATCAGTGCGAACAGGGACACCCGGTTTAGCGTGAAGCCCCATGCCCAGGAGGCGAATAAGGTAATGGCAAGGGTAATAACAACCGCCGAGCCAACAATAATCGCTTCCTTCCAGCCGAGACTTAACATCACCAGTAGCACAACTGACGCCGTGGCAAACACCAGTTTCTTGATCAGTGTCCGGGCTTTCTGGTCCGCGGTATATCCATAGTTGCGGGTAATTTGGGTATGTACACCATCGGGGATAAATATGCCCTGCAAAGCATCGATGCGTTCGACAATCTGGTCGGCAATCTGCACGGCATTCGTGCCGGGCTGTTTGGCAACAGCAAGCGTAACGGCGGGTTGCGCGCCGATAGCCTCTACTGTTTCTTTTGTAGCGGGTCCACTGCCGTACCACACATATTGCTCGGGTTGGTCATTGCCGCGGCGGATCTCTGCGACATCTCTCAAATAAACCGGCGCGCCTTCATGCATACCCACAACCAGACCAGCCACGTCTTCCGCATGACGGAACAGCTTGCCGGCCTTTACCCGGATCTCCTGATTGTCACCCACCAGCGCTCCGGCATCCGCCGAGCGATTAGCCATCTGTAATGCAGAGCGAAGGTCTCCCAGGGACAACCCGTAACCGCCCAGACGTTGTGCATCCAGAAGCACATGCACGACAGGTTCAGGGCCACCGGTTGTATAAATATCACGCGTACCGGGAACGCGCTTTAGCTCGACCTCGAGCGCATGCGCCACACTGCGTAGTTCTGCTGCGCCTTGTGTGTCGTCGTCTGTCCACAAGGTGACGGTGACAATGGGCACTTCATCGATGCCCTGGGGCTTGACCAGTGGCTGCCCCACACCCAGGTCTGCCGGCAACCAGTCCTGATTGGAATACAGGGCATTGTAGAGTCGAACGATGGCTTCAGTCCGTTGTTCACCAACTTTGAATTCAATGGTCAGCACTGCAATACCGGGACGCGAAACCGAATAAATATGCTTCACGCCTTCAATCTCGGAGAGCACTTGCTCTGCCGATGACGTCACCAGTTGTTCAACTTCGCGTGCCGACGCACCGGGAAAGGGAATAAACACATTGGCGAATGTCACATCGATCTGCGGTTCTTCCTCGCGAGGTGTGACAATAATCGCAAACAGACCCAGCAGCAGGCCAACCAGCGCCAGTAAGGGTGTGATCTCTGTCTGCAGAAATTTCCGGGCAACTGCCCCTGAGAAACCCAGTTTTTCACTCATTGGCAGAACCAGACCGCTGTTGTTTTAGCCGAATACCAGCGGCTACCGGGTCAAGCGCAATACGCTCTCCGGTTTCAAGACCGGCGAGCACCACGGTAAGACCACCGGGCATTTCCCGCCCGACCCTGAGTTGCCGGAACTGTAACGCATCATCCTTGCCTGCGATGTAAACACCAGTGACTTCACTGCGATGCACAATAGCCTGTGAGGGAATCGCAAGATAAGCCTTTTCGCCAACATTGAAACCCATCTTGACCAGCATGCCGGGATATAATCCGTATTGCCCTTCCGGCAAATCCACACGCACGCTGAAAGTATGACTTTTCGGATCTGCATACGGGAAGAAGGTCAATTGCTCTGACTCAATCAAGCGTCCGTCCGGCATCGCCACCAGGGCCAGACTGCCTTCGCGCACGCGCTGCGCATAAGTGGCCGGCACCTCTGCCTTGACGCGCAGTTTTTCCAGTGACAGTCCCGTGCCCAGCGGTGTGCCCACCTGCACATGTTCACCTGTCTCTACCAGACGCTCGATCAGCACACCGTCAAAAGGGGCTTTAACCGTAGTGTACTCCCATTGTTCGCGGGCCTGCTTCAGAGCTGCTGCCGAAAGTTCCACCTGGGCGCGGGCGGATTCCAGGTTCGCCTCGGATTTATCCAGCTGCGATTTACTTACCGCGTTTTCCTTGATCAGACGCTTGTTGCGCTGATGATCTGATTCCGCTTCCTTCAGTCGCGCCTCCGCTTCAGCCTCGTTGGCGATCGCTTTATCGAGCTCAGCTTTCTGGCGGGTATCATCAATACGTACGACAACAGCGCCTTTGGGCACGAAATCGTTCACATCGAAGGGTAATTCAAGAATCTCGCCGGCAGTCTGGGCTGACACCGTGGAACGGTGAACCGCTTCCACCACACCGTCAAAACGGCGTTCGTTTACCAGCGTGTGGAAACTGACTTCAACAGTTTCAACAACCGATGACGGCGCAGCTGCCGCAGCGTAACCAGTCAGCATCAGTGTAGAGAGGGAAACCGGTAACAGAAAATTCACGATAAAAGCGTTAGCTGGAGAGGATTGCAACACTTCACACCTCGTAGATCAGAAAGAATACCGGCTATTATCGGGCATCATGAGAAAATGGCAATGTTCCGGCCAGCCCGGCGAACAACGTATAATCAGCGTGCACTTTTCTATACAATATAGCGCCATGAATCTACCAAACCACCGGCCCAACTGTTGAATTACACCAGACTGTAGCGGTGAAAATTGTCGTAGCCCCCAACGCACTGAAAGGCTCTCTTAGCGCTGCCGAGGCCGCCGAGGCCATGTGTCTCGGTATTCGCCGTGCCCTGCCCGATGCCGAAATCCAGGCTATACCGGTCGCCGACGGTGGCGATGGCCTGATCGAAACACTGGCAGAACCTCTTGCGGCCGAACGCATCAGTCACACCGTAACAGGACCATTGGGCGCCCCAACCCATGCCGATTTTCTATATGCTCCCGACCGGGACCTGGCCATTATCGAAATGGCGCAGGCATCAGGCCTGGCCCTGCTTGAACGGGCACAGCTCGATGCCCTGTCGGCGTCCAGCATCGGCACCGGAGAGCTGATAGGCGCTGCACTCGATCGCGGCTGCAAGCATATCGTACTGGGTATCGGTGGCAGCGCCACCACCGACGGCGCAACCGGATTAGCCACCGCGCTTGGCATTCACTTCGAAAATGAACAAGGTGAATGGATCAGCGCCAGCGGCGCCAACCTGCAACACATCCGGCACATTGACGCCAGCGAACTCGACAACCGGTTGCAGGGCGTGCGCCTGGAGATAGCCTGCGACGTTGACAACCCGCTACTTGGCGAACAGGGCGCAGCACATGTCTATGCCCCGCAGAAAGGCGCCAGTCCCGAAGAGGTTCAACAACTGGAAGACGGATTAAGACATCTGTCCGGTCTGCTTGAAAAGTACACTGGCCGGGATATCAGTTCACTGGCCGGTGGCGGCGCCGCCGGTGGTGCGGGTGCCGGCCTGGTTGCATTGTTGGGCGCAACCCTTAAACCCGGCGCCCAACTGGTACTCGAGTTACTGGAAGTCGAACGGGCCATCGAACAGGCAGACCTGGTACTCACCTGTGAAGGCCAGCTTGATTATCAAACCCGCTTTGGAAAGGCACCTGCAGCTGTAGCAAGCCTTGCGCTAGAGCACGGCGTCCCCTGCATCGCCATCGCCGGCTCACTGGATGAATCCGCCTACCGCCTGCATGAAGACGGTTTTGATGCACTTTTCAGTCTCTGCCCGGGCCCCGTAAGCCTGCAGCAGGCGATTGCAAACGCTGCTCCGTACCTGGCGCAAACTACTGAACAGGTGATCCGTTGCCAGCAACTGGGACCTATCCGGGCAACTGAAGCGAACTGATGCACACACCGTTCACACATCCCGACTGCCCACTGGTCATCTATACCGACCTGGATGGCACGCTGCTGGATCATGACAGTTACGCTTTCGCGCCCGCTCTGCCAGCGCTGCAGCGGTTGGCAACGCTAAACGTACCGGTGATCCCTGTAACCAGTAAAACGCTGGCGGAACTGCGGGTGCTTGGCAGGGAGCTCAACCTTCACGGGCCATGTATCGTTGAAAATGGCGGCGTGATCGCTGTTCCTGAAGGTTACTTTGGTGACGATTCCCCACTGCCAACACAAGATGGTTATCAGCTCGAGTATCTGTCGCCACACTATGAAACTATAGTCGGCCACCTCAACGGGCTACGCAATCGATTCGGTTTCAGGTTCAATGGATTTGCAGATCTGTCGACAGACGCTGTTGCCGAACAGACCGGTCTTGGCACTGAGGAGGCACAACGGGCACGCCAGCGCCTGTGTTCCGAACCACTGATCTGGGACGACAGCGACACCGCGTTTGAGCAGTTTGCCACCGAACTGGGCGCACTGGGTTACACAGTGGTCAAGGGCGGGAGGTTCTATCATGTGCTGGGGCAGACCGACAAGGCTCGCGCTATCAGCAAGCTAAACGCTATGTTTTCCCATGCCGGCTTTACTGGCTACACCAGTCTCGCGCTGGGTGACAGCCCCAATGACAGCCAGATGCTGTTAACCGCAGACGTGGCCGTAGCAGTCCGGCGCAAGGACGGCAGCTGGCTGGATCTGGATACCGATAAGGCAATCATCCAGACGTCGGCCATGGGCCCTGACGGCTGGAACGAAGCAATTCAACATTATCTCGACAGTACCGCCGCACAGCGAGCGGCAGAAAGGACACAGCATGGCTGACTTTTTCCAGAATGGCGATATCACCACACTACACAAGCTTCGCGAACGCCCCATAGAGGCGCTTGAAGAAGAGCTGACCGCCTTTTCCAGATCACGCCCCATGGCTTTAATACTGCCCAGTCTTTACTCGGAACTGGAAGGTGACGCCCTGCCCCGCATCGTGGAGCACCTCAAACAGGCGAACTATATCGGCGACATTATTATCGGCCTGGATCGGGCCACCGAGGCCCAGTTCCAGCAAGCGCGTGAATTTTTCAGCGTATTGCCGCAACGCACCCACCTGCTCTGGAATGACGGTCCCCGCCTGCGCGCCGTGGACAAACAACTGTCAGCGGAGGGCCTTTCACCCCAGCACGAGGGTAAAGGCCGCAATGCCTGGTTCTGTTTCGGCTATGCACTTGCCCTTGAGCACGTTGAGTCGGTAGCACTGCACGACTGCGACATCATCACCTACGACCGAAGCTTCCCGGCACGACTGTTTTACCCGGTAGCGAATCCAACCTTCAGCTTCGAGTTCTGCAAGGGCTACTACGCGCGCATCTATGACAACAAACTCGGTGGACGCCTCACCCGACTGTTTGTCACGCCGCTATTGCGTGCCATGAAAAAAGTTGTCGGCGCCATGGATTACCTGGATTTCATGGACAGTTTCCGTTACCCGCTATCCGGTGAGTTTTCCCTGCGGCGTGACTTTATACAGACGGTACGTATACCCGGGGACTGGGGGCTGGAGGTAGGCATGCTTTCCGAGGTCTACCGCAACCTGTCGCGCCACCACATCTGCCAGGTCGATATAGCCGATACCTACGACCATAAACACCAGACGCTATCTGCGGAAGACCAGGAAAGCGGCCTGGTGAAAATGAGTGTGGAAATCGCCAAGTCGCTGTTCCGCAAACTCGCTACCGAGGGTGTGGAACTGTCGCCCGAGTGTTTCCGTTCCATCAAGGCCAGTTATTTTCGTATCGCCCTGGAATGTACAGAACAGTATTACTATGACGCAAAAATCAATGGCATGGAGTTCGACCGGCACGCGGAAGAAGGCAGTGTAGACCTGTTTGCACAAAGCATCATGAAAGCCGGCGAGTCATTTCTTGCCAACCCGATGGCAGCACCCTTTATTCCCAACTGGAACCGGGTGCATAGTGCAATCCCGGATATCAGCGAGCAGATGAGGGACGCCGTAGCCAAAGACAACGTGGGGACCCGTTAAATGACAGCCCGCTTCATACCTGCAGATACATGGCCTGGCAGACTGACAGGTGAATACTAGTCCGCCGTTCTGTTGCTGAACCAGAAAGCTGCATAAGGCGGCAATACCAGGCTGTCTTCGCGAAATTCGATATTAACCTCCCCGATAAGTTCCTTCCAGTCCCCGAATGACTCCGGCAACATCTGCAGACCGACAAGTGCAGTATCCTGCGTACAGTTAAACAGGCAGACTATCTGCTGGCTGTCATCCAGCGCGCATCGATGCAGTCCAAACAGTCCGTTGGCGAGATCGAGGACGGTTTGCGGCGCATCGGGATGAAAGGCATGCTGACGCTTGCGAATCTGTAACAGGCGTTTGTAAGCCTGGAAGACCCTGCCGGTTTCCGACTGATGGTTAGCCATCAGTCCTTCAAGTTCACCCCGGTCCCATTGCCGTCGGTTCACAGCACGTGTCAGACCCGTACGCTCCACACCCATTGTATCGTTGGGCGAAGCCAACAGACTGTGTATATATACCGCGGGAACGCCCTTGAAACTCAAGGCTATGGTCTGGGAGAGTAAAAAAGCTGCAATGTGACTGCCACCAGGATCATTCTGTGTCGGACGGAATGCATCAAAGTAACTGATATTGAGCTCGTACGGCGAATCACTGCCATCACTGCTGCGGCGCGTGGAAATATAACCGCCGCGCAAACGCATCGCTTCCAGCATCGTACCGACTTCTTCTGCGGGTACCAGCCCTTCCAGGGGACGTAGTCCGACACCGTCGTGCGAAGCAGTGAAATTAAAGAACGTGCAATTATCCGGCAGCCTCATATCCTCCAGAGACTGCGCCCAGGTTTTAAGGTAAGACGTGTTGCCGCTATAGATCGCATGCAGCAACAGTGGCGGCAAGCTGAACTGATACACCAGGTGCGCTTCGTTGCCATTACCGAAGTAAGTGATATTTTCATCGTGCGGCACATTGGTTTCGGTCATGAGCAGACCGGCAGGCTCAACCAGTTCCAGCACGTCGCGAAACAGTTTAATGACTTCATGCGTTTGCGGCAGGTGAATACAACTGGTACCGATTTCCTTCCACAAGTATGCCACGGCATCCAGGCGAATCATGCGCGCACCCCGGCGGAAGTAATAAAGCAGGATATCGACGAACTCCAGCAACACCTCCGGGTTGGCGTAATTCATATCGATCTGGTCATTGGAAAACGTTGTCCAGACGTAGCCCAGTCCGCGGCGGGTACGTACACCACTCAGCACCGGCGTGCTGCGTGGCCGCGTTACCATGGAAAGATTCACATCAGGTTCAACTTCAATAAAGTAGTTACAGGCGGGTTCCTGACCAGCGATATAGTCGATGAACCAGAGATTTTCACGGGAACAATGATTCAGCACCAGGTCGAATACCAGGTCATAGTCCTCTTCGAGGGCGGCAATATCTTCCCAGTTTCCAAGCGCCGGATTCACCGATCGAAAATCGGTTACCGAGAAACCGCCGTCGGAGCTCCAGGGATAAAAAGGCAGCAGGTGCACCATGCTGAAAGCATCCGCCAGGTGACGCTTGAGAAATGCCCGCAACGTTTGTAACGGGGGCTGTGCAGGCGACTGAATGCTGTCGCCATAGGTGATCAGCACGATATCCTGGTGGGTCCACAAAGGACCGACAACGGAGCGGTCGCGCAACTGTTTGTGGGTTTCGAGAATCCGGAATATCCGTCCGGCAGTCACCTCACCGGCTGTTTCTCCATAAAGAATCTCCAATCGGCGCCGGATCCGCTGTCGTGGATCGGAGACATCGGTGGCTGATTGTAAATTTTCAGAATTTTTCATTGTATTCATTCAGTTCCGCACCAGAGTGCAGCATAAGGATGCCCTTGATTCACCACTTTGGGGCAGTATACAACCAGACATAGACCGGCTCACACGCTTCCCCTGCCCGAGCAGGATACGTGCCAGCCAATCTGCTGGACGTAGCCGGCAATCCTGCTAGAATTCCTAGGCCCTAATCCAATAAACTTACCCAGGGCAAAAAGGCTCACTTCAACGTGCTGAAAATCAGCGTCATGAACACCAAAGGTGGTTGCGGTAAAACTACGGTTGCCACCAATCTGGCAAGCTATTGTGCCTCCCGTGGTTACGGCACGGTATTGTTCGACTACGATAAACAAGCCTCCAGCACCCGCTGGCTGAAAGAGCGTCCGCCCAGCCGACCACCGATTCATGGTGTAGCCGCATTCCAGCCGCCACCCGAGGGCACCACGCGCGCCTGGCAGATGAAGGTTCCCCAAGATACCCAGTATATTATTACGGACACGCCAGCCGGTTACGCGCTGGTGGATATCGAAGACCGTGTTGCTGAAACCGACGTCATACTTATTCCGGTTTTGCCCTCCTCGATCGATATTCATTCGACGGCCGACTTCATCCGGGATTTGTTACTGATCGGCAAGGCGCGCGCCCACAACACCCGCCTGGCCATCGTCACTAACCGCACACGCATCCGCACCAGGGCCGTTGAAAAACTGGAACGTTTCCTCAACAAACTGGATATTCCCGTCATCGCACGGGTTCGCGATACCCAGCATTACGTCAGCGCCGCCGAACAGGGGCTTGGCATCCATGAGCTGAATGCGCGCGACGCACAAAAAGACCGTGAAACCTGGGCCGAACTGCTCGACTGGCTGGAAAACAACCGCGGCGGCTTCACAGATTTTGAATACGCATTGCTACAGGACCGCACTGGCTGAAACGGGTTTTATTCCTGCCCCCCTGGCTTTACACTAACACCTTAATAATTTATCCCCTTACCTGCATCCAGCGGATACAGCTACTATGCCCAAGCATTTTCGTTTTGGCGATTACCAGCACGAAATCAGTGCCGGCCACCACAAAGTCAGCTTCAACGATCTGAAACCCGCGCCGAAGCTGGACGCCGACGGCAACCTGATTCCCCAGCGGGAACCACGCATCAAGCTCAATGGCAGCGAAATCTACCAGCTGTTTCAGCCTTACCTGTCGGTGCGTTTCATAGAACAGTTACGCGCCGTGGTCCCGCTGGCAGCATACCTGCTGCTCTTCCAGATTCTAATTCTGCGTCAGCTGGAAGCTGACTACTTCATTATTACCGGCGGCATGCTGGCCGTTATGGTCGGGCTGATGCTCTTTATGGAAGGCCTGAAACTTGGCCTGATGCCCTTTGGAACTGTTATAGGCGGCACCCTGCCCCGCAAGTCTCCCCTGCCACTGGTACTGATCGTAACCCTGCTGCTAGGCATTGGCGTCACCTTTGCTGAACCCGCTATTGGCGCACTGAAAGCCGCTGGGCAAAATGTTTCTGTGGAACAGGCACCCTACCTCTACGCCCTGCTAAACCAGTGGTCGGATATGCTGGTACTGGTGGTTGGGCTCAGTGTAGGTCTGGCAGCGGTGCTGGGCACACTGCGGTTTCTTTACGGCTGGAGCCTGAAGCCGATGATTTATATGGCACTCCTGCCGCTGCTGGCACTCACGGTCGGCGCCGCTTTCGACCCTGACTTGATACACATCATCGGCCTGGCCTGGGACTGTGGAGCGGTAACTACCGGTCCGGTTACCGTACCACTGGTATTGTCGCTTGGCATCGGTATCGCAGCCGCAGCCGGCAAGGGAGATTCCGGTCTGTCGGGATTCGGCATAGTGACACTGGCTTCACTGTTCCCCATTATCGGCGTACTGCTGCTGGCATTCTATGTATCCATGACACTAACACCGGCTGAGATCATCCAGGCCTCCGTGCATGCCGCCACCGCGGCCACAACGCCTGCCTGGTATGAAACCAGTCCGGGCGAAGAAATCGTCCTGGGTGTGCGCGCCATTCTACCGCTGGTGATATTTCTCTTTCTGGTGCTACGGTTTATCTTGCGAGAGCCCCTGAAAAACCGTGGTGAAATCTTCTTTGGTATCAGCCTGACCATCATTGGCATGTGCATTTTCAATCTTGGTCTTACCTACGGGCTGTCGAAACTCGGCGGCGATGTTGGCGAACTGATACCGGCAGCCTACACACAGATACCAGGCATTGAGATATCGCCTATCTATATGTATGGCATCGGGCTCACGCTGGCGCTGTTATTCGCCTGGGCCCTCGGCTTTGCTGCCACTATGGCGGAACCCGCACTCAACGCGCTGGGGGAAACCACCGAGCACCTCACCAACGGCGTGTTCAAGAAAAAGACGCTATTGAATGCAGTCTC
>Ga0316189_10007584_pt1 | contig 10242 bp, 9 predicted proteins | sample LowCovwburrow_MG_FD_204930 | JGI IMG/M metagenome (GOLD analysis project Ga0316189, IMG submission 204930) | Coastal sediment microbial communities from Maine, United States - Lowes Cove worm burrow | ecosystem: Environmental > Aquatic > Marine > Coastal > Sediment | place: USA: Maine... | reverse complement strand
TCCCTACCGGTTTATTCAGCGCTATAAAGATCAACTCTTCTTCATCACGCGCAGCAATTGACTGACCGTTAACTTTTACCTTGTCGCCGGGAAATACCTGGTCGCCAACCCTGGCCCGCTTACCGTTCAGGTAGACATTGCCTTGCTCAATGAAGCGATCTGCCTCTCGTCTTGAGCAGATACCGCTTTCACTGATGAACTTATTCAGACGGGTAGAGGTAGGGTTTGGCATCAGCCGATTATGCCGGAAAAAGGGATCAAGGGGTGAGCCCCTTAATTTCCCGAGTCTGTCAGCCAACACCCTCAGGGTAAGGTGGGGATAAACTGGTGTTTGCGCTCCAGCCCACCCAGGTATTCCAGACACAGGTTACGTATGCCGCTTGCCGTATCCCGGGTCATTGCTTGCTGTACCAGATCTTTTGCGGCCTCCATGGAAATGGAACGAACCAGTGATCGTATCAAGGGTAGTCTGGCCGAGCTCATACTGAGTTGTCGCACACCCAGGCCGATCAACAACACCACCGCAATCGGGTCGGATGCTATTTCCCCGCACACACTGACGGGCAAACCCAGCTTATTGGCCACGCTCACGATGCGAGCGATTTCATGGATAACGGCAGGGTGCAGTGGGTCGTAGAGCTTACCCACAATCGGGTTGTTGCGGTCGATGGCCAGCAAATACTGAGACAGGTCATTCGAGCCAATCGAAATGAAGTCCAGGCGCTCGCGCCAGAAAGGTAACAGTGATATGGCCCCCGGGACTTCCAACATAACGCCCACCCGGGGGCGCAGGGACGGATAACCCTCCTGCGCCAGTTGCCTGCAGGAATCGTCGAGCAACTCCAGGCAGGTATCGAGTTCCTCGGTAGTGCTGACCATGGGGAACAGCACATGTACGCTCTTCCTACCCTCGGCAGCGCGCACAATGGCCCTTAACTGCGTCACCAGCAACTGTATATTATCCAGCGTAAAACGCACGCCACGCCAGCCGAGAGCCGGATTTTCCTCAATCACATGAGGCAGGTAGGGCAAGGGTTTATCCCCCCCGATATCCAGCGTGCGCATGTAGACCGGTTTATCACCGTAGGCATCTATCACCTGACGGTAAACTGCCACCTGCTCTTCTTCCGATGGCAGCCCCTGCCGGGCCATGAAAGGCACTTCGGTGCGAAACAGGCCTATGCCGTCAGCGCCCCGGCGCAGCCCGGGCATGATATCTGCCTGCAGGCCGGAGTTCGCCATGAGTTGCATATCGATGCCATCGGTGGTCTGCGCACGCAGGTCTTTCTCTGCCTCGAGCTGTCGTTCGAGACTCCTGCGGCTGTCAATAAGCTCACGGTACTCGGCTATCAGGTTTTCTGAGGGATCGCGAATCAACTGGCCAACGTCACCATCCACGATAACGTATTCACCGTCGGCAATGGGCCGGGTTTCCTGCAGCCCCATAACAGCGGGTATTCCCAGGGCATTGGCAAAGATCGCTATATGCGAGAGGGCAGCTCCCGCATTACAAACAATGGCTAAAAGCTGCTCAGCCGGCAGATTTACAATATCCGACACGCCGATATTGTTTCCAATCAGGACAAATTCACTATCCAATTCAGCCTTGACCGAAGAATCCTTATCGCCAAGCCAGGCCTGATAGACCTTATCACCGAGCTGTTCAATGTCTTCGTGTCGCGCCCTGAGGTAGGGGTCTTCCATATCCAGGAATTGCTCGGAAAAAAACCGTACTGTCTTGCGCAACGCCGACGGCAGGTCGCTCCCTTCATCGATCTCCCGTTCTATCCTGCTGGTGAATGAGGGGTCTTCCAGAAGCATTCGATAGGCATCAAAGATGGTTGATAGACTCTGGCCCAGTGACATCTCTACCACATGCCGTTCGCGCATCAGATCTGCAATCACCTCGGTTTTCAGCGTGTGCCAATGCTGCACTTCCAGCGCAGGATCATCGCATTGCCTATCGGGTACAGACCGAAGATCGCCGGTAGCAAGCTTCCTGACTCGCCCCATCGCCAGGCCAGGTGCGCCACCGATACCATAAATCGTTTCATTGCCTGTCTTGGCAGGCACAACGGGATCCGGCAGATTGTCCACCAACAGCGCCAGATGTGACGCCAGCGTGGAGAGAAAGGCCTCCCCCTGAATATCGAGAATCTCTCGGCGACGCGACTGCACCACGAGCACACCAACCACTCTCCCCTGCTGTACCAGTGGCACGCCACAAAAGCTGTGAAACTGCTCTTCCCTTGACTGCGGCAGGTAGAAGTAATCCGGCTCCTGGTCCGGGTCTATGATGTTGATACTGTGCCTGGCAGTGGTGACCCTGCCCACCAACCCACTGCCCTGTGGCAGTACGACAGGGTGGCGGGTATTCAGGCCGTGGCTTGCCACCAGGGCCATATCCCCCGATGCACAGGGGATATAGAGCGAACAGACATCAGTACCAAGCGCCGCACTTATGGCATCGACGATAATGCGCACCTGATCTTCAGGCGTTTTTGCATGCCCGGCTCTTTGCATGATGCTGGTCAGTTCCAGCATGATATTGTCCACTGTGGCTTGTTCTCGTTTCCGGATTCAGATCAAGCTAGACTGACGACTCACAACGCAGATTTCAAGGTGCCTGATCCATTGATTTGCGCAGTAACTGATTACGCTGACTTGCCAGAGCCCTCTTCCCGCCCGGGTGTCCTCAGCGTACAGCCTGCACAGCGCGGTTCGATTGTGGTGGCAAGTAAACGTGTCGGTCCTTGAAAGAAGTAAGGTAATATCTTTGACCGTTTGAATACTTGCCTGGCAACACTGGGCAAGCACTTACATTTATCAGGGATAAGCGAATGTCTGCACTTGAGCATAAAATTACACTGATAACCGGGTCTACCAAAGGTATTGGCGCGGCAATGGCCAGAGCCTTCGTCGATAACCAGGCCCATGTCGTGGTGCATGGTCGAGATCGCGAAGAAGCGCAGGCAGTCAAGGAGTCCATTGGAGCCTATTCGAGTGTTCATGGCGACCTGGGCACAGCCGAAGGTTGCGACGCGGTACTGGAGCAACTGAGCAAACTGGGGGCCATAGATATCCTGGTTAATAACGCGGGTATTTTCGGTCCCGAGGATTTTTTCCATATCAGTGATGAGGAATGGCTGCGCTACTTCCAGGTCAACATCATGAGCTCTGTACGACTGTGCAGGGCGCTGATGCCTTCGATGCTTGACAATAATTGGGGCAGGATCATAAATGTAGCGAGCGAGGCGGCTATTAAACCGCTGCCACAGATGATTCATTACTCTATGACCAAGACTGCGTTGGTATCGGTGGCCAGAGGGCTGGCCGAACTGACCAAGGGATCGCAGGTAACGGTAAACTCTGTGTTGCCCGGACCCACCTGGACATCAGGTGTGGAGGCTTATTTTGATGGTCTGGCTGTCGAGGAGGGAAAACCGGCTCAGGAGTTAATTGAAAATTACTTCGCCGAGCATGAGCCCACTTCGTTAATCCAGCGCTTCATCACCGTGGAAGAGGTCGCTCAAGCCACCGTGTTTTTGGCAATGAATAGTGCAGTCAACGGCAGCGCACAACGTGTTGAGGGCGGGATCGTACGCTCAATCTAGTAGAAGAAGACGGAATTAAACGTATATCATCCCCTGATAATGATTTTGGCGGTAACCCATTGACCAAGGCGCTATCCGATAATCCGGAACACATAGAAAGGCTTTGCAGCTTGTTTGACCTGGGCGCACCCCGGGGAACGCTGACCCGGGTGCCCGGTGGTTTTCACCACTGTATGTGGCGGCTGGATACACAAGGCGGGTGCTTTGCCGTCAAGCAGTTGGCGGACGATATGGACATGAATGACGCGGCCACCGTGGCCCAGCTGAATGCCACCGAGGCCACCGCCTGCGAGTTCTCCCGACATCAGATTCCGGCGCTGCATTCGCTTCATGTAGAGCGACAACACCTGCACTTGCTGGACGGCATAGGGTACCTGGTCTACCCCTGGACCAATGCCAGCGCCTGTCATAGAAACGGCATAGCGGAGCATCATGCGATCACCGTCGCGCAGATGCTCGCCCACATGCATCGCAGCGATATCCAGATACCGGAACTGGGGCATGTGCCCGCATTTCCGGTCACCAGTGACCGGGTGATAGATCTGGTGCAACTGGCCAGGCAGCGCAATGTACGTTACAGCGATATTCTCGAGGACCGGCTGGAGGATCTGTTGCGCATTGTGGCGTTACACGGCCCCGCGCTGCAGCGCCTTGAGGAACACCAGGTGATCAGCCACGGCGATCTGGATCACAAGAATATCCTGTGGGACGAGGCGGGAGAACCGCTGCTGATTGACTGGGAGTCCGCCCGGCATCTGAACCCGACCTATGAACTGTTACTGGAAGCGCTGGACTGGGGCGGTATCACCGCCAACTTCGATGCACGACCTTTCACCACCATTCTGCAAGCCTACGTGGATGCCGGCGGTGTGATCGAAGCAGAGATGATACCTGCGGTTTCTGATGCGATTCAGGGCGCCTGGGTCAGCTGGCTGCTATACAACGTGGGCAGGGCCGTGGGGCTGAAAGATTTGCGCCAGCGCGCTATTGGCTCCGGCCAGGTCGATCTTGTGCTCAGCGCCCTGCTGCGCATGGAGAAGCAGAAAGACCGGCTAACCGGGATTGCCATGCAGTATGCATCCTGAGGGTTGACAATTTAAGCACCGCCAGCCGATACACCTGCTATTATCATTCAAACCCTGAACAGGATGCATTGAAACCATGAAACTTTTCTACTCCCCCTTCCACACCTTTATTCACAAGGTCCTGGTAACCGCTCATGAAGCGGGTCTCTGGGACGAGATCACCTTCGTGCCCACCTATCCGTTCAAAAACCGTGACGGTGAAGACCAGGGCGATGCCTACTCTATCGCAGCACTGAATCCGCTGAACAAAGTGCCCACTCTGGCCCTGGACAGCGGGCAGGTAGTGTATGGCAGCCAGGCGGTGGTGGAGTGCCTGGACAGTATGAGCCGCTCCGGCAGCAACCTGTATCCCGCGCCGGGCCCCAAGCGCTGGGACGCCATCACCCGCCTGGCATTGGCCGATACCATGTTCGAGACCACGGTGATGTTGGTCATGGAAGGATGGCACCCGGAGGAGGAGCAGCGCATAGAGTTCTTCCAGTGGATCTGGCCCAAGATCATCCGCGGCTGCGACGCACTGGAGGCTTCCTGCAAGCGCGGCTTCGAAGAGTTTGATATCGGCCAGGCCTCCATGCTGCACGCCATCAGCTATATGGACTTCCGCGTCAATTTTTACGATGCCAAGGACCCGCTGTACCCGGATTTTGATTGCTTCGATGGACGACCCAACCTGCGCGCCTGGTGGCAGGAGTCGATACAGCGGCCCTCTGTGACCTGCCACTACAACAAGGATTTCGAGGGCGACGACTCGGCGGCATTCCTGCAGCAGAATGTGCAGGAGGTGCTGGCGGCACAGGCAGCGGGCTCATGATAAAGCACTATTACTGGCCGACTCCCAACGGTCACAAAACCGCCATTATGCTGGAGGAAGTGGGACTGGAGTACGAGGTGTGCCCGGTAGATATTCTGAACGGTGAACAGTTCAAGCCGGACTTTATCGCCATCAGTCCCAATAACCGGATTCCCGCCATTGTTGATACCGAAGGTCCGGACGGAGAGCCCTACGCGGTGTTCGAATCCGGCGCCATCCTGATGTACCTGGCGGAAAAAACCGGTACGCTCTGGCCCACCGACATGGCCGAGCGTTATCACGTGATGCAGTGGCTGATGTTCCAGATGGGCAATGTGGGCCCCATGTTTGGCCAGAATGGCTACTTCCAGGGTTATTGTCCCGAGGATGTGCCCCTGGCCAAGGAGCGCTACTACAGTGTCACGCAGCAGCTGTATAGCGTACTCGACTGTCGCCTGGCGGAGTCGGAGTACCTGGCCGGAGCCAACTACTCCATTGCCGATATCGCTACCTTTCCCTGGACCATGCCGAAACAGCAGGCGATGCATCGCATCGACGGGGCGAAATACCCCAACGTCCAACGCTGGGGCGAGACCATCGCCGCGCGGCCTGCGGTGCAACGCGGCATCGCCGTGCTGGCGCAGGACATGAAAGTCGGCAACCCCACCGAGGAAACCTACGCCAATATGTTCGGTGACAAGCAGTTCAAACGATAAACATCAGGCTATAACCATGAAAGCAATGCACCTCACCGGTTTCGGACTGGACAGGCTCGAAGTCAAGGAAATACCACAGCCTGAGCCGGGCCCCGGCGAGGTGCTGGTGCAATTTGCCGCCGCCTCGCTGAATCCACGGGACTACCAGATAGTCACCGGTCAGTTCACGCCTAATGTCGATTTTCCCCTGGTGCCGCTGTCAGACGGTGGGGGGACGGTGGTTGCGGTAGGGGAAGGCGTGCGCCGGGTAGCTGTCGGCGACCGGGTTACTCCCCTGTTCTTCCCCCGCTGGATCAACGGCGAGGCAACCGGTGGCCAGCGCAGTGTATCCGGCGGGCTGGAGGTACCTGGCGTATTGCGCCAGTTCGGTGTCTACGACGAACAGGCACTGGCCAGATCAGCTCCCCATTTAACGGCCGCTGAAGCTGCCTGTTTCGTCTGCGCGGGCCTCACCGCCTGGACGGCGCTGGTGACGAAATCCGGCATCAGTGAGGGGCATACGGTACTGATCCAGGGCACCGGGGGTGTCGCCCTGGCGGCTTTGCAGTTCTGCAAGAGCCTGGGTGCGCAAACCATCATAATCTCTTCCAGTGATGAAAAACTGGCCCGAGCTCAGGAACTGGGAGCGGACCATACCATCAACTACCAGCAGACCCTGGATTGGGGGCCATTGGCACACGAGATCGCCGGGCACGGCGTCGACGCGGTCATCGAGATTGGTGGTGCCGGCACCCTGGAGAACTCACTCGCCGCTATTCGCCACGGCGGCCATGTGAACATTATCGGCTACATGGCCGGTGTTGAGATGGGCATCACGGTGTTCCCGTTAATTATCAACAATGCCAACCTGCACGGCATCGGCACGGGCCACCGGGACGACTACGAGGCGATGATGGCCTTTGTCGAAACGCACGGCATTCGCCCGGTCATTGACCGGCATTATGCTTTCGAGGACGCGGGCCAGGGCCTGGCAGACCTCGCGGCCGGCGGCCATTTCGGCAAGCTGGTGGTGGATATCCCCTGAGCAGGTAACTTTTATGAAAATCGGCATGGGTTTGCGCAACATGGGCGATGTCGCAGATCGCGATACTATCACTCAGTGCGCGCAGGCCGCCGAGGCCGCAGGCGTGGATTCGCTTTGGGTTTTTGACCACGTGGCCATTCCGCCCGAGGAGTCTGAAGGCTCCGGGGGTCTCTATCTCGATCCGCTGGCCACCCTGGCCTACGTGGCGGGCTGCACCAGCACAATTGGCCTGGGTACCGGCGTGCTGGTCATCCCCTACCGCCCGGCATTGATCACCGCGAAGTGGCTGGCCACGATTCAACAGCTGTCTGGAGAGCGCCTGTTAATCGGCGCCGCACCGGGCTGGATGGAAGCGGAGTTCAGGGCCACCGGGGTAGATCGCTCCCAGCGCGGGCGCATCACCGATGAAACCCTGGCTTTTATTCACGCCTGTTTTGCCGACGACCTCGCCACTGCCAACGGCCAGGAATTCCTGTTCCGACCACGCCCCGCGCGACCGCGCATTTACGTTGGCGGCGACGGCAAGCACGCCATCAGGCGCGCGCTGGAGCTGGGAGACGGCTGGATTCCCATCGGCAAGAAGCCCGAGGCGTTGGCGCCGCTGATCGGCGACTACCGGGAACAGGCTGCGGCTACGGGAAAACCCGAGCCCGAGATTATCACCTTCTCACAACTCAATAGCGACGACCTCGCCGAGGCCGAAGCCACCATCCAGGCTTTCGGGAAGGCCGGCGTCAACCGGCTGATATGGGTATGTCACTATGATAATGCCGATCACTGCCAGGCGGAGCTGGCCAAGATGCAACCCCTGCTTAGCGCCTGAACCCGGCCACGCAGTTATTTCCAGGCAAATACCGGCTGATCGTAATGCAACACCCGGGTGCCCCGGCCGCAGATTGCGACCTCCCGAAACTGGTACAGCAATGCCCCCGTCGGGGCAAACACCACATCTCCCTGGTAGTGCATAGACAGCACCTGGCGATCGCTCTGGGTGATGGACTGGAGTACCGGTGAATCATTGCGGGACAGTTCGCTGAAAGTGAAGGGATTGATTGAGGCAACCTCCCCGGGATTGGGTACCAGGTCCTCCCAGTTGACATCGGTCCACACCACCACCGGGGTAATGTTGTAGCCCGAGCGGGTCACATAGTCGTCCAGCGTGCCCAGTACCTGGGACTCGTCCACCACCAGGTTGACCTCTTCGAACAGTTCACGCAGCGCCGCCTGTACCGGACTTTCACCGCTGTCTATCCTGCCCCCCGGCAGGGCCCATTGCCCCCCGTGTTCGCGCAGTGTTCCCGCACGCCGGGTGAGAATCACCGCAGCCTGGTCCCGATAGTGGGAAACCGTGATGGCCACCGCGGCGTGGCGCAATTCATTGGCAGGTTGGCGCAGTGAATCAAATAGCTGCAAATTGTGGTGAATGAGCTCGCGGGTATCTTCCCGGTGCTCGAGGTGCTCTAGCGCGCGCATGCTCGTGCCTCAGCAGTGGGTTCTTGAACTGTCTTGCGGCCTGCAATCACGCGCCTGCGTCTGTCTTTGAATCCTGGCGCTGGAATTCGGCATAAGCCTGGGCTGTGCCCTGGGCCATTTTATCGCCGTCAAAGGGGATGGACATCTCAGGGGTAAACTCCAGGACAATCCTCTCGGGCGTATCCAGAAAGCGCACAAACATCGCCGGGTCAATCCCGGAGGTAAAGGCATTGTCTTCGTCCTCCTGCCCGGCGGCAACCATGCCCTGCGCCAGCAGTTCGTACATCCAGTGTTTTACCTGCGGGTCGTCATGAATAACCGTATGGCCCTTATAGGTTACCGTCTTGCCGCCCCCCATGGGTGTTCCCTTGCTGGTGATGACAATGGATGAGCGTCCGTCGCGGGCAATCGCCTTGATGCGCACCCGCTCGCGAGTAGCGGTCATCCATATTTTCCCTTTGGCGGGCACGTAGGCGGTGGTCACCCCAATGGGGTGGCCTGACTTGTTGGCCCAGATAAAGGTACATTCACCACCGGTAAGCAACAGCTCCTGTTCCCGCTCGGGGTCCAGGCGATACTGTTTGACATCATCGTAATTGACAGCCTGTTCAGTCACGGTTTTCCCCATTTTTCACCAACAGATTATTAATAATTAACTCAGAACGGCTCGGCAAACTCAACCCTATTGTTCTCTCCCACTCCCGCTTTGGCAGCGATACCCCCTACCGCGACTGATAGGCGTCAGCGTACGCTATGCTATCGGCATTATCGATCAGCGTGCCATTGGGCAGTTCAGCGGTGCGCGCACTGATCTCCAGCATGGCCTGCCCCAGGGCCTTGGACGTAATCACCAGATTACCCGGGCGCAACAGGGCCTGCCCAACGTAAGCGAAGGGGTTGGCGCGCTCAGTGGTGGGCCGAACGTAAGCTGAGCGGTAACCGAAAGTGCGCAAGCCAGTACCTTGCGCCATCGCCGCCAGCTCCCGCTCGGCACCGCCTTTGTCACGCGCCCACTGCGCATCACCCTCGGGATCGGTACCCATACCGGTTACATAGTGAAAGGCCATGGGCGCTGCCGTCCTGGCGGCTAGCCAGGCCTTGACAAAGGCTACGGGAAAATCCACATGAATCCGCGTATAGGTGGCCTCGTCTACATTCAGCGATGAAGTTCCCAGCCCCCACAACACCGTATTCACCTCCCCCAGGGCATCTGCCAGCGAGCTGTAATCGGTAAAATCCTGGAGCAGGTGCATGGTCACCTTGCCGCTGGCCACGCCCGCCTCAATGCGAGGGGAGCTGCGGCGGGTAATAACATGGATATGCTCGACCTCCGGGTCTTCCACAGCCGCCTTGAGCAGACCGTCCCCCACCGATCCAGTGGCGCCAGACACCAGCACCACGCGATTGGCGGTATCATCGCGAAGCGCATTTTCCTGCGGCTCCAGACTACCCAGGGTGACACGCCCCCAGATATCGAATACGGCTACCAACAGCAGCAACAGCGCCAGCAGCGCGAACAGGGATTTTTTGATAATTCTCA
>Ga0316189_10007583_pt1 | contig 10243 bp, 3 predicted proteins | sample LowCovwburrow_MG_FD_204930 | JGI IMG/M metagenome (GOLD analysis project Ga0316189, IMG submission 204930) | Coastal sediment microbial communities from Maine, United States - Lowes Cove worm burrow | ecosystem: Environmental > Aquatic > Marine > Coastal > Sediment | place: USA: Maine... | reverse complement strand
ACCCCAGATAATAAGACCCGCAGTTACAGGATCAATCTCTCCCGTAGGATCAGCCCTATTAACTGGATTGTTATCCACATAGCCATAATTGTGGTTCAAATGCCCAAACTTAGTTCTTTGTGGAATTCCGATCCCCATCGTAGCTGCAACCTGTCGAGCAGGGTCTGAAAAATCAAGAAGTTGGCCGCGCGGGTCGGCGGTCAGATATCTTCCAACTTCAGGATCGTAGTAGCGATAGTAGTTGTAATGCAGCCCCGTCTCCTGATCATAATACTGCCCCGGGAATCGTACATTTAATGTGACGTCGTTCGCATCCCCATCCGGATCCTCATTAACCGTAGCCTGCCCAAACGGATCATAGTCCGCACTCCAGACCTTGATACCCGACTCGTCAGTCAACGCCTGCGGCGTACCCAGGTGGTCATTGTGCACATAGTACAGCACACCACTGTTGGCGGGTACGGCGTGGGCTTGGGATATCAGGCTGTTGAACCAGTCAGCAATAAAGGGGACAGAGCTGGCAACAGGCCAGGTCTGTCCCCGGAGGGAGGGCAGCGGGTTCGCTTTAGCTCCGGTGGTATTGATGCCCAGCGCCGCCGTTAACAATTGCCGCTGCAGCAACAGGATATCTGCCACCGTCAGTTCGCCATCCTGGTTCATGTCCGCGTGCGTAAACTCCTCGGTTGTCGGGGTGCGGTTACCGGTCACGAACTGGTACAGCAACACCAGGTCGCCCAGGTTGGTGACGTTGTCCGTATTGATATCACCGTTGCCGGGGAAGTCGGTGGTGCTGTTGGGGTCGGTGTTGCCGGCGATTTCGACGCCGTCCAGGGTGCCGTCGCTGTCACTGTCGGTATTGGCGCTGTCGGTGCCATGATGGAACCATTCGCTCAGGTTGGTGAGGCCGTCACCGTCGCTGTCGGTGTTGACGGGCAGGGTGCCTTGTTCGGCCTCTTCGGTGTTGGGGATACCGTCCTGGTCATCGTCCGGGGCGTAGATGGCCAGCAGTTGGCCGTTGAGGTAGAGGTATTCGGTCAGGACATTGCCGTCCTGGTCGGTCTCTGCCTGTAGTTCGCCGTTAAGGCCATACAGGTAATGGTGGCCGTCGTTTGTGGTGTCGTCGGTTTTCCGGAAGCGCTGGCCGAGGCCGTTGTAGCCGAAGCTGGCCTTGAGGGTGGCGTTTTCGGTGGCGGTAGCGAGGCGGTTGTGGTGTGTGTAACTGTAGGTCCAGGCGGCCTGTTTGAGGGTGTTGCCGTTGTTGTCCAGCAGCACATCGGTGGCGCCCAGCGACTCCAGCCGGTTGCTGTTGGGCTCATAGGCATAGGGCGTGACGCTGGTGCCGGTATCGACATCGATCAGGGTGCGGTTGCCGTTCTTGTCGTAGGTGTAGTCGCGGCTGCCGAACGGACCGCTGCTGCGATCCAGGCGGTTGAGCGGGTCGTACGTGTGGACGCTGTTGGTGGCAAGGGTGTCTGTCTGGCTTAAGCGGTTGCCGTTTCCGTCGTAGCTTGGATAGCTGCGTTCAAGCACGCCGGGAACGGTCTGGGCGGTGAGGCGGTAGGCGTCGTCCAGGGCCTGGGTCAGCAGCAGGCCGTTGCCAAAGGTCAGTTGGGTGATGGGCCCAAAGGGTGCGTAACTCAGGTTACTGGCCAGGGTCTGGGTCTGGCCGTTGACGGTGAAGTCCACCTGGCTGGCCTGGCCGGCGGCGTCATACAGGGTGGTGAGGCGGCTACCAGATGGGTAATCGAGGGTCTGTACGCGGCCCTGGGCATCGTAGCCGTAGAGCAGGCCCTGTTGTTGGGTGATATCGCCAAAAACATTGTACCGGTAACGCACCGTGTTACCCGCCGGCCACTGGTCGGTACTATAGGTGACACTGCACAGGCGGCCTGATCCATTGGTGCAGTTATCGTAGGTATAGGTGATGTCGTCATCGGTGCCCGGGGCATCCAGCCCTGTCAGGCGGTTGAGGGCATCGTAACTGTAACTGAACGACTGGCCGTTGGCGTCCAGCCGGGTTTCCAGGTTACCGGCGGCGTCGTAGGTGAAACTGGTGGTGCCGGTATCCGGGCTGCTCTGGGTGAGCAGGTTGCCGAGGTCGTCGTAATCATAGGTGGTATTGCCGTTGACGGGGTCGGTGACCAGGGTGAGGCGGTCGGCGACATCATAATCATAATCGGTCTTGGCATCGGCGGTGTTCGGGTCGGCACCTCCCTGGTCCTGGATGACATGGGTGAGGCGCTTGAGGGTGTCATAGCCGTAGTCAGTGACTGTGCCTTTGCCGTCGGTTTGAGTGCCGAGCGTGCCGTCGGGGGCGAAGTTCGGGTTGGTTGTTTCGTTGGCCTGGCCGGTGGTGTCCAGTCGGTTATAGATATCAAAGGTCTGGCTGAGCTGTTTCTTCAGGGCATCGGTATTGTCGTATGTCTTTTCAAAAGTGTGGTTGCCTTCGGTGTCGAGGGTGTACTCGATGTAGTTGCCAAGGCCATCGGTGATACGCGTTAAGCGGCGGGCGTTGTCGTAGCCGAAAGTGAGCGTGGTGGCGTCCGCAGTGCCAAAGCCGGTCGTGATGGTCTCCACTTCGCCGGTTGCGAGATAGGTCCATTGAGTGACGCGGGTACTGCCATTGCCGGATTCGATTAGGGTCTGCAGGCGGTCGTTGCCGGGGTAATAGGTGTAATCCAGTGTCAGGTCGTTGGGGCGGGACTCGGACAAGACCTTGCCGGTGGCGGTGTACTGGATAGCCGATCGGATCAATACGCCGTTGGCGTCTTCAACCTCCAAAAGGCGAGATCGGGTGCCTACCGGGAGGCTGCTGTCATTGGGGTAATAACGGTAGACAGTGATGTCGGTCTCGTCCACACGCGGGCCATCGACGCGGCAAAGCTGGTGAAGCGGCACGGCATTGCACTCGAGGGACCCGTCGCCACCGTATTGCCAGCTGGTGGTGCGGATAATGGCCGTGCCGGCCCGGGTGTAACCATCGATCACGGCCGAGATGCGGTTGCCGAAGGCGTCATAGGAGTATGTGGTGGTCTTGCTGTTACCGGGAAACACCGAAGGTTCAATGATGGTTGTGATCTTGTTGAACAGCGTAGCATGGTAGGTGTAATCGGTACGGCGTGCATCAGGCGAGGCGACGGGGTCAAAAGCGCAATCGCCAATATTTAGTGTGGCATCACTCAGGGACACGCCTTCAACCTTGCAGCCAAACTGGCCGCGGCTGTCGTAGTTACCAAAGCGGGTAGCCCCTGCACTGTCGTTGCGGCCGATGAGGTTGTTGGCGGCATCGTAGACAAACCCGCTGTTACCGGCATCACAGGTAGAGCAGCCCGGGCCGGAGACGCCGGTGACCAGCGCGACACCAAGTTGCACAGCGGTGGAATAAGTGCTGGGCTGACTCAGGCTGTTGGTGACGGTGCGCTCGCCGGTGGCGTCGCGGTAACTAATTGTCACCTTTTGTGCATCACCGGCGTGGGTACTCAAAATGGCGCGACCATAACTGTCGTAACCGAAGCTGGCGTAACGTTCACCCGGCATCGCGCGCTCATCGGTAATTCCCGTCAGGGCGTTGGGAAAGCGGGAGTCTTCGTAATGGTACTGTTTGGTGGTGGTATCGGGGTTATCGACATACTCCAGGTTATTGTTGGCGTCGTAACGATATCCCCAAACCCGGCCAGCATGATCGGTGACGGTAGAGATACGGTTCGAGGTGTCGTACCCAAACTGGAGAGATTCGCCAGGAGTGGTATTGACACGGTCCAGGCGACTATTGCCGTCGTATGACAGCGTTTGGACATTACCGCGTACATCAGTGATTGAAACCAGCTTGCCGGCTGTGTCGTAGTCTTCCGTGGCGTTATCTGTGGTGGTGTAGCGCCAGCCTGTCGGTGTGCCCTGGGGATCTGTTAGCTGCGCAAGCTGATCGAATACATCGGCATCGGCAAGCCATTGGCCACCGGAAAAGACAAACACATGGATTTTTCCGTCAGGTCGTGTGATATAGGCCTTGTTGGCATCCAGCGCATCTACAACCACATAGCGCTCGAAACTGTGGTTCCAGTGCGCTCCCATCACCGTTGAGACTGGGGCGCCGTTCAGCTCTGACTCCGTGCTGTTGTAGGTTCTGCTGAACGTGAGTGATATTAGGCGTATGTCTGTTTCAGTTTGATACTTGTTTCCTGTGCCCGCACTGATTGGATTACCGAGGCAACATGATTCGCCGTCACATTCGCCAAGGCTCTTTTCATCTCTTGGAGCTGCTTCGCATTGTTTGGTTGAATAATTCCACGCATCATCCCCCTGGCATTGCTCGGGACAGATATAAACTCCGTCAACGGTTGTGCCGTTTGTGTTATCAACACATTGCACTACCATGTGATCTTGAAGTGCTACGTATTGCGATCCATCGCTTTCTTTTGTTACAAGATTGTATATTTCAGACTCTGCATAGGTGAAGTGGTCACACTCATAGTCACGAGATGGTGATGACTGAGACAACCGGGCGGCATTGTCATCACAGACTGCCTGAGGTGTTTCCAGTTTGATGGATGGATAATTATTATCGGAAAAGTAATGTACATCGCCACTGGTTTGAGTGGGTATTGCGTGAGCTATGTCAGCGCATAGGCATGATACCAATAGAAGCGCTGTAACAAGACTTTTTGCCAGAGGAAAAGACGCCAGATCAAGTGCCCGGTTTGGGCCATCAAACCAAAGCAACAAACGCGCTATATGCACGCGAAATAAAGCCAAAACACCACGCCAGTTATTGAAAAGACAGCTCCCCAAAATCGCCATCAAGAAATCCCTGTTTATTAAAATTGTCGCCTTCCGATTGGCGAATTAAACTACTCTCCTGATATGCGCGCGTTTGCTTTAGTTCTGGCGCACCAGTTTTTATACGCCGAATGAATTCGCCCGACAATGGTGAATGTCGGGCAATTGTGTAAGTTGTAGCTTAAATTGGGGTCAGTAGGCCGCGTAAAAAGGGTACTGACCCCTTTTAGGGTGGTTTTTGGTATTGTTTCGCTATGAGTGAATCATCTATCCGGCAGTTCGACCGCGCCCATGTCTGGCACCCTTATAGTGCAATGGGCTCGGAGTTGCCTGTGTATACCGTGGCGACTGCCGACGGTGTGCGGCTGCATCTGGATGACGGGCGTGAATTGATTGATGGCATGGCGTCCTGGTGGTGCATGATTCACGGCTATAACCATCCTGAAATGAATGCGGCGCTTCAGCAGCAGATCGGCACGTTGTCGCATGTGATGTTTGGTGGGTTGACGCATGAGCCGGCAGTAGCGCTGGCGAAACGCCTGGTCGAGCTGACCCCCGATGTCTTGCAGACAGTGTTCTTTTCCGATTCGGGTTCGGTGTCGGTCGAAGTGGCATTGAAGATGGCTATCCAGTACTGGCATTCGCAGGGTCAGCCGCAGCGCCAGCGTTTTATCAGCCTGCGTTCGGGGTATCACGGTGATACCTTTGGTGCGATGTCTGTCTGTGATCCGGTGACCGGCATGCATAATCTGTTCAGTGAGGTGTTGCCCGAGAACCTGTTTATCCCCCAGCCACGCTGTCGCTTCGGCGAGCCGTGCAGTGATGAAGATATACAGCCGCTTGTCGATATGCTCGAGGCGCATGCCGACACTGTCGCAGCTGTCATTATGGAGCCGGTTGTACAGGGTGCCGGTGGAATGTGGTTTTATTCGGCGGATTATCTCGCGCGCGCACGCAAACTCTGTGATCGTTATGACGTGTTGTTGATCCTTGATGAAGTTGCCACCGGCTTCGGCCGCACCGGTCAACTGTTTGCCTGTGGACATGCGGGCATCGCGCCGGACATCATGTGTGTAGGCAAGTCCCTGACGGGTGGTTACCTGACACTGGCAGCAACCCTGACCACACGCGTCGTTGCTGATGCTATCGATAGCGGCGAGCCAGGTGTGTTCATGCATGGCCCAACGTTTATGGCCAACCCGTTGGCCTGCACGGCAGCGTTGACCAGTATCCGGTTATTGCTTGAATCGGACTGGCAGCAGGCTATTGCCCGTATTGAGCGGGGGCTGAGCGAAGGTCTGTCACCTTGCAGTGAATACTCACACGTAGAAGAGGTGCGTGTCCTTGGCGCTATTGGTGTGGTTGAACTGCATCAGCCTGTCGATATGGCAAGCATTACCAAAGCGTTCGTGGAAGCCGGGGTGTGGGTGCGGCCGTTTGGCAAGTTTGTTTACCTGATGCCGCCTTTTGTGATGGGTGATGAAGACCTGAAAACTTTGACACAGGCGGTTGTGGATGTGGTGGCGACACATCTGCCGGGTTAATCAGGAAATCACCCTGTGCATTCCGGGTTGTACGTCGCCCAGCGACCACTCACCGACCTGGTGACGTATCAGTCGTAGCGTGGGGAAACCGATATGCGCTGTCATGCGCCGCACCTGGCGGTTACGGCCTTCGCTGATGGTCAGGTTGATCCAGCTGGTGGGGATCTGCTTGCGTTCACGAATGGGTGGGTCGCGCGGCCAGATATCCGGTTGCGGAATTAACTCCGCTTTTGCAGAGCGCGTAGGGCCGTCTTTTAAAGCAACCCCACTACGCAGACGTTCCAGGTCAGCTTCGTCCGGGATACCTTCAACCTGTACCCAGTACGCTTTCTCTTTGCCGAATTTCGGGTTGGCGATGCGCTGTTGCAGCTTGCCATCATCAGTCAGGATCAGCAGGCCTTCGCTGTCGAAGTCGAGCCGGCCCGCACAATAGACGCCGGGAATATCGATGTAGTCAGCAAGAGTGGCCTTGTCACTGTCGGTGGTGAACTGCGATAACACACGGAACGGCTTGTTGAATAGAATGACCATGGCTAAAAAGGGGCGCTGGGTTTGAAATACTACAAGCCCTTTTAAGACGTAAATGCCCATTCAGCAACATCACTGTACTGTTCGGCAAAATGCACGGTTATCCCTTCGCGGATGTAGTCCGGGATTTCCTCAAAGTCGCCCTTGTTTGCCGCCGGCAGGATCAGCTCCTTGATGTTTATGCGGCGCGCAGCGATGACTTTTTCCCGGATACCGCCAACGGGCAGCACCTGTCCGGTCAGCGTCAGTTCACCCGTCATGGCGATGTTGCGTTTCGGCTTGCGGCGCCTGGCGAGCGACAGTAGCGCAGTGGCCATGGTTACCCCGGCGCTCGGGCCGTCCTTGGGCGTGGCACCGGCGGGTACATGCAGATGGATCAGCGATTTTTCAAAGAAGTCAGGCGAGGCGCCCCAGCGTTCGGCGTTGGCAAGGATATAACTGTAAGCGATTTCAGCGGACTCCTTCATCACATCGCCCAGTTGCCCGGTGAGTTTAAAGCCGCGGTTGAAACTATGGACGCGTGTCGCCTCGATACTCAGCGTGGCACCACCCATGGCGGTCCAGGCGAGGCCGGTAACCACACCCACGCCGACGATGGGTTTGTCTTTGGAGAAGACCGGTTTACCGAGGTAGTCTTCAATGTCTGCGGTGCGTACATGTATCGGAGTTTTTGCGCCGTTAAGTATTTTCACTACGGCCTTGCGTGCGATTTGCCCGAGGTATTTTTCCAGACGGCGAACCCCGGCTTCGCGCGCGTACTGCTCAACAATTTTACGCAGTGCCGCCTTGTCGATGCGCAACTGGCCACGTTTCTTCAGACCATTGCGTTCCAGTTGGCGTGGCAGCAGGTGGTTACGCGCAATTTCCAGTTTTTCGCTGGCTAGATAACCGGAAAGCTGGATGACTTCCATGCGATCGAGCAACGGCCCGGGAATGGTGTCCAGCTGATTGGCCGTGCAGATGAACAGCGCCTTGGAGAGGTCAAATGGCACATCCAGATAGTGGTCAAGGAAATCCGAATTCTGTTCCGGGTCGAGTACTTCCAGCAACGCGGAGGCGGGGTCGCCCTGGTAGGACGCACCGACCTTGTCGATCTCGTCCAGCATGATCACCGGATTGGCTGACTCGGTATCCTTGAATGCCTGGATAAACTTGCCGGGCATAGCACCGACATAGGTTCGCCGATGGCCCTTGATTTCGGCTTCGTCGCGCATGCCGCCGAGCGAGAACCGAAAGAACTTGCGGCCCAGCGAACGTGCGATGGATCGACCCAGCGAGGTTTTACCCACGCCCGGCGGTCCGACAAACAAAATAATTGAGCCGGACACTTCACCTTTCATAATGCCCACGCCAATAAACTCAAGGATACGCTGCTTGACGTCTTCCAGCCCGTCGTGATCCTGGTCAAGAATTTCCTTGGCCTGTTTTAGATTCAGCTGGTCTTCAGTGTACTGCCCCCAGGGCAGCTGGGTCAGCCAGTCGAGGTAGTTACGCGTGGTAGCGTATTCGGGGGAACCGGTTTCCAGTACCGAAAACTTCTGCATTTCTTCATCAATACGCTTCTGCGCCGCTTCCGGAATAGCCAGTGCCTCGATACGCTCGCGGAACTTGTCGGCTTCGGCCGTACGGTCGTCCTTGGAAATGCCCAGTTCTTTCTGGATCACTTTCATCTGTTCGCGCAGAATGTGCTCGCGCTGGTGATCCTGCATTTCCTCTTCGACCTGCTTGCGAATATGGGCTTGTGCCTTTGCGACTTCCAGTTCCTTGTTGATAAGCACATGCACGCGTTCAAGCCGGGTCAGCAGGTCAGTGGCTTCGAGAACTTCCTGTTGTTCATCTTTCGCAGAGGTGGTCAGACTGGCGGCGAAGTCGGCGAGGTGCGACGGATCATTCGGGTGGAAGTTATCCAGGAACAGTTTGAATTCTTCGCCGTAGAGCGGATTTAGTGGCACCAGTTCCTTGATGGTGTTAATGATCGCAACCGCGTAGGCCCTGATCTCCGGAATCTCTTCGTAGCGTTCCTCGGGGAAGTAGGCTACACGCGCGGTGTAAGGGGCGTGCTTATTGATCCATTCCGAAACGTGAAAACGTTGCAGGCCCTCAAGTAACACCTGCATGCGCCCATCCATGCGGCTGACCCGGTGAATGCGGCAAGCCGTGCCCATGTGGTAAAAATCTTTTACCCCGGCCCGTTCGGCGCGCTTGTTCTTTACCAGCATGAGGCCAATGATATTGTTGGCATTTTCCTGGGCGGCAGTAATGGTTTCGGCCCATTCGTCAGGGTCGACCAGCAGAGGAATCGCCTGACCGGGGAAGAAGGGCCGTTCCGCCAGGGGCAATATCGGTATAGCGCCGGGCAATACATCGCGGGCGCGCACCAGCTCGCTGTTGGCCGTCTGCTCTTTATTGTCTGAATCGGTGTGATCAATATCCATTGGCATGATTATTCTGGCTTTCGGGTCACTAATAGGTGGGGCAATAGGCTAACGATTTCAAGCTAGATTAGAAACCGGTAAATAACTGAAAATCCTTATCCACAGAAGTTGTGGATAAGTATGTGGATGAAACTCGGCGATCAGCGCCGGATGCCTTAATTTAAAGGGTTTGTGTTAAATCGATCATTTTTGCAGCAATTCTTAGAATTCCAATTTAAACAGCAGGTTGCACGCACTAACTAGACCCTGCGTCAATCAATTAACGCTTCGTCCCTTCTTTTTCTTACCGTTTGATGACAGTTGTGTATAACGGCGAACAGGTGGGTAGATTACAGCCAAATAAGTCAACCCCCGGGAGGCAGAAATTTCGAAAAAAAATGGCACAAAATTAGGCGCGATTCAGAAGGGTATGCGGTCCTGGGTGTGCGGGAATATACGCCAGGCAACCATAACCCGCGCGCAGGTCGTTCAAGCGCGGCCACCCGTTGCCTGCCAGCAGAGCGGCTTCTACAGCCCGCTATTTAAAACGATGACGATCCCGCAGGCGAGAGCACCTGACAGTAGCGTTAGCAACCGTTTAATGGCGCTGTGCGTTTATATGACTTTGATACCTGGGCACGTCCTGTGCGGCTTGTCAGTGAGTGTAGACCTGACTACCCGAACTTTAACCAGTCGCACATAAACTTTACTGAATCTTTGTTACAGTTGGCTGTATGTAAATCCGTCGCAAATTAAGGAAAATGACAACGTGACCAGACGTTTTGTTCTTGTTGTACTGCTACTCGCGGTAATGTTCGGGGGTATCTTTGGCTGGAAGCACTACTCTGGACAGCAGATGCAGGCGATGCTGTCGGCACCACGTCCACCCGCTGTGATTGCGGCCGCCGAAGTTCGGCTGGAACGGTGGCAGCCTTATCTCAATGCCGTCGGCAGCGTGACGGCGACCCAGGGCGTGTTTGT
>Ga0316189_10007582_pt1 | contig 10243 bp, 12 predicted proteins | sample LowCovwburrow_MG_FD_204930 | JGI IMG/M metagenome (GOLD analysis project Ga0316189, IMG submission 204930) | Coastal sediment microbial communities from Maine, United States - Lowes Cove worm burrow | ecosystem: Environmental > Aquatic > Marine > Coastal > Sediment | place: USA: Maine... | reverse complement strand
TTAATACCAATTTGGATGATATCCAAAATATACATACGATTACTTTGTATTTAAACCCTAAAAGGCAAGAAGCCCATTATAATGACATCATTAACCTACAACCTGCAAGGGTAATATTTAACCCAGGTACGGAAAATCCTGTATTTTACAAGGTACTAGAGAAAAATGGGATAGATGTCGTTATAGCCTGTACTTTGGTTTTATTGGCAACCAATCAATATTAGTGACTTATTTTTTTTACTTATTTTTTTCTAATAAGAAACAGTCCGATAAAGGTCACGAGTCCGTTTAGTGGTAGTAACTCATATCCGAAGACATATCCCCACAAATTATCCGGTGGCATTTTGCCTAAGATGAAACTTATTAAGACAGATAATAGGGCCACGATCCATACATAACTGTCTTTCACTTTATATTTTGTGAAAATACCAAAAGCGAAAAGACCCAATAGTGGCCCGTAGGTGTATGAGGCTACTTTTAGGAGTCCGTCTATGACATTGGTATCCAAGATATGTTTAAAGGCGATAACGACTAGAATCAATAATACGCTCATGCCCACGTGTGTGGCCTTACGAATCCTTTTACGCTTGTTTTCAGGTTTTTTCCCAATACCCAAAAAGTCAACACAAACAGATGTGGTCAAAGAAGTCAAGGCACTATCGGCACTACTATAGGCTGCAGCAATAAGGCCTAAAATAAATGTAACTGCCACGGTCATTCCCAATCCACTATTTAAGGCAATTTCAGGAAATAATAGATCTGATTTTGGTTTACCATCCATTAAAGGGATTGCAATTTGAAATTTCTCCGCATAGATGAATAGCAATGCTCCCAAAAGCATAAAAACAAAAGTGACCATAACCAGTACAATACTAAAGCTCACCATATTCTTTTGCGAGTCTTTCAAGGTTTTGCAGGTAAGATTCTTTTGCATCATGTCTTGATCCAAACCTGTCATACAAATGGTTACGAACATACCCCCTAGAAATGATTTTATCAAATGGTTCTTGTCCATAAAATCATCGACGAATAGAATTTTATTATATTGTTTTAGTTCATCGGAGGTTAAAAACTCAGTAAAAGTCCAATCTAATTGCTCCAGAATAAAATAAATGGATAGACCAACCGAAATAAGCATGAACAATGTTTGTAAAGTATCAGTCCAAACAATCGTTTTAATACCACCTTTGAAAGTATAGACCCAAATAAGCAAAATAGACAAGGTAACGGTTACCTCAAAAGGGACATTCCAGGTGTCGAACACAAATTGCTGCAAGACAATAGCTACTAGAAAAAGCCGAAATGCAGCTCCCAAGACCCGAGAAACGAAAAATGAAATCGCACCTACTTTATAGCTGACAAACCCAAACCGGTCGTCTAGATATTCATAAATTGAGGTTACATTTTGCCTGTAGTAAATGGGTAAAAGAACAAAAGCCGTAACCAGATAGCCCAAAAAATAACCAAAGACAACTTGCATATAACTGAATTCGGAAGCCTCGACCCACCCAGGCACCGAAATAAAGGTTACCCCAGAAAGTGAAGCCCCGACCATTCCAAATGCGACCAAATACCAGGGTGATTGCTTTCCCGCTTTGAAAAAATCAGCATTGGAATCATTTTTCCCGGTAAAATACGATATCAATAAAAGTAAGATGAAATAGGCCCCAATCAAGAGCAGAATATAGCTGGCGGTCATAGAAATAAATTTCAAATGCAAAGTACAAAAAGAAAAAATAGTGTGTAATTTTGTTGTTATGGATTTTTCGTCAAAGCTATTAGAGAATGCAGTACATGAAATGTCGCAACTTCCAGGAATTGGAAAACGAACTGCATTAAGGTTAGTACTTCATCTGTTGAAACAACCTAGCGGGCAAACAGCTAGATTATCCTCGGCCCTTGAAGATCTAAGAAATTCGGTAAAATTTTGCGCTCAATGCCATAACATCTCGGATGTTGAACTATGTGAGATATGTACCAACCCAAAGAGAGATGAAAGTTTGGTATGTGTGGTAGAGGATATTCGTGATGTAATGGCGATTGAAAACACCGATCAATTTAATGGACTTTATCATGTTTTAGGCGGAAAAATTTCTCCCATGGAAGGTGTTGGCCCACAAGAACTGACTATTTCGTCTTTGGTCAATAAAGCCAAGGAAGGTAAAATAAAGGAATTGATTTTCGCATTAAGTTCTACAATGGAAGGCGATACCACTAATTTCTATATTTTCAAACAACTGGAAGGATTGGATATCAAAACTTCAACTATTGCCCGTGGCATCGCCATAGGTGATGAATTGGAATACGCAGATGAGGTAACACTGGGAAGAAGTATTTTGAACAGGATTCCTTTTGAGAACTCCCTAAAGGCCAATTAGAGATATAATAATATTAGAAAATAGCGTTATTATTTATTAATTTTGCAAAGAATTTATCTAAAACAGCGTACAAATTAGCAATATGTCAAAATTTGAATTGAAATTACCACGAATGGGAGAAAGTGTTGCAGAAGCAACATTGACCTCTTGGTTAAAAGAAGTTGGTGATACTATTGAAATGGATGAAGCGGTCTTTGAAATTGCCACTGATAAGGTAGACTCAGAAGTACCTAGTGAAGTTGATGGGGTACTGATTGAAAAATTGTTCAATGTTGATGATGTAATAAAAGTAGGGGATACGGTTGCCGTAATTGAGGTAAATGGTGAAGTGGCAATGCCAGAAGAGGTCATCAATGAGACAAGAGAAGCACTCGAAGCGCCTGAAGACGTGATTTCCACAGTTTCTGAAACTGTTGTGGTTGCAAAAGAAACCGCAGCTAGCGCTACTCAGGATTATGGTTCTTCAGATCGGTTTTATTCACCTTTGGTTAAAAACATTGCTAAGAAAGAAGGAATCCCAATATCGGAATTAGATGTAATAAAAGGTACCGGCAATGAGGGCAGGGTTACCAAAGATGATATTTTGGCTTATGTTGAAACAAGACAATCCTCTGGGTCTACAAGAACCCAGGCTTATGTTGGGAAAAAAGAGCCTGTTGTAGTAAAAGAGGTCATACAGCCTGTTACTGAAAAGCAACAGATTCCGAGAGTGGTTGCATCAAGTGGCGATGAAGTAATTGCAATGACCCGAATGGGCAAACTCATTGCCAAGCATATGGTAGATAGTGTATCAACCTCAGCGCACGTACAGAGTTTTATTGAGGTTGACGTGACCAATATTGTGAATTGGAGAAATAAAATGAAGGACTCCTTCTTTAATACTGAAGGTGAAAAATTGACATTTACGCCTATTTTTATGGAGGCCATTGCCAAGGCGTTAAAGAAGTATCCCATGATGAATATTTCGGTGGATGGGGATTCGGTCATAAAGAAAAAGAACATTAATATAGGTATGGCGGCGGCCTTACCAGATGGTAATTTGATTGTTCCTGTAATCAAAAATGCAGACCAATTAAATTTGGTGGGTATGGCCAAGGTCGTGAATGATCTGGCAGAACGTTCAAGAAACAACCAACTTAAACCCGATGAAGTTCAGGACGGAACCTATACCGTGACCAATGTGGGCACTTTTGGCAGTGTCTTTGGAACACCAATTATCAACCAACCCCAAGTAGGTATTTTGGCATTGGGTGCCATTCGTAAGATTCCTGCTGTTATCGAAACCAATGAGGGTGACTTTATTGGTATACGAAGTAAGATGTATATCTCACACAGCTATGACCATAGGGTAGTCAATGGTGCTCTGGGCAGCATGTTCGCCAAGTCGGTGGCAGATTATCTAGAGGCTTGGGATGTGAACCGGGAGGTTTAACTTCAATTTTATCCTAAATACACCATAATTCCTTTTACAGCATTCTTTTAATAAGTGATCAGTTATAAAATCATTAAAAAGAATTAAGCCCTTAATAATTGGGATTATTCATTTCGATAAAGTTTTCTAAGACTTATCTTTGTCCCAAACAACTTGAGCTATGGAATTAAAGCTAACGAGACCAATTTGCTTTTTTGATCTTGAAACGACGGGTACAAATGTAGCCCAAGATAGAATTGTGGAAATTTCCATTTTAAAGATATATCCGAACGGGAATAAGGAAAGTAAAACATGGTTGGTTAATCCTGAAATGCAAATTCCGGATGAGGTTGTTGCGATTCATGGAATTTCAAACGAAAAAGTGGCCAATGAACCTACCTTCAAAATGCTATCCAAGGAAATATATACAATTATAAAAGATAGCGATTTGGGTGGCTTCAATTCCGATCGTTTTGATATTCCTTTGCTAGCAGAGGAAATGCTTCGAGCCGATATTGATTTCGATATGAAGAATATGGTTTCCGTGGACGTTCAGACGATTTTTCATAAAATGGAAAAAAGAACCCTCGAAGCTGCCTATAAGTTTTATTGTGATAAAGAACTTACTGATGCCCATAGTGCAGAAGCTGATACAAATGCTACCTATGAGGTATTGCTTTCGCAATTGGACCGTTATCCAGAATTGGAGAATGATGTTAAAAAATTGGCGGAGTTTTCAACCCATAAAAAAACAGTGGATTTTGCAGGATTTATAGGATTGGATGAAGATCAGGAAGAAATATTTTCCTTTGGTAAGCATAAAGGTCGAAAAGTATTGGAGGTCTTGGATAAGGAACCTGGATATTTTGGGTGGATCTTAAATGCTGATTTTCCATTGTACACTAAAAAAGTCCTTACGCAGATTAAATTAAGTAGGTTAAACAACAAGCTAAGTTAAATGAGGTTTTTTTCACTTACTTTTTTACTGCTTACCTTAAATTTAAGTGCCCAGGAAGTCCTTTTTGAGGGTCATGTTCTTGATTATAAAACCAAGAAACCCATACCCTTTGTGAACCTTAGTTTTTTGAATACATTAAAGGGCACATCCACAGATGAAAAAGGTCATTTTTTTCTGGATTTACCAACACCTTATTTAGAAAAACAAGTTCATATTTCCTCTCTTGGTTATAATGATACTATTGTGGTGGCCAAAGACATTTCCAAGGCAAAACGATTTGAAATGGTTGAGGAATCCTTTGAATTGGAAGAGGTGGTCGCATCGGGATCTTTTGGCCGTTCCGATGTATTTAATCCTATTAGCAGTTATAGTCTCACCAGTGGTTTTTCATCTTCATCTACACCTTGGGTATTGGCACTGTACTTTCCTAATATTGGAGCACAGGAAAAATATATTGATAAGGTGACCGTGTTCTTTCAAAATAATAATAAGTTCAAAAGACCTACTTCCAAATTTAGGCTGCGCATTTATGATGTTGCTTCGAAGACCAAAAAACCAAATAACGATATTTTACGCAAGAGCATTGTGCTTGAGTCAAATGTTGAAGAGGATTTTGTTTCAATAGACTTGGGGGCCTTAGATTTGAAAATACCAGAAAATGGCATATATATTGGTGTTGAATGGTTGTTTGTGCCATATAATTGGTATCGGAATACGGTTGAGGATCCTATTTCCAAAAAGAAAATGGTCGAGGACAGGTTTGCACCAACCTTTGGAGCGGTATATAACAAGAACCAAAATTACAAGGCCATGGTCTATGGTATGGGTGAATGGACGGATTTTAAAGTGAAATCTAAGGACAATACCGAAAACCTGATTCCTGCCATAAGTCTAAAATTATTGAAGGAGTAAGACGATTATGAAGATTATTTGCATCGGTAGAAATTACACGGAACATATAAAAGAGTTGGCCAACGAACGTCCGAAGGAACCCGTGGTTTTCATTAAACCAGATTCCGCCGTTTTGCCCAAGGACCAGGATTTTTATATACCTGAATTCACAAAAAATGTGCATTATGAAGTTGAGGTACTGGTCAAAATATGTAAAGTTGGCAAACATATTGATGAACGCTTTGCCCACAAGTATTATGATGAAATTGGTCTAGGAATTGATTTTACGGCGAGGGACCTTCAATCAGAGCTAAAAGAAAAAGGACTTCCCTGGGAAAAGGCAAAAGGTTTTGATGGTTCGGCAGTAATAGGAAAATGGCTTCCAAAATCCAATTTTAAGGATTTGAACAATTTAAATTTTACCCTACATAAAAATGAAGAACTTGTGCAGGATGCAAATACCAGCTTTATGCTTTGGAAAATAGATGAGCTCATTGCATATGTCTCCCAATTTTTCACCTTAAAAAAAGGGGATGTTTTATTTACAGGTACTCCTGCTGGTGTTGGTCAGATTGCAACAAATGACTATCTTTCGGGCAAGTTAGAAGGACAAGAACTTTTTTCAATAAAAATTAAATAATGATTTACAACCTTGATAAATTAAATGAGATGGCCGATGGGGATGAGGAATTCATCAATTCTGTAATATCTGTCTTTTTGGAAGAAGTACCACAGGATCTGGAAGGACTGGAAATTGCACTGGAAGATCAAAATCACGAACAAGTGTATCAATTGGCCCATAAGATAAAACCCAATGTTGATTTATTGGGTATGGAGCAAACAAGGGCCACGGCACTTCAAATAGAAACCTTGGGTAAAAGCGCTGCCAATATAAATGAGATTCGTGAAGTATTCCCAGTCTTGAAAAAAGACATCCACCAAGTGGTTTCAGAGCTCAAAAAAGATTTTGACCTATAATGTTTGCAGAAATAATTACCATTGGCGATGAGATTCTCATTGGTCAAATAATTGATACCAATTCTGCATTTATTGCCAAAGAACTCAATAAAATTGGTATTTCCGTTTATCAGATAACTTCAATTCAAGACGAACGTGAACACATTTTGGCCGCTTTGGACGAAGCGAGTACAAGGGCACAAATTGTAATTGTTACTGGTGGCCTAGGGCCTACAAAAGATGATATAACCAAACATACGTTTTGCGAGTTTTTCAATGATAGCCTTGTCCAGAACGAGACTGTTTTGAAACATGTGGAGGAATTGTTCGCAAGCTTTATTTCAACCCCTATCTCGGAGGTGAACAGACAACAAGCAATGGTGCCCTCAAAAGCGACAGTATTGCATAATGCCAATGGTACTGCCCCAGGAATGTGGATGCAATCCAATGGTGTGTCTTTTGTGTCGCTCCCTGGAGTGCCTTTTGAAATGAAAGCTTTAATGATCAATGCGGTCATACCTAAAATCGTGCAGGATTTTGAAAGACCGTATATCATTCATAGAACCTTGGTGACCTACGGGCTTGGTGAAAGTGCTGTTGCGGAAAGAATAGGGGAGTGGGAAGAAAATCTACCATCTTTCATTAAATTGGCCTATTTGCCCAATTTGGGAAAAGTTAGGTTACGATTAACGGCAAAAGGTCCGGAAACTAAAATACTGGAAGAGGGTATTGAAGCGGAAATCAAAAAATTACTACCATTAATCGATGATATTTTTTATGGCACCGATGATGATGAGACTTTAGAAGAGTTTGTCGCTAAACTACTCACCACAAAACAGATGACCTTGGCTACAGCAGAAAGTTGTACGGGGGGGAGAATTGCCCAAAAAATTACTGCAATGTCCGGTGCATCGGCTTATTTTAAGGGAGGGATAGTTAGCTATGCAACTGAGACTAAAATCAATGTTCTCCGTGTCCCCAAAGCCCTGATAGATAAGCATTCAGTGGTAAGTGCAGAAGTGGCAAAAGCCATGGCAAAGAATGTAAAGGAGCTATTAAAAACAGATTTTGCAGTTGCCACTACCGGTAATGCCGGGCCTACAAAAGGGGATTCAGATGCTGATATTGGTACGGTCTTTATAGCCATTGCTACCCCAAATAAAGTGTTTGCAGCTAAATTCATGCTGGGAAATCAGCGCACAAGAATAGTTCAAAAGGCTGTAAATAAGGCTTTTGAGCTGCTTCAAAAAGAAATATTAAAAATCTGAAGTAGAATTTTGCCCGTCCCACAAAAATGATATAAATTTGCAGCCTGTTTAAAATGAAAAATTAGGCGCAATGTCAAAAGTTTGTGAAATTACTGGAAAGAGAGCGATGTTTGGAAACAATGTATCGTTTTCTATCAATAAAACAAGAAGAAGATTTAATGTAAATCTTTCTAAAAAGCGCTTTTATATTCCTGAGGAAGATAGATGGGTAACGCTTAAGGTATCTGCCAAGGCGTTGAAGAGCATTAATAAGAAAGGTATTTCTGCTGTTTTAAAAGAGGCTAAAGCACAAGGATTCGTAAAATAATCCTAAAAAGATAGATTATAATGGCAAAAAAAGGGAACAGAGTTCAAGTTATATTGGAGTGTACAGAGCACAAAGAATCTGGACAACCAGGAACTTCTAGGTATATCACCACAAAAAACAAAAAGAACACTCCGGAAAGGATGGAGATTAAGAAATTTAATCCGATCCTTAAGAGAATGACAGTTCATAAAGAAATTAAGTAATAAGATATCTTCACAATGGTGAAAATATCAAACAACCCATAAGGTCATGGCAAAGAAAACGGTAGCAAGTTTACAAACAAGTTCAAAAAGATTAACCAAGGCAATTAAGATGGTGAAATCACCAAAAACCGGTGCTTACATATTCCATGAGTCTGTAATGACGCCAGAGTCTGTTAACGAATGGTTAGCGAAGTAATATTTAATTGATAAAATCAATTTTTTTAAAGCTCCTTTTGAAAGAAAGGAGCTTTTTTATTTTCATATCTTTGGTGAAAGTTTTTCAGGTATTATGAGTTTATTCAAAAAGATATTTTCCACTCAAAAAAAAGAGTCCTTGGATAAAGGGCTAGAGAAAACCAAAACCACTTTTTTTTCTAAATTAAGTAAAGCTGTAGCAGGTAAGGCTAAGGTTGATGATGATGTATTGGATAATTTGGAAGAAGTCTTGGTTTCTTCAGATGTTGGTGTAGATACCACATTAAAGATTATAGACCGTATTGAGGCCAGGGTTTCCAAAGATAAATACATGGGAACGGATGAGCTCAACAGAATTTTAAGAGAGGAAATCGCGGGATTACTTTCAGAGACACATGTAGGTGAGGAAACTGAATACAGTATTCCAAAAGATAAAAGACCATATGTGATCATGGTGGTGGGTGTCAATGGCGTTGGAAAAACAACTACCATTGGTAAATTGGCCTATCAATTTAAAAAACAGGGCCTCAAAGTTGTTTTGGGCGCTGCAGATACGTTTAGGGCAGCGGCAATTGACCAATTACAAGTATGGGCCGACAGGGTAGATGTGCCGCTTGTAAAGCAAAAGATGGGCAGTGACCCTGCATCGGTCGCCTTTGATACATTGAGTTCTGCCGTGACCCAGGATGCTGATGTGGTCATTATTGATACAGCAGGCAGATTGCACAACAAGGTGAATTTAATGAATGAGCTTGCTAAGATAAAACGTGTAATGGAGAAGGTCATAGAAGATACCCCCCATGATGTTTTATTGGTGTTGGATGGTTCTACAGGACAGAATGCCTTTGAGCAGGCAAAACAGTTTACCAAGGCTACCGAAGTCACTTCCTTGGCAGTGACAAAACTTGACGGTACTGCCAAGGGAGGGGTGGTCATAGGTATTTCAGACCAATTCCAGATTCCAGTAAAATATATAGGTGTTGGTGAGGGGATCGAAGACTTACAGGTCTTTAATAAGTATGAGTTTGTAGATTCGTTCTTTAATATGGAAAATTGAAAAAGCTCACCTTTATAATATGCTTTTCAATTTTGTTCTAATTAATAAAGGCACTGATCTTACCCCATAGTTCATTGTCAAAACTAGATGGGCCCAATTGCATTTCCCCTGCATTCTCCCCGCAACGAATAATAACAAGGTCTTTGCTGGGTACAACATAGATCTTTTGGTCATTGGCGCCGAGGGCAGCGAACATATCATTTGGTGCATTGGGTACAAGCGGACCAGGTAAAGCCACTGTTGAAGTGGTTCCGACAATGTTTGCCTTACCATTTAACCACCATAGGTATCCGTACGATGTATTAATGTCTTGCGAGGTATTGGTCATTTCGTTAAAATAGGATTCGCTAACGATTGTTGAACCATCCCATACCCCTTTGTTGTGCATTAATAGTCCAAATCTGGCCATAGTTCGTGTATTGCTGTTATAAATATTCAAGCCCAAACTATTCGTCCAATTACCGTGCATTCCAATTTTATCTGCAACCCTTGTTTTGCAATATTCTTGAAATGAAATACCTGAATTTTGGGTGATCATTTCCTGAAGCAACATAAAAGCACCTTGATGATATGCCCAATTTGTACCAGCATCTGTAGTATATTCAAGACATATTGGTA
>Ga0316189_10007580_pt1 | contig 10244 bp, 10 predicted proteins | sample LowCovwburrow_MG_FD_204930 | JGI IMG/M metagenome (GOLD analysis project Ga0316189, IMG submission 204930) | Coastal sediment microbial communities from Maine, United States - Lowes Cove worm burrow | ecosystem: Environmental > Aquatic > Marine > Coastal > Sediment | place: USA: Maine... | reverse complement strand
TTTGCTGATCCTGGCGGAATTTTCCTGATATCTGACCCTCCGGCATTTTCATCAACACACTGGTATATAAGTATAAATATATATTCAGCGCATTTTGCGGGGTAAAAATATCAAAACAGGTCGCGGAGTGAAGTATAATTACATTTTTCAAGCGTTCAAAAACTAAATTAGGTGAATGTGGTAATAATCACATATCTATTATTCGCGTCAGTATTTGAATGATGGCACTGCATTTAGTACTGAAAATTTAGACCTGGAGCGGAATCATGCTTCTAAGTGAACGATGGATGGCTGGTGTCGCACGATCCGCAGTGGCAATTGTGATGTTTGCGATGTCCGGTATTGCTGCAGGCGCGCAGACCGTGTCGGTCGATCAGGGACCAAACTGGAGCGCTGCTGACAGAAAGGAATTTTACAACCAGGATCAGGGGTCGCGAATTATGCCTCTTGCGTGGATGCGCGCACTGGTTTTGCCGGACGGATCCGGTTTCCTTGAAAATGGACTGACGCGTTACGGGTATCTGAAAAACCCCGATGGCCCGGACCAGGATATACCGGTTGGTTTCACCGTCGCGAAACATCAACAAACCCCATCAATCGGGATGACCTGTGCGGCCTGTCATACCAGGCAGATTGAAGTGAACGGCACCGCCTATCGTATCGACGGCGGCCCTGCGATGGTCGACTTTCAATCATTTCTCAAGGACCTGGCTACGGCAGTTGGGTCGGCGCTTTCCAGTGCCGCGGCCTTTGACCTGTTCGCGGACAAGGTCATAGGCGCAGGTGCTTCGGAAACCGACAAGCAGGAGCTGAAAATTGCTGTCGAACTGTGGCAGCTGAGGTTCACCACTTTGACGTCCCGGGCATTCCCGGATCCGGCCTGGGGTCCGGGTCGTCTCGACGCCGTATCGATGATCTTCAACCGGTTAACCGGGCTGGATATCGGTAAGCCTCCGGATTATCTGATTGCAGAGAACATTTATCCGGCCGATGCACCAACGCGCTACCCGTTTCTCTGGAACGCGGCCCGTCAGGACAAGACCCAATGGCCGGGCTTTGCCGACAATGGCAATGATCTGTTGGGGCTCGCCAGAAATCTGGGTGAGGTCTACGGCGTATTCGGTGTATTGCACCCGACAAAAACCAGCGGGCTGTCCCTGCTGAACCGCGACTACCTGGGAAACAACTCTGCGAATTTCGAGGGGCTCTGGCGTCTCGAAGAACTCATCTGGAAGATCGGCCCGCCGAAATGGCCATGGCAGATCAATCAGACTCTGGCCGATACCGGCAAGGAAATTTTCGACCGGCCGTCGTCCGGTGGCGGCTGTGTTGAATGTCATGGCATCAGGCCCGGCGCAAACAGATTTACAATCAGGGGCACCTGGGCCACGCCGATCCAGGATGTTGGTACCGACAACCGGGAATGCAAGATACTGGCGCGCACTGTAAAAACCGGGGTCATGGAAGGTGCGAAAATTCCGTTCCTTACCGACCGGTTGAAGGCGACGGACACAGCCTTCAATGTCCTGTCGACGGTAGTTCTAGGATCGATTTTTCAACGGGTCACCAGCTTTGGCGCAACCAGTACCGCAGGCGCGGCCACTGGAGAAATGGCAGAGTTGCCGCCGCAGCTGAAACAGCTCGAAGGTGCATTTCGGAAGGTAAAGCCTCCCGCACCGGGCCTTGCGACCTCGCCCGGCAAGTCGGGTTGTGGTTATGAAGCACGCGTGCTTCAGGGAATTTGGGCTGCTGCGCCCTATTTGCACAATGGATCGGTTCCGACACTGGAGGCGCTGTTGCTGCCGGCTTCTGAACGTCCTGCCTCGTTCAAGCTCGGTCCGAACTACGATATCGCCAAGGTCGGACTGGCAAGCCAGCAAACCAAGTTCGATCATACGCTAAAGACCACTGATTGTTCAGCAATCAGCTCCGGCAACAGCCGATGCGGACATGAATACGGCATGACCCTGAGTGAGCCGGAACGCGAAGCGTTGCTGGAATACCTGAAAACGCTCTAGCTCGCGGTTGGCAGGGAACAGACTGCATCAGTTGCCTTGAACCCGGGTGGGCCTTGTGTCCCACCTGCCAAACAATCCGATTGACAAATGAAGGAGCAAGCCATGTTCATAAAACACATTCTGGCCACCACATTGATCGCCGGCCTGTATCACCCCGTGGCGCAGGCACAAACCCAACAGGCGCAACACGATACCCGCTTGCCGTCGCAGAACACAGAGCAGGCAGTGAGAAAACTTCCCGCACGTGCCAGCGCTGCAAGTACAGCGTCCAGCAAGGCCAGGGTTCAGAAATTCAACATACGTGAGCAGAAGTTCCGCCAGTTCAGCGTCAAGTCAGACCAGGTTCCCGAAAATCAAAAGGGGCAGTTGAAGTTCAATGCACAAGGGCGCGCTGAAGTACCGTTCGTTGCACCCAATACGATCATTCTTCAGTTCAAAAAGGACGTTTCAGAACAGCAGATCGCGGCCTTTCTGGCTGAGCGCAAGCTGGTAGTCGTGCGGACTTATCCCAAGATCGGCGCAATCCAGGCGGAAGGTGATCTCAGCGCCTATTTCAAACCCGAATTGACCGACAATAACACCAATGACGCATTGTTGCGCGGGCTCGTCACGGTGATCAAGGACTTCAAGGCTGATCCGCGCATCCGGAACGCGACGCCGGATCTGGTTCTTCGCGATCAGACCAGCCACGGTTCAACAGGCATTCAGATCACCAACCTGCTGACCCCGAGTGACGTTGTCCTGTCCGATCCCGCAGCGCCGACCGAAGTGGTTGACTGGGGCGTCACGGACATTCAGGCCGATCAGCTCTGGTCACTGCCGGGTGCTCAGGATGGCGTGTTGTTTGGTGTCATGGATGTCGGTTTTGCCCGGCATGAAGATATCGTGTTTCTCGGATTTTTGCCCGATACGGACGTCGACGACCACGGTAATCATGTCGCTGCGATTGCCTGCGGACGCCACGACAATCAGGTGGGTATCAAAGGCGTGCTGCCGCATTGCCTGGTACGTGCGCGCTCCGGCGATGTATTCTTTGACAGTGTCGAAGGCGGCCAGGTTCTGGATTTCCTGGTACTGTTCAGTCAGGTCCTGGCAACATTGGAGAAATTCGTCGACTCGCAAGATGACGTCGGCACTTTCAATGTCAGCCTGGGGTACAACTGGCGGAGCAATTTTGGCATCAATCCAGATCTGCCGGAGTCTGCCCAATGGCGCACGCTGGTCGCTTCTCAAGGGGCCTTTCTGGTTCCGCTGCTTGAACTTGCCAATCAGAACGGAAGGGTGATTTTTTCAGCTGCCGGCAATGACAGCTCCGGCCTTGTCACACCGATCGGTGCCAAATTCGCCAGCCCATTCAACTGGGCAGCAATAACCGCCAGGGAGAAGAACATCGCGGCCAATGGCGTGATTGTCGAGGCGCATGACCAGGATGGCAACCGGGCACCATTTTCAAATACCGGTGGTCACATTTCCTGCCCGGGCGTCAATATTTTCAGCGCCGTGGCCTTTGACCCGCAAAAGCAGATATCGACCAATGCATACGGCACCATGAGCGGAACGTCGATGGCCTCACCCTACTGCGCATCAGGCCAGGCACTGTTCAAGCTGGTGCGTCCGGGATATTCCGGCGTCGAGGCCGTCAACTGCCTGACCACATCAAGCGACAATTCGAGCTCCGGAGCGCCGATGCTTCGCCTGCAGCAGGCGCTTGCGTCCTGCCCTGCAAAACCGTGAATGAACGCAATGCTCGATCTGCGCTGGAAAAGCCGGCACCGGCTGCGCCACAGGCGTTATGTCGGCGGGCCGACCGGCGGGTCAGGACCGGCCAGACAAAGCCCCGCACACTTGTACCGCCTGAATGCGGAGCCGGGTCAGTCCCGCTGGTCTGAATAGGATTTTTCCGCTTCGTAATAGGCGTCGAACCCGACCGCCTTGCGCAGGTCGGCAAAGTCCAGCAGGCGGTCGGCGGGGTGTATGCGCTGCGCCATTTCGGCAAGGGATGCCTGGATGGCTTTCATGGCAGCCGACATCAGTGTCAGCGGGTAGGCGGCGAAGTTGTAGCCCAGTTCATGCAGGCGATCAGGGTGCAGTATCGGTGTTGCGCCGCCTTCCACCAGGTTGGCCATGTGTATGCCCGGCGCTTCACCGGTCAGCCGAGCCATTTCATCTTCGCACTGCGGTGCCTCGACAAACAGGATATCCGCGCCGAGATCTGAAAACCCTTTGGCCCGGTCAATGGCTTCATCCAGACCATGCCCGTGCCGCGCATCGGTGCGGGCCAGTATCATGATGTCGGCACCTGCCTCGCGTGCATCCACGGCTGCCCGGATCCGGTTGAAGGCCTCGTCGCGATCGACAACCAGCTTGCCCTTGGTATGGCCGCATCTTTTGGGTGACACCTGGTCCTCGATCATGACGGCGCCGAACCCTGCGCGGGCATATTGCTCGACCGTGCGGCGCACATTGAGCGCATTGCCATAGCCGGTGTCACCGTCGCCGATCACCGGAATATCGGTCGCAGCACAGATATTGCGGCCCTGGTCCAGCATCTCGCCAAACGAGATCAACCCCGTATCGGGCGCGCCGATGCGTGAAGCCGACACGGCAAAGCCCGACATGAAGGTAAAACCGAAGCCGGCATCACCGATCATCTTGGCACTCAGCGCATCCCAGCAGCACGGCATCACATGGCAGGTATCTTCAGCCAGCAGTTTCCTAAGTCGGGCGGCGGGAGAAAGGTTGGTCATGGCTAATTCTCAAAGTTTGAACGGGATGTACATGGCAATATCCGGGAACTCGTAGATCAGGAACACGGTGAACAGCATCAGGGCCAGGAACGGCCACACGCCTTTCGCCACTTCCTGCATGGAGGCCTTGCCGACGGCCTGTATCACATAAAGGTTCAGGCCCACCGGCGGCGTGATCAGGGCGCATTCGATCATGATCACGAAGAAGACGCCGAACCAGATCGGGTCTATGCCGAGACCAAGCAGCGATGGTGCCAGCACCGGCACCATGATCAGCATCATCGACAGCGCTTCCAGGAACAGGCCCATCAATACCAGAACCGCGCCGACGACCAGGATGAACAGCCAGGCTTCGGAGAAGTTCTGGGAGATGAAGAACGACACGTCCTGCGGAATCCGGTACAGCGATATCGCCTTGCCGAATACCTTGGCGCCGGCGACGATCAACAGGATGGTGACGGTCGTCACCATGGACTGCGTGACTGCCTCTTTCAGGGTTTGCCAGGTCAGCGTGCGCAGGATGACACCGGTGATGACAAGGGATGCCGCAAAGCCGATTGCCGCTGCTTCTGTGGGTGTGAACACGCCCCAGTAAATGCCCCATATGATGAGACCGGCCAGTCCCAGCGCGGGTAAGGCGCGCAGGCCCGTATCGCGCCGTTCTGTCCAGCTTGCCTTGGGCGAAGACTCACATTGCGGTGATAGCCACGCATAAATCATCGAAAACCCGATGAACAGTGCCATCAGCATCAGGCCCGGCCCGATGCCGGCCAGGAACAGCTTGATGACGGATTCCTCGGTAATGAACCCGTAGACAATCATCGGGATCGACGGCGGGATCAGGATGCCCAGTGTGCCGCCGGCCGCCAGCAGGCCCAGTACGAACGGTCGCGGATATCCGCGCTGGCTCATTTCGGGAATGGCCACTGTGCCGATGGTAGCCGCGGTTGCCACCGACGAGCCCGAGATCGCGGCAAAGATGCCGCAGGAAATCACCGTGGCGATTGCCAGGCCGCCGGGCAGGTGACCGACCCAGGCCTGAACCGCGGCAAACAGGTCGCGCCCCACCCCGCCTTTCAACAGCACGTTGGACATCAAAAGGAACAGCGGCACCGCCAGCAGCACGAAATTGTCGATGGTGCCGAGCATGCTCTGGGGTGCCATCAGCGGCGAGAACCCGCCCATCAGCAACAGCACCAGGCCGAGACCGCCAAGCGCAAACGCCACCGGTACCCGCATCAGCAGCAGGGTGAACAGCGCCAGTAGAATGAGTATGGTGGTCATCTAGTGACCACCGTCGCCGGCGGGTTTGGCCAGCGGTTTGCCGCGCGCCAGCCTGATGAGGTCAGCAGCGCACACCAGAACCGACAGGCCGAAGCCCAGCGGAATGACCATTTCGGTCCACCAGTTGGGGATGTTGAGCATGGTGCCGGTTGACCGGCCGCGAACGAAGCTGTCCCAGGCGATTTCCCAGCCGAACCAGAACACGACGACACAGAAGAAGCCGGTGAACACAATGGTCACCAGGTCGCAAAACCGTTGCGCCCAGCCCGGCAACCGTTCGTGCAGCAATTCGATATTGATGTTCTTGCGCCGGGCGATTGTATGCGGCAGGGCCACATACATGCCCCAGATCAGGAACATCTGCGATATTTCGGCAGCCCAGATGGTGGGTGCGGAAAACACATAGCGCGCCACGACCTCCCAGGTCAGCAACATGCCCGTTGCAAAGAACAGCCAGGCCGCCACCGCGCCCAGCCAGTCTATCGTTTTGTCCGAGAAATTCACGCCATGTCCCTGCAAAGACGAAGGTCAGATCGGTATCTGGTGCCGGCCGGGATCCAAACCGGTTACGGTTTGACGGACCCCGGCCAGCCATGGAGATCGATGACTACTGCAGCGACTGCGCTGCCTGTAACACTTTTGCACCAAGCTCGCCGGAGGCAGCCTTGTAGCCGTCAATGACCGGTTGCGCCGTCTGCTTCCAGGCGGTCACTTCCTGCTCGGTTGGCGTGTAGATGGTCATGCCGTTTTCCTTGGCAGCCGCGTAGGCGTCTTTTTCGATTTGGCTGACCTTGTCGCGAACTGTCATTTCGGCTTTCAGCGCAGCCGCCGAAATTATCTTGCGGGTGTCTTCAGGCAGGCCCTGCCAGAATTTCTCGTTGACCAGCACGATGAATTCAATATCGGCATGGTTGGTCACGGTTAAATGGTCCATGACTTCCCACAGTTTGCGCGACTTGACGCCGGAGACACCGGTCATGCCGATGTCGACAGTGCCGCGCTGGTAGGCAAGATACTGTTCCGAGCCCGAGATCAGGGTTGGAGAACCGCCGGCTGCTTCGGTGAAGGCACCGAGCGTCTTGCCGAACACACGAACCTTCTTGCCCTTCATGTCAGCCGGTGTTTTGACCGGTGCGCCCTTGGACAGCAGAATGGCGCCGCCATAAGCCTGCCACCACAAGACCCGGGAACCGGTACCCAGTATGGCCTCATCTATCGGCGCTCTGACCGGGCTGTCGGGAGCTACCGCCTTGCGTACCAGTTCTTCGGAGTTGAACAGGAACGGCACATAGAAAATATCAACCGCCGGAACGTCACCGACGAAGCGGGTCAGCGAGGCAACCCCCATTTCAATGGAGCCCGAGCCCACCGCCTGGGGCACTTCCTTGTCCTTGTAGAGCTGGGCTGAGTCGTAGATCTGGACCTCGACCTTGCCGCCGGAATTTTTCTCGACCTCTTCCTTGAACAGCACCAGGTTCTGGCCGAGATGGCTCTTCAACGGCAGTTGCAGCGAGATGCGAAGGGTTGTGTCGGCAGCCATCGCGGCCACCGAGGAGACGGCAATCACCAAAGCTGCCATCACCGATGCAAATAGGCGTTTCATGTTGTAACTTCCCTGTGGATTAGCATTGATCTTGTTGTTGGCCTCAAATGCGGTCGAGGCAGCGGAACCGCACTATTGCCCAGTCTGCCGGGCCGGGCAAGCGTGAAGGAAACCACCAGATGAAAATCACCGGTGTCCGCGCCACGCCCGTCAATGTACCGCTGGAGGCAGCCTGTGTCTGGTCCTGCGGCACATTGCCCGGCTTTACCCGGACCATCATCGAGGTGGAAACCGATGAGGGCCTGGCCGGCATTGCTGAAGCGCCATAAGCCGCCGCCGCCTGCATGCACCTGTGCGCGTCGCAGAGCTGGATTACCAAACCAAACCAGTCGCTGCGGACAATGCAACCCCATGATGTGATCGAGGAAGGCCGGTTCCGGCCGAAGAACAATGTCGTGCGGGTGCCTGAAGGACCCCGACCGGGCGTGACCCTGTGCCGGGACAAGCTGAAATTCCTGCATCAGCATTTTCTCGATAACGGTGTCATGAACAAATATCACAACCCGGCTGACCCCGGCTGGTATGTCAGGCTGGCAATGATCAATCCGCCTGCAATGACCGGGATATCAAGGCTGGATGCTGACAATCCGGCCTGTGACAATCATGTCCGCGTACAGTCGGGTCCGGATGTATCTCAGACGTAAAGTGGCCGCCAGGCCGGTTCGGTGAAGATCCGTTTGTCTTCTTGATTGTTGGATGGCGATTGACACAATAGGCAAATATTCATTTAATTCGCAGTGTTCTCGATATGATTACACAAGTTACAAAGCGGTCTCAATTCGATGATGACTTGAACCAGAGCGGTAGATGTATTTGTGGTGCGCCGGACACGCTATGGTTGTTTGTTCTGTATTGAATAAAGCGAAGGGAAGAGAAAATGGGTGGCTTTTTGCCAGATATCAATGTTGCGGGATTGTTGGAACAACTGAATTTGCGGTTCGGACCTAACGAGGCCATTTGTGAAATGCTCGCCTTGCACAAGGAGTTCGACCTGTTTTCCAAGAAGCATTCTCTTGAGCATTCTTTTGCACTTCTCAACCTAGGGCCGGCTAATCATTGGGTGCATCGGCGTGGATGGTACAAGTATCTGAATTCGCTAAAGAATTGTCCTTCAGACAAGGCCGGGCAAAGCGCTCATGACAGAATTTTGTCGGTGTTGAGAAGCCATTTGGGAAAGGGGAAACCGATCCCCATTCATTTCACGTCTCACGACTCCAACAAAAAGATGAGTGTGAAAGTTTCATCAAGCCCAAAACAGGCCTTGCCTTATTCGACACAGGAATTTTTGGTTATCTCGTTGCCAATGACCCCGATTGAAAAGAACCGCGCCAAACGCCGCGCCAAGTCGAAGTAAGATTTCAGTATCCATGGATGATCTGGATCTTGCAACGCTGTATTCCGGCGTGGCTGATTACTATGCAAAACGCGTACGACGCTTCGGGAGTACACCATTGGGTGTTGACTGGAGTTGCATTGCGTCTCAGGAGCTGCGCTTTGTGCAGATCATGAAAGTGTGCGATTTCACCGTGCCATTGGCGCTCAATGATGTCGGGTGCGGGTACGGTGCACTGGTTGGATATCTGCTGAAGCGCCATGCTGAAGCAGATATAGACTATCTCGGCATTGATCTGGTGAAGAGTATGCAATGCCGCGCCAGTCAACTTTGGCGTGCGCAACCATGGGCGTCATTCACCACTGCCGATTGTATTCCCCGTACTGCGGATTACTGTGTTGCCAGTGGCATTTTCAATGTCAAATTGCAGCAATCAATCCAGCATTGGGAGCACTTTGTGGCGGTGACGCTGGCCGATATGCACCGTGCGAGCCGCAAAGGCTTTGCTGTCAATTTCATGCTGGAGAACTCGAACTCGTCGTACAATAATTCCTGTGACGCTTTGTACAAAGCACGGCCTGATAAATGGATCAGACACTGTGAGCGGGAGTTCGGTTCATCTGTAATTCTGGTGGAAGGCTACGGTCAGCCGGAGTTCACCCTTCTTGTGCAGCGGCAGGCGGCGAACTGTTAGAAATCAGGGCGCGCACCTGAGCCACCCGATCGAGGAACACCTCGGCACCGGTATACCTGATCAGGTCTTCAGCGCAGGTCAATCGTTCGATGGCTTCGGCTTGCCGCTTGACGCCGTGGGCCGCATGAATAACTGAAGCAGAAATCACCGAGGCCCTGCATACTGCCAATCTCGCTCCACGCTGCTGCGCAACCTCGATTGCCTGCTGTGCAATCGTTTCGGCTTTTTCAAAGTCTTCCATCTGGTAATGGCAGTCGGCCAGGGTGGCCATCATTTCAGGTTCAAACTCCAATGCCGCCTTTGCGGATTTTGCAAATTCAATTCCTTCAATCAGTTTGGACGCTGCTGCATCAAACTCGCCCTCAACGAACCTTGCCGTACCCAGGCACCCCAGCGCGTACACAGTCAGATACGGGTTTTGAATTTTCTCGGCAATCTCGGAAATATGAAGTGCATGTTGGTTTGCAACAGCCGGGTTTCTGCCAAAGTATGCAAGATCCACATAGGCAAGGTGGGGGATAAACCGAACAGCCGGGTCAAGGCGAGATTGATCAATACTCAATAC
>Ga0316189_10007577_pt1 | contig 10246 bp, 11 predicted proteins | sample LowCovwburrow_MG_FD_204930 | JGI IMG/M metagenome (GOLD analysis project Ga0316189, IMG submission 204930) | Coastal sediment microbial communities from Maine, United States - Lowes Cove worm burrow | ecosystem: Environmental > Aquatic > Marine > Coastal > Sediment | place: USA: Maine... | reverse complement strand
TGGCTAACAGCTCGCCGCCAAGTCGCCTGGCATAGTCACGGAAAACGCCGAACTTGATTTCACGATTGCAGAGCACATCCGGATTCGGTGTTCTTCCTGCGCTGTACTCGTCAAGGAAATACTGGAAGACGCGGTCGCGATACTCGCGCGAAAAGTTAACGTGATGCAGCGGGATATTGAGTTGTTCGCAGACCTGGCGGGCGTCCTGCAGATCATCGGCAGCCGTGCAGTAGCCGTCGTCATCTTCCCAGTTGGTCATGTGCAAGGCCTGCACATTGGCGCCGGCTCGTTGCAGCAGAATCGCCGCGACAGCGGAGTCGACTCCACCGGAAAGACCGAGAATTACATTTTTGCCCGCGACATCCATCCGCAAATGTTAGCAGGTGCCAGCCCTGACTTCGCGAGCTGTCGCTTGTTGTTAAACCAGATCGGCGGTGGCGATAACGCGGTGCACGTTTTGCTGCAGCGGCAGCATGCTCGTGAGCAGGGCGTCTGACTCGCGCTTTCCTGCTTCGTAGTCCTGGATGCAGCGCAGCACCGCCGGTGTTCTGAGCGCGTTGCGCCGGTCCACGATGTCGTCGAGCGTCATCCAGTGGCGCGCGATGATGCCGTCGTCCAGCGTGGCATTTTCATCGCAGGAGACGAATCTTGCGTCGTACACGATGCGCAGGAATTGCTGCCGGGTTTGCGGGTGAATCCACAGGTAAACGCCGATCAGTTCGTTGCACTTGACCACGCAGCCGCTTTCTTCAAACGCTTCGCGGATAACCGCATCTTCAGGCGTTTCGCCGCTCTCGATATGCCCACCTGGCTGGTTCAGGACACGTTGTCCCGATGCATGCTCTTCGATCAGCAGGTATTTTCCTGCGTGCTGGACAACCGCTGAAACGGTCAGGTCGGTTGGATACATACCTGCTTAAATTCCCAATTGGCGAAATTCGACTTCCACTTCGCTGGCGAGCCAGATCTCATCGAACATCTTGCCATATAGATTCGCGACTGCAGGCTCATAGGTATCAGCGATGCCTTCCCAGCGCCCCGCCTGCAATCGGTAGACCAGCGCAGTCTCGTCCGCGATACAGAATGCTTCGGCATGCGTACGCAAGTCTTCACGCACATGACGAAACTCGATGTAGCTATTAAGTCGCCTGCCGAGATGAACGAAATTGTTGCCGTTCTTGATGGCACGCGTGGGGTCGGCGATCAAAACCCGAATGCGCGCATACGTCTTCGAGAGAACGAGGCGCTTGATGACCTCGAGAAAATCAGGGTCGTCATAGATGCCGGGCTCAAGATCGTGCGTAAAGATCGATACCCTGCGGGAGGCCTCACGGGCTACATCAATTGCAGCCTGGCGCATCTCCTCGCGGGTCGATATTACCCAGCGTTTGCCGTTGTCTCTGACCTGGTCCATACGATCCGGAATCGGGTTTGTGGTCGATCATAGTAACGGTAGCGGCGAAAACGCCGTGCCAACTGCGTCACGTTTTTGATGCTAAATCGTAGATGCAAGTCATTCGCATCCCTAGTGCCGCAAGGGATTCAGCAGGTTGGGAAAAGCAGCACAAATTGCACATATGGTCAGAATGCCACTTTCGTGGGGCCTTATTCGGTTAAACCGGCGGGCTCCTGGAATGCGCCCTGCGTTTGCAGCCACTCGATCAGCTGCCGCAGTTCAACCTTAAGCAGCAGTTCGGGAATCAATGAACAGTCGAGGGTTCTTTCCTCGCAAAGCTTCACCACCAGATCGCGTTGCGCCGGCGACAGGCTGCGGCTCGCGCCGTTGATGTAAATGCGTTCCTCATCCCATGCGATGCGAGCCATGCCGTGCAGCTGCAGTACGCGGCCCGGGTTCAAAGGCGCGTCGCTGCCGTCCGGGCGTAACCAGCCTTTGGGGCGAGTGACGTAGCGCCCTAGCAGGGCACCAATCTCCGAGTCCGACATGTTTGCAGCTTGCTGCAGCAGATCACGTGCTCGCCGCAAGGCGTCCGCTGAAATATAACCTGCTGCCGCCTCGGTCGTGGCAAGGTCGGCGTCGGCATAGAACGGGTCCTCGGCGGTGCCGACAAGCGAGCTCAAAAGATCGGAAAGCCGCGGTGCGCGCATGCCAATGGAGTAGGTCATGCACTTATCCTCGGCTACTCCCCAATGGGCAACGCCGGGCGGCAGATACAGAACGTCACCGTGGCCGCATGTTCGTATTTCGCCATCGAATGGCTGCAGTAAGGCAATATCTTCGCTTGCGGCAGGATCGGCCGGCACACTGTCGTTGCATATTCGCCACTGTCGGGTACCGCTTCCCTGGCACAGGAACACGTCGTAGTTATCGCTATGCGGTCCGACCCCGCCACCGGGCGCCGCGAAACTGATCATCAGGTCATCGATGCGCCAGTCGGGAATGAAGTTCACTGCAGCGATCCAGGCACGCAGTTCTGGCAGGTGCTTCTCAACGTCGTTGACCAGTAATGTCCAGTTCTCTTCTGGCAATTCGCGCAGGCGCTGCTCGTCGAACGGGCCGTGCTCCACCCGATACGTATTGCGCTGACCGGACCGCTCGGTGAAAACCAGGCGCGACTCGACGTCGTCCTGCATGGCCAGCCAGGCGAGCTCGTCTTCATCGATTTCAGGCAGTCGCCCGGGCAGCGCCCGCGGCATCGGCAGTGCCGATTTCTGCCAGTAGTCGCGCAGAAAAGTCTGCGGCGTGATGGCGTCAGGGAAAGTGAACAACGGTCGCGACGGCGCTAGATGCTGCGTGCAAGCTGTTCTGCGAGTCCTACGTAGCTCTGCGGCGTCAACGCCAACAGCCGCTGTTTCTCATCGTCCGGAATCTCGAGGGTTGCGACGAACTCCAGTAACAACTCCCTGGTCACTGCCTGGCCGCGGGTGAGGGCCTTCAGTTTCTCGTAGGGTTCGGGAATTCCATAACGGCGCATAACCGTCTGCACTGCCTCGGCAAGCACTTCCCATGCAGCCTCTACGTCGCTGGCGATGGCCGCCTCATTGACCTGCAGTTTGCCAACGCCCTTCTGCAAGGATTGCATTGCGATCACAATATAGCCCGCGGCAACGCCAAGGTTGCGCTGCACCGTCGAGTCGGTCAGGTCTCGTTGCCAACGCGAAATCGGCAGCTTCTCCGCGAAGTGATTCAGCATGGCATTCGCCAAACCAAAGTTGCCCTCCGCATTCTCAAAGTCGATGGGGTTGACCTTGTGCGGCATCGTCGACGAACCAACTTCATTCCTGGCGACGCGCTGCTTGAAGTAGCCAAGCGAAATGTACGCCCATATATCGCGGCAGAAATCGATCAGTATTGTGTTGTAGCGAATCAACGAGTGCGCGTACTCGGCGGTCCAGTCGTGTGGCTCAATCTGTGTCGTGTAAGCGTTCTGATCGAGATCCAGCGATTCGATGAAACGTGCGCTGATCCTGGGCCAGTCTGCGTCAGGGTAGGCGACGAGATGGGCGTTGAAGTTGCCGACCGCACCGTTGAACTTGCCCCGAATCTGCACGGCCTTGAACTGTTCCTGCGCGCGCTCCAGCCGCGCTACGACATTCGCCAGTTCTTTACCCAGCGTCGTCGGACTGGCTGTCTGTCCATGCGTTCGCGACAGCATCGGTAATGCGGCATGTTCGCGCGCGAGAGTCTTGAGTTTGTTTCGCACATCACGCATCTGCGGCAGCAAGGCGTCCCGGCGGGCCTCGCGGAGCATCAACGCATATGACAGGTTATTGATGTCTTCGGACGTGCAGCCGAAATGCAGGAAGTCTTTCAGCGGTGCTGTTTCCGGCCCGTCGCCGAGCTTCTTTTGGATAAAGTATTCGACGGCCTTGACGTCATGGTTCGTTGTGGCCTCGATCTTCTTGACCTGTTCTGCGTCGTCCAGCGAGAAGTCGTCGACGATGTGATTGAGGACGTCCTTCATGACGGATGACAACGGCCCAAGTTCCGGTACTGCGGGCTCGTCCGCGAGGCACTGCAGCCAGCGAACCTCGACCAGGACACGGTATCGAATAAGGCCGTATTCGCTGAAGATGTCGCGGAGACTCTCGACCTTGCCAGCGTAGCGGCCGTCGGCGGGGGATAGTGCTCTCAGGGTTGAGACTTTCATGTATGCAAAACCAGTGTAGACTTGCGCGCGCGAAGCGCGAATCATACACGAAACAGGACGCGTACAAATGAGGATAGAGACGCTATGAGCAACGCCAAATTCCGAATTGAGAAAGACAGTATGGGCGAGCTGCAGGTTCCGGAGGACGCGCTGTGGGGCGCTCAGACGCAGCGTGCTGTGAATAATTTCCCGATTAGTGGCCTGACGATGCCGCGACAATTCATCGGCGCGCTGGGTCTCGTGAAATGGGCCTGCGCCGGCGCCAATGCAGAGTTGGGTCTCCTGACCAGCGAACTGGCCGTCGCCGTTCAGGCGGCGTCGCTGAAAGTTGCCACGGGTGACTACGATTCGCACTTCCCGATTGATGTCTTCCAGACGGGGTCGGGTACCAGCTCCAATATGAATGCGAACGAGGTTATTTCGCACATTGCGACTGCGGAGCTGGGCAAGGATGTCCATCCCAATGACCACGTCAATATGAGCCAGAGCAGCAACGATGTGATCCCCACCTGCGTGCACGTCAGTGCGGCGCTTGCGATTCATGATGAACTGTTGCCAGCCCTGCGGCACTTATCCGGCGCACTGGAGAAGAAAGCAGAGGAGGTCGGGCACATCGTAAAGACTGGCCGCACACACCTCATGGACGCGATGCCTGTCACGGTTGGGCAGGAACTTGACACCTGGCGGTCGCAGATCGATCACGCCGAGGAACGCCTGATTGACACGATGGCGCGCCTTTGTGCGCTGGCTCAGGGCGGCACCGCGGTCGGCACAGGCATCAACGCGCATCCGCGTTTTGGTGAGAAAGTCGCCGTCCTGCTGAGTGAGCGGACCGGCGTGGCGTTCACATCGGCAGATTCGAAGTTCGAAGGTCTGAGCAGCCAGGATGCGGCCGTTGAGACGTCGGGTCAGCTGCGTGTGCTGGCCGTGAGTCTTACCAAGATTGCGAATGATCTTCGCTGGATGAACTCCGGACCGCTGGCTGGTTTCGGCGAGATCGCGCTGCCTTCGCTGCAGCCGGGGTCCAGCATTATGCCGGGCAAAGTGAATCCCGTAATACCGGAGGCGGTAGCAATGGTCGCTGCCCAGGTGGTTGGCAATGACGCAACCATCGCGATGGCCGGCCAGTCAGGCAATTTCCAGCTCAACGTCATGCTTCCGGTTGTCACCCATAACCTGCTGCAAAGTATCGAAATTCTCGCAAATGCATCGACGGTGCTGGCGGACAAGGCGATCGCTGGTTTTACAGTGAACGAAGAGAAAATCCAGCAGGCGCTGGGACGCAATCCCATCCTGGTGACCGCGCTGAATCCGGTCATTGGCTACGAGCTGGGCGCCGCGGTGGCCAAGAAAGCTTACGCTGAGGGCCGCGCGGTCAAGGATGTTGCAGCGGAGATGACGGATCTTAGCGAGGAAGAACTGGATCGCCTGCTGGATCCAGCAGCTCTGACCGAAGGCGGAATCAAGCACTAGGTGGAGATTACAACCGAGCTGCTGCGCCGGAAACTGGCTGACACAGAGCTCAACCAGGACCCCCTGCATGTTGTGATGCCTATCGGCAGTGAGCAGTGGCCGCGGGAGCTCAGAGAGGCGTTGCCTAGAACTCTGAAGCCTGCCGGCGTACTGGTTCCGGTTTTGCAGCGCAGCGGCGGCCCCAGCTTGCTCCTGACGCAGCGATCGGCGGCGCTGACTCATCATGCTGGCCAGATCAGTTTTCCGGGCGGCCGCATGGAGGAATCCGACGCGGATATTGAAGCCACGGCGCTTCGTGAGACCCACGAGGAAGTGGGCATTGAGCCGCATCTTGTCAGTGTGTTCGGGTGGCTGGATGCGATGCCGACGATAACCGGCTATGCGGTTACCGCAGTGGTGGGTGCCGTGTCGGCGGACGCTGAATTGCGCATCGATCGCTCGGAGGTCGAGGAGGCGTTCGAGGTGCCACTTGAGTTTCTGTTGGACAGGCGTAATGCCAGGGCTGGCGTGCGCGAATACATGGGCCGCAAGCTGCCGGTAATTGAATTCCACTACGGCGGGCACAGGATATGGGGCGCGACCGCTCAGATGATTCTTCAACTAAGAAATAAGCTTCTAAAAGAGTAAGTTATGAGTGGTATCAATAAATTACTTGAAGTAATGCGCGCGCTTCGGGACCCCGAAACAGGTTGCCCGTGGGACCAGCAGCAAGACTTTTCCACGATTGCGCCCTACACGATTGAAGAGGCCTACGAGGTGGCTGACGCCATCGCCCGCAATGACATGTGCGACCTGCAGGACGAGCTTGGCGACCTGCTGTTCCAGGTTGTTTTTCACGCGCGCATGGCGGAGGAGGCGGGGCAGTTCGACTTCGACGACGTGGCTCGCGGCATTAGTGACAAGATGCAGAGGCGACACCCACATGTATTTGCCGGCAAAGCTCACAAGCCCGGCAGCTGGGAAAAGATCAAGTCGGAAGAAAGGGCCACGGGCGATGACGACAGCGCCGTTGCCGGCGTCGCCAGGGCGCTGCCAGCACTGAAACGGGCGGAAAAGCTCGGCAATCGGGCCTCGCGTGTCGGCTTTGACTGGCCCGACAGCACTGGCGTGCGCGCCAAGATCCACGAGGAGCTGGACGAACTCGACGAGGCCGTCGGGACTCGCGACCCGGAGTTGGTCGAGGAAGAGTTCGGCGATATGCTGTTTGCCGTCGTGAATCTTGCACGGCACCTGGACATTGACCCTGAAAAGGCCCTGTCACGCGCAAATTTCAAGTTCGAGGGACGATTCCGGGAGATGGAGCGTGCGGTTCGGGACAAGGGGGTCACCATCGAGTCCCAGACCCTGGCCAGCCTGGACAAGGAATGGCGCGCTGCAAAGGCTCGCTTGAAAGATTCCTGAACCTGGCCGGTTATTCAGTCTGTATTCACACCCGTCGGTACAAACTTGCTCCAAGGTTGGCAGAACCCCAGCCGGATTGGACTAAAGGAGCAAGACCATGAAAAACAGAGAACTCATCGCAATTGTTGCCTCGGCTACGGTTCTTTGCGGCATGTCGACTACGGCAGCCGCCGCAAAACCGGCTGTTTATGACTACGCCAAGGTAGTTTCTTCGCAACCCATCGTGCGCTACGTGACCGTAACAACCCCGGTTCGTGAGTGCTGGCAGGAGACTGAGTACTACACGGAGCGCCGCGGCACGCCGGGCGTTGGCGGCAGTACGCTGGTTGGTGCTGTACTGGGTGGCGTTATCGGGCACCAGTTTGGCAGCGGGCGCGGCAACGATGCCGCAACGGTTGCAGGCACCCTGATTGGCGCCGCTATTGCCAATGACAAGGCGAGCAAGCGCTACGGGCCGACCCGCTATGTGCAGCATGCACGCCCGGTTGAGCGCTGCTCATCAACGCTGCGCGAGCACCAGGAAGAACGCATCGACGGCTACCGTGTGACCTACCAGTACAAAGGGCAGCGCTACATGACCGAAATGCCCTACGACCCTGGCAAGAAATTACGCGTTCGTGTCGATGTCCGGCCTGCGGGCTAGGCACGGTTCAAGTGGGTATCTGATGTGGTATTGTCGGCAGCGCTCGTCTGGAGGCGCTCAAACGAGGAATGGACAGTGCGATTATTGCTGACATTAGCTTTCGTATTAGTGGCTGCGGCACTGCCGCAGCCATCGAATGCGGCTGCTCCTGATCGAAACCGGATCATACTTGCCCAGAATGGCGGTAAGACGCTGTCTCAGGCGATAGAGCAGGTGAGGCGTGATACCGGCGGCCGTATTCTAAGTGCGGAAACGAAAGTACAGGGTGGCCGCGAAGTGCACCACATCAAGGTCCTGATCAAGGACAGCCAGGTAAAAACGTACAAGATCCCCGGGCGCAAGCTCGGCGGCTAGCGTCTGGACGTCGGAGGAGCACATGCGACTACTGGTAATTGAAGATGACCTGACTCTGCGCGAATCGCTGGTACGCAAACTCGTCGAAGCTGGTTTCGCGGTGGAGCAGGCGGCGGACGGCAAGGAAGGCCTGTATTTCGCCGAGGAATATCCTGTTGATCTCGCCATCATCGATCTGGGGCTGCCGGGGATGTCCGGGCTCGAGATCATTGAGCGGGTTCGGGAGCAGGGTAAGACGTATCCCATCCTGATTCTCACCGCGCGCGATCGCTGGGAAGACAAGGTCGACGGACTGAGCGCCGGTGCCGATGACTACGTCGTCAAACCGTTTCACTTCGAAGAGGTCAGCGCGCGCGTCAACGCTTTGTTGCGGCGCAGCGGTGGTTGGGCCTCGTCGGTATTGACGGCGGGTCCTGTCTCACTCGACATGTCGCGCCAGGAGCTCAAGGTCGCAGATAACGCCATCGAGCTGACCAGCTTTGAATACAAGATTATCGAGTACCTCATGGTACGTGCAGGCAAGGTGATATCGAAGACGGAGCTCACCGAGCGACTCTACGACCAGGACTTCGAACGCGACAGCAACGTCATCGAGGTCTTTATCGGCCGCTTGCGCAAAAAGATGGATCCCGACAACAGCATCAAGCCAATCGAGACCTTGCGAGGTCGCGGTTATCGCTTCGCACTCGAGCGCAACCAGTCGGACTGACCGGCGTTGGGATCCCTCAGTAGTCGACTTCTGATTGTTGTCAGCGTTCTGCTGCTGGTTTTTTTTGGCGTTACGATCGTTGTGCTGGACAGCGCTTTCATTAAGGCGCGTGAACAGGCGCAGCAGGATATCCTCGATGGTCACCTGATGGCGCTGCTGGCTGCCGCGGAAGCCGGAGAGGATACGCTCGTCATGCCGCCCGACCTGCGTGAGTCAAGATTCGGCAACCTGGGTTCGGGCCTCTACGCCGATGTGCGTGACGAGGACGGCGTGCAGATCTGGCGCTCGCGATCCTCGCTGGGCCTTGAGATTCCGGAAGGCACGTTTCCGGATATGGGCAACCACCTGTTTCTCGATGAGGCTCTCGATGACGGCACGCCGCTGGCGACCCTGAGTCTCGCGGTGCAATGGGAGTTTCCTGACGGCGAGCTGCGGCTCTTCAAGTTCAAGGTTGCCGAAAGCCTGGATTCGTTCAATGCCGAGATTGCGACGTTTCGGCGCCAGTTATTCGGCTGGTTCGGAGCGGTCGCGCTGATCATGTTGCTTGCGATTTCAATTGCATTGCGCAGCGTGTTGCGACCACTGCGACAGATTGAGACCGAGATTGGCGACATCGAAGAGGGCAAGCGCTCCTCGCTGTCGGAGGAGTTCCCCACGGAGCTCACCGGCGTCGCTCGAAATATGAACCTGCTGATTGGCAGTGAACGCGCGCGCTCCGATCGCTATCGGTTTACGCTCGATAATCTGGCGCACGCGCTGAAGACACCGCTCGCGGCGATGCGTGCACTGTTGAACGAAAAGCAGAGCGTCGAGTTCGGGGCGCGTTTTAATGACCAGATAGACCGCATGGACGAAATAGTGCGCTACCAGTTGCGTAAGCCGGCGTCCCTGGCGACAGAGAACCTTGGGCTTGCATCGATACCAGTGGACAAGGAAGTGCGTCGGCTCATCGATGGACTGAGGAAGGTCTACCACGACAAATCTCCGAACATACAGGCGACGGTTTCGGAAGGGCTGATGTTTCGCGGCGACACGGGCGATTTTCTGGAACTGGCGGGCAACCTGCTGGATAACGCCTGCAAATGGTGCAGGCACGAGGTTCGCATCACTGTCGAGCCTGCAGAGAACTCGAATGCCAGTGCCAGCGGCCTGCAGCTGGTTGTCTCCGATGACGGCCCGGGAATTCCGGAAGAGGCTGCTGACGCGCTGTTGCAGCGCGGTATGAGGCTGGATGAGTCCACCCCCGGCCACGGCATTGGCCTCGCGGTCGTCAAAGACATTGCCCGCTCCTACGGCGGGCAACTCTCAATCGGGCGTTCGACGCTCGGTGGCGCCGAAATTGTGGTGACTATTCCTGCTTGATTTTGTTATTCATGTTCAGGAACGGTTTCATTAGCTCCAGCGGCATCGGGAAGACGATGGTGTTGGTCCTCTCGTTGGCGATTTCCTTGAGCGTCTGCATGTAGCGCAACTGCAAGGCGGACTCTTCCTTGGCCAGCATGGCGGCGGCCTCGGCCAGCATCGTTGCAGCCTGTTTTTCGCCTTCCGCGTTGATGA
>Ga0316189_10007575_pt1 | contig 10247 bp, 9 predicted proteins | sample LowCovwburrow_MG_FD_204930 | JGI IMG/M metagenome (GOLD analysis project Ga0316189, IMG submission 204930) | Coastal sediment microbial communities from Maine, United States - Lowes Cove worm burrow | ecosystem: Environmental > Aquatic > Marine > Coastal > Sediment | place: USA: Maine... | reverse complement strand
TTTGCCTCGGTAGTTAGTGCTACCTTATCACTAATAGGGGCAACAGCGGTTACAATCTTTAGTGGGGGTATAAATAGTCCGTTTATATTTATTCTTGCCATAATCGTTCTCGGGGGATATATCTCTGCACGTCTTTTCGGAAAAATTTACCTGATTTTTATCGTAGTGGTTGTCATTGCCATATATATCATCAGTGAGGGAAATTTTGACATTATACGCGACGAAGTACCGGAAACTTCTAAAGACATCTTCAGCTTCATCAGTTTATTGTTTTCAGTGTACATCTTGGGAGGTGTTTTCGGAAAGGATATCCTCAAAGCCCATAACGCCCTGAATACCTCAAAGGAGGAAATTGAAGAGCGCATCGACGAAAAAGAAGTACTCTTACGTGAAGTGCACCATCGCGTAAAAAACAATTTACAAACAGTATCTAGTCTTTTCAACCTCCAAGCTAAAAATTCGACGAACGACACTATAAAAAATTTAGTGTTAAGCAGCAAAAATAGGGTCAATTCTATGGCAATGATACATGAAATGTTATATCTACGCGATAACCTTTCTAAAATTGAATTTCGATCATATGTAAAAGAATTGACCGAATATCTAATGAATTCTGCAGACGGTAAAAATAAGAATGTTATAATAAACATTGATATACCCGATATACGATTGGGCATTGATACCGTTATACCTTTGGGGCTTCTAATCAATGAGGCGGTAACTAATTCGTTGAAATACGGTTTTGTAGAAAAGGGCAATGGGCAAATCGATATTAAGCTCAAAAAAGAAAATGATGGCAACACCTACATTTTAAACATAAGTGACAACGGTGTCGGTTTTCCCAAAGAGCTCGATTTTCGTACTACCAAATCATTGGGACTGAAACTTATACATAATCTCGCCCGGCAGCTCAGGGGCTCCGTAAAACGCGGACCTTCGAGCCAAGGAACTAATTATAGCATAGCATTTCAAGATATCGGGGCACCCTAATTCGCTAAAAGTATATATGGTTCTGCTTCGAATTAAAACGGTTTAATTACCTAAAATTCAATATCTTTAAAAAGACTAGTTAACAAACTTTTTTAAGATGACAAATTCCAGACGTAAATTTCTTTCTTCCATTAGCATGTTAGCGGCGAGTTCCGCCGTTCCCCTTCATGCGTTCAATTTCGGTACAGCCAAAAAATTAAAAATTGTCTTGGTAGGTACGGGCATAAGAGGTACAGGTTTTTGGGGTAAGCGCCTAGTAGAAGAATATTCTGATATTCTAGAGTTCGTAGGGTTATGTGACATCAACCCAAGCCGTTTAGAATACGGGAAGAAATATATTGGTGCCACCTGCCCAACTTTTACCGATTTCGAAAAAATGGTGAACGATACCAAGCCGGAATTAGTAATCGTTACTACTAAAGACTCAACGCATCATGAATATGTTATCAAAGGTCTTGAGATGGGCTGTGACGTGCTTACCGAAAAGCCCTTGACTACCGATGAGACCAAATGTCAGGCCATTCTTGACGCCGAGAAAAAATCGGATAAAAACCTGATTGTCGGCTTCAATTATCGCTGGAGCCCTTACGCTACCAAAGTCAAAGAACTATTGATGAAAAAATCCATTGGCAAATTGGTTTCCGTTGACTTTCACTGGTACTTAAATACATATCACGGAGCTTCCTATTTTAGAAGATGGCATGGCAATATGGACAGCGGTGGTTCTTTATGGGTTCATAAAGCATCGCATCATTTTGATTTACTCAACTGGTGGATCGATTCAGAACCGAGCGAGGTCTTCGCCTATGGTGATCTTGAATTCTACGGAAAAAACGGACCTTTTAAAGGAGACAACTGCCGTACTTGCGACCATCAAAAAGAATGTGACTTCTATTGGGATATTACCAAAAATAAACACATGATGGATCTCTATGTAGATCACGAGAAAGAAGACGGTTATATTAGAGACAATTGTCTTTTTAGAGACGATATCGATATTTATGATAAAATGTCGGCACAGGTAAAATATGCAAACAATACCGTACTAAATTATTCGCTTACTACCTACTCTCCATACGAAGGCTGGCGAGTTGCATTAAACGGTACAGAAGGTCGAATAGAAGCTTGGCAAGACATTCCGTACTTCAAAAATGAAACTATAGACGAGGCCGAAAAACACGCTAAGGAGATGGATCAGAGCGGGAAAGATGAGATTAGCTATGAGCCTGTAATTCTACACAAATTATGGAACGATCATGAGACTGTGCAAGTGGCTCTCGAAAAAAGTGGCCATGGCGGAGGTGATAAACGCCTTCACGACAAGATTTTCAAAAGCCCAGGCACGAAAGATGAATTCGGTAGAACGGCAGGTATACGTGATGGCGCCATGGCGATACTTATCGGTATCGGTGCCCGACGTAGTATTGAAAGCGGAAAACCAATTAAAATAAGTGATTTGACAGATTTGGACCCCATGGTTAAAAGAACTTGACACTAAAACGATGGAATAATCTGACTATTAGTCTATTATTAGATGGTGTTTTTGATTATTTCAAAAAACATATTTAGATTTACAAAGTAGACGTAGGCCTTTTCTTAATAAAGTGCTTTGAGTAAAAGGAGTTGTATAAAAAAATTCCCCATTATGCAAAAGAATAAGAAACTGGAAGAGCGTCTTAGAGACAAGGCCAAATTAGTAATAAAGGTCAACTACTTCACCTCTATCTTTTCCTTGATATTTTGTTTTATTTGTCTTTTTCTGCTTGATATCACCGAGGTTATTCCTTACGTATTTTTGTGTTTTGGGATCCTCAATTTGGCAAATACCTTTTTGTACAAGTGGCATAAACGTCTTACACTCACCTACAATATCGTTTCGATTATGACCTTGGCAGGTGCCAGTATCATAACGCTGTATAGCGGTGGCATCAACAGCCCCTTTATTTTTGTACTGGCCCTTATCGTGGTGGCTGGTTATGTGACCACAAAATCTTATGGCACACTATACCTCAACCTCAATTTGTTGATTATTGTACTCATTTATTCACAGAGCATCGCCGATTTCAGTTTCGTTAGCGATGTAGTGCCTGAAAAATCACAAAATCTGTTCGCACTCTTGAGTGTCTTGTTTTCGGTATACCTCTTAGGAGGGGTCTTCGGAAAAAATCTTTTGCACGCCCATCACAATCTCTACAAGATCAAAAATGAGCTCGAGGAAAAAATAAACGAAAAAGAAACGCTGATAAAAGAGGTACACCACCGCGTAAAGAACAATCTTCAAACCATTTCGAGCCTGTTGAGCTTGCAATCTCGAAATATTGATGACAAAAAAGTAAAAAGCTTATTAAAAAGTAGCCAAAATCGCGTAATTTCAATGGCTATGGTTCACGAAATGCTCTATATGAGAGAAGACCTTTCTAAAATAGAATACCGGTCGTACGTACAAGAACTTGCCGAATATTTAGTACGATCCATCAAAGGTACAAGTAGCAATATTACTTTGGATATCGATATACCAGATTTGAAATTGAATATCGATACAGCCATTCCCTTAGGGCTCCTAATCAACGAGACCGTTACCAACGCCTTGAAATATGGCATAGTCGATGAAGATAAAGGTGAGATATTCATAAAGCTCCGAAAAGGAGATCAAAAAGAATACATTTTGAATATTGGGGACGATGGAGCAGGGTTTTCGGAGACCATAACCTACAAAAACTCTAATTCCCTTGGGTTAAAGTTGATACACAATCTCGCCCGACAATTACAGGGTTCGATTATTCGTGATCTTACAAAGAAAGGAACCCATTATGTCATAAAGTTCAAAGAGATATGCGACCAAATACCTTCGGTTGCTTGATTGAACTACACAATACCCTCTACTTTTTTTCCGTAGGAAGTTTTAAAGGCCGTAAAACCCCCTTAGATTTTGGAAACACCAAAACATGGATGACAAACAAGCCCGCAGCCGTAAAAAGTATAGATAACAACATAGCATTTAGATTTAGGGAACCGCACATTTGGGAGAAGTCCGATTCGATTTTTAAGTAGGTTACAATAAGATATTATACAAGTTTCGATTGCGAATGTTTCGTTGCAAAGGCTAACGCTTTTTTCACTCTCGAATTTTTAAATTTATATAGACGAGCTACACCGTTTTTGGTGCCAACTTCAATTTGCGAACGACGGCTAGCACTGTCACCGCCATTATCCAAAACAACACCCATTTCAATAACGTTAACTTTAGCATGGCTTTCAGTATTTGCCAGAGCACTCGCTCCGAAGATTAGAATAAAAATTAAGATAGCAATAGACTTCATAACTGACATTTGGGTTACATTAAAGATAAGCGCGAAAGCTTTTTCAATTAATCGTAACTCGCTGAAATACAACTATTTTAGATGTTAGACTAAACTTCCGTTGAAGTGTGAAAAATAACCGCTAAGTGAAACGGAAGGCCAAAACAGCTTACCGAAACTATTGGGTTTTTATCGGAAATTTTACAGGTGGATTTCTACTGGAAGATGGAAAAGAATTCCTTTTTTCAAAAGAAATCAGCCTAAAGGCCAATTCAATATGTATCTGTTTCAAAAGGATAATTCAAGAAGAGCATAGTACTACTTAGATACTGTTTTCCGTTTACTAAGCCAGATGATAAAACCTGTGATGGGTAATGAAGCCAAAATCAATGACGTAATACAGACCAACAAACGCCCTAAAAAGCCACCGATACTGCCCAAATGAATATCATAAACAAGATTGCTCAGGGTCTTAAAGGCACTGGCGTTGTTGTGAAGCCCCCCCTCAAAGTTACCGTGAAGCTGCTGACCGGTATATTGGTCAAAATGATAGAGGTCGGTTTGCACAACACGATGCCCAGGATGTACGACGGCAATACGTATGGCTTCAGTTGCGTTATGCGGAAAATTGATGCGCACGGGCCTATTCGTATATATTTGCTGAAAGGCATTGGCCAGACTATCTACCTTGATTGTCAAATCGTGATTTTCGGTACGCTTGGAAACATCCGATATAGGCACTTCATAACTAATCTCATCTTCACCGGTAGCCATTTTTAGTACATTTTGAAAAGGGGCAAAACCCCAGAAAATACCTGTTAAAATACTAAAAACAGCTACCCACGAGGCATAGAACCCAAGTACATTGTGTAGGTCGTAATTCAATTGTACAGGCCTGGCCTTCCATCGAATGGTGAAATGATATGTTCTTCGCGACTTTCGATGTGGCCACCAAAGTACAAGCCCTGATATGACCATAAAGAGCGATAACAAAGTGACCCAATGCACGATTTGCTTTCCCACATCACCCAAAAGCAGATTGCGGTGCAACAATTTCAAAGTATTCAGCCAGCCTATTTTCATGTCCTGAAGGTGTACAAGCTCTCCTGAATACGGGTCCATAAAAGCATAGTAGTAAGTGCCCGGTACATAAAGTAATACGTTGGCGGTACGGTCCTTCCCTTGAAAAAGTACCCCTCGAAAATCACCTTCTGGTAATGCTTCCGCCATCTTCGCTTTAAGGGCAGAAACAGTCACAAAAGTTACGTCTTGATCTGGCACCCGTTGTTTGTATAGTAGGGTGCTAAATTCAGGTTCCCAAGTATAAATCGCACCAGAAAGGGCGATTACAAAAAATAGCAGTCCGATTACAAGACCCAAAATCAAATGGACTTTACGAACAATGTTTTTAAACGAACGATTGCGCATACACCTAGAGTCAACTTAGAAATAGTCTTTAAATATATCACATTAAAAACTTTGGACAAACGATTGTCCCCCATCTAAAAAAAAGTAACTTGAGAGGCACAAAACTCTAGTCGATATGAAGCAATTTTTGTTTTTATTTGCCGCACTATGTTTCCATTCCCTATTATGTGCCCAACAATCAACGCCAAGTATTCAAACGCAACAACTGCAACCTTGGCCGCAAAATGTTGCCTATTGGCAGTATATGGGCGAACCTGTCTTGCTCTTGGGCGGTAGCAAAACCGACCACCTCTTTTTGGCGGATAGTCTTTTGCAGCATATCGAAGATATTTCTGAAATCGGTGGTAATTATGTTCGCAACACCATGTGCCAGCGTGAGGGTCTCGATTTAAAGCCTTATAAATTACAAAGCGATGGCACTTTTGACCTTGACCAATGGAATACCGACTATTGGTCACGGTTTGAAAATATGCTTAAATGGACCAACGAGCGCGATATTATTGTGCAGATCGAAGTGTGGGACCGTTTTGATTATTCCCGTGAGTTCTGGGAAATCAGTCCCTGGAACCCCGGACTAAACGTCAATTATTCGTATGAAGAAACAAGCTTCGATGAGACCTATCCGAAGCACCCTTCGAGTGACCTACAGCCGTTCTTTCACTCCATTCCCGATATGCCGTTGTACACTACCGAACTAGATTTGATACGCAAGTATCAAGAAGCGTTCGTGAACAAAATGCTATCCTATAGTTTGAACTACGGCCATGTACTCTACTGCATGAACAACGAAACGACCACCCCACGAGCATGGGGGCAGTATTGGATCAATTTTATAAAAGCAAAAGCTGCGGAAAAAGGCAGCAAGGTTTTTGTAACCGATATGTTCGACGATGCCCATTTGGGTGAAAAGGCCGTCAATACACCTATTATTTTTGAGGATGCCGAGCACTACCAATTTGCCGATATCTCCCAAGTAAACAGCCGTAATTTTGGAGATGACCATTGGCGCGAATTACAATACCTCATCAAAAAGGTCAACGAAAAATACCCGCGCCCCAGCAACCACACCAAAATCTATGGCGGTGGGTACAAAGGGTTCGGTACGGGCGGACTAGAAGATGGCATAGAGCGTTTTTGGCGTAACATTTTGGCGGGCTCGGCAAGTTCGCGCTTCCATCGCCCAGACAGTGGTAATGGTTTAAATGAGCGTGCCGTGGCAAGTATAAAAGCGGCCCGATTGCTCGAAAGCGAGGTAAAACTTTGGGAAATTGCACCGCAAATGCAACTGCTAGGCGAACGGCAGCCCAACGAAGTCTACCTCGCAGCGAAACCGGGAGAAAAGTATGTACTATATTTCACCTATGAAGGTAGTGTAAGCCTCGATCTTTCGGATGCAACAAAACGTTTTCAGTTAAAATGGATCAGTATCACCGAAGGAAACTGGCTCGAAAGAGCACCTGAAGAGCTAAAAGGCGGTGGTGTGGTAACGATAAAGGCACCTTTCAAAGGAGGCTGGGTAGCAGTGATTACTAGCATGAAAAACTAAAAATTGATCAGCTTCCCTATGACGTATCAAAATATATTTATCCGTTTTTTTCTAATGGCTTCCTTGGGGTTGTATTCCTTTTTTGGGATTGGACAGCGGGTTAAAAATGCACCCCAGGCTTTTACCGCTCTGGGCTCCGATCCGGAAATTATCCTTATAAACAACGCCATCGAAGTCCCCACTGAAAAGGGGCACTTTCAGGGCGTGCAGGTCATCTCTAAAGAGGGAAACGAAAAACTCCTGATTTCCGGCAGTTCGCTCAGTACGGCTTATATGTTGCAAGTCGATTTGGCGACACGGAAAACGGACAAACTGATTCCCTTAATGGAAGAACCCTTTAGGCATGCTGGTGGTATTCAAGTCAGCGAACCGTATGTTATCGTGGGCATCGAAGATAATTTTATCAAAACCGTTTCAAAGGTTTGCCTGTACAATTACCATGATGCCGACCTGCTAAAAGCCGCTCCGAATATGACCATAGACAGGCAAGGAGAAGCGGAAAAACAGACCTCCGGAGCAACCGGCCTATTGGCCCTCGAGACCGATTATCTAGTAGTCGTCAGCAATTGGGATAGCCGTAATTGGGACTTCTATCACATTAATCCCGACAAAAACGAACAAAAGCTGCTCGAAAGTTTTGCCGCGCCCGATGACTGGGCGGGGTATCAAGCCATCAATCTAATTAAGGACAGCGAAGCCATTTATGCTATTGGATTTTACCAAAAAGAAGCGCTTGGTTATGCCGATTTGATTTTGGTCAGTAAACATGGTCCCTTTAAACCGATATTAGAGAAAGTAAGTACCAAAACCTTTAACTGTAAAAAAGGCGTTGATTTTGGAACAGCCGCAGGGCTGCAAGTAGACAACCAAGGGAATTTACACGTTTGGGCAACGCAAAGAGATGCCCTACAGCAAATAACGGTCAACCGATTTTCGCAGCAACTTGAATAGCGATAGGCGCTTTATACTTAAAATTATGTTTTGAAAATTGAATCCATGAAAAAATACATTATTGGTAGTATACTCTGTTTACTTAGCTGCACGCTAATTGCCCAAAACAAGACCGATGAACAGCATACAAAACGCGATCCAGATGACCGACCGAACTTTGTATTTATCGTTGCCGACGATCTGGGCTATGGCGATTTGGGCTTTACGGGTAGTAAACAGATCAAGACCCCCAACATCGACCAACTCGCAACTACGGGAATCCAATTTACCGAGGGCTATGTCTCTTCGGCAGTTTGCAGTCCGTCACGAGCAGGGTTTTTAACCGGTATCAACCAAGTGGCGTTTGGCCATGATAACAATTTGGCCGAAAACCAGTCCGGCTTCGACCCGCAATTTTTGGGGCTGCCTATCGACCAAAAGACTATTGCCGATTATTTAAGGCCCTTGGGTTACGTAAATGGTCTTGTTGGCAAATGGCATTTAGGGTACGAAGACCATTTCCATCCCCTAAAAAGGGGCTTCGATGATTTCTGGGGCTACCGTGGTGGCGGGCATGATTACTTTATCTCGAACCCAAACGAAAAAGGGTACAAGGTACCCATAGAAAGTAATTACAAAACACCGCAACCCATCACCTATATCACTGACGACAAAGGCGATGAATGCGTCGATTTTATAGCACGGCACAAGAACGAACCCTTTTTTCTGTTCGCATCGTTCAATGCGCCACATACACCGATGCAAGCTACGGAAGCAGATCTTGAAATCTATAAGCATATTACAGAACAGCGAAGGCGTACCTATGCAGCGATGGTGCATCGGCTTGATGTCAACGTCGGTAAAATTATCGATGCGCTAGACGCACAGGGGCTTCGCGAGAATACCTTAGTGGTCTTTATCAGTGACAATGGCGGCCCCATTGATAACGGTTCCATAAATGCACCCTACAATGGCAAAAAAGGCATCTTACTCGAAGGCGGTATTCATGTACCGTTCGTACTGAACTGGCCCAAGACCCTGCCTGCCGGAAAGACCTATGGGCAGACCGTTTCGGCCCTAGATGTAGCCCCTACCTTTGTCGCATTGGCCGGTGGAAGCACCTCAGCAGCAAATTTCACGGGTAAGAATCTGATACCGTTTTTGCTGGAGGACAATAAAACAAAGCCACATACAACCCTTTTTTGGCGATTTACCATCAGTGCGGCCATACGGCAAGGTGATTGGAAACTGGTGCGCTTACCCGATAGGCTACCGGCGCTGTACCATCTACCGACCGATGTTTCCGAACAGCACAATGTAGCACTAGAAAATTTAGACCTAACCCAAGAACTATTAAAGAAGTTGGGCGACTGGGATGTCGGCCTTCCGCACCCGCTATTTTTAGAAGGGGCGCAATGGAAAGAAAAACAGTTAGCGCTCTACGACGACACCTATCCCTTAGCACAACCCAATTAACAATTTTCTGGTGCACGGCCCTAATCGTAAAGCGACCGGTGAACCACTGTTGACCGAAAAGAAAAAAGCCCCCTTTTCAGGAGGCTTGGTAGGTGTGGGAACTTGAATTAATTAAAGGTATATGTTATGCCATTTTGGCCTTGTTTCTTTTTGTAGTAAAAGAAAGTGCTTTATTCACACGAGCATTGTTACGCTTGTACAAACGAGCAACTTCAGTAGCAGTTTCGAAAGTAACTTCTTCAAAAGTAGTTTCGGTAACGATAGTCATTTCAACAGTGGCAGCTTTAACTTCTTCAGTTGCAGTTTGAGCTTGTGCAGCTACTCCGATAAAAAGAACAAAAATTAAAGTTGCGATGGTTTTCATAATTTGCGTTTTATATATAATTAAAACGCCGTATGCCCCATTATAAAGGGTTTCCGTTCGCTCAACAATCATTAATATTCGTTAAGTGACACAACTTCGGTTCAAGTGTAAAAAAGCCTCGGTAAACGTAACTTGCTCAAAAAACCCCTTACCGAAAAAATATGCATTTAGACCTGTTTTACCTACATTCGATAGGCTGATATTTGGTGCTTTT
>Ga0316189_10007574_pt1 | contig 10247 bp, 10 predicted proteins | sample LowCovwburrow_MG_FD_204930 | JGI IMG/M metagenome (GOLD analysis project Ga0316189, IMG submission 204930) | Coastal sediment microbial communities from Maine, United States - Lowes Cove worm burrow | ecosystem: Environmental > Aquatic > Marine > Coastal > Sediment | place: USA: Maine... | reverse complement strand
CCTCGATCTGATCGGTAAAGCGGGAGAGTACAAGGCGATGCATCCGACTTTCGCCTGAGGACTGCTTGGACTGTTTCACGTACATGTGTCAGGCACCCAACACCACCAGCCCAAACTTCAGAATCACAGAATCACCACCAACAGCCCAGCCGCGATACCAGGCATGGCCGGCTGGCTTTGGGTATTTATGGTGCCCTCGCCCCATGCCAACTTCTGAGAGAAGTGCGGGAAACGATCAGACGAATCGGGCTGTTTCCACACGCTCGGCCAAAAGGGACCAGGAACACCTGCTATTGCCGAACCCAAAAGTGCCCCCATAAGGTGGTGTACCGTGTTGAGGGTGATCAATGAGTGATCATCGCGGTCGTTCATGAGAGCAGACAGCCCGATTATTGGATAGATAGAGGATTATGGCGCGCCAGGCGGAAATGCAAAGTTGTCGTAACCTTTTCCAGTCGTCTGGGTTAGGAATGGGATTTTATGATTCCAGCCGGAAAGGCACGACCGTTATCTGGAATTTTTCGAACAGGGCGATGGTCCAAATCGGCAGCTCTTCTACATCGTAAAGCCAAACCAGGGTGCTGCCCGAACCTGTCATGAACAGTTCCCCCATATCTGCCAGCATGATATTCAGAAGGCGCCAAACCGCTCGAAACTCCACCGATACCGCAAGGGCCGGCTCCAGCAGGTCGTTTTCACCGATGGCTACCGGTCCGCGATTGCTTGGGTCAATGGGCCCCAGGGCACCGAATACGGCAGCGGTGCTGATGTGAATGTGAGGTATCAACAACCAGCCCGAGGCCAGGTCTTCGGGGGGAAGGGTCACTTCAAGAATTTCTCCCCGTCCCCGACCCACACAGCAGCCACCCAGTAGGAAAAAGGGGACATCACTACCCAGCTCTGCCGCCAGCTTCGCCAGTTCGGCGTATTCCAGCGGTGCGTCAAAATGTTTGTTGAATACGTGTAACGCGCCGGCCGCATCGGAGGAGCCGCCGCCCAGTCCGCCGCCGGCGGGAATGCTTTTTTCCAAGTGAAACGAACCGCAGGGGCGTTTTCCCGTGGCCGCCGCAAATAGTTCGGCCGCCCGAATGACAAGGTTATCTTTTGCATCGCCCAGTTCCGCGCCCGTGACAGTTAGCTTCAGTTCACCGGGACCTGGATACCAGATTATTGTGTCGGCCAAATCGATCTCACAGAACAGGGTTTCCAGCTCGTGGAACCCGTCTGCACGCTTGCCTCTCACCTTTAGCCACAAATTGATTTTTGCTCTACATTTAATCGATTGCATTGGTTTGCCAGTAAAGGACCATGTCTTCCAAGGGTGAGATCTTGATGTACTCGGGGATGTGCGGCACGAAGACCACGTCTCGGTACTTTGTCTTTGTCTTTCGATTGCGCTCCTGCCAACGGATGCGCACCCCTTCCGCCTCGCTGGCAATGGTTTTCCAACCGTCGCTTTCGCCGTAGCTGAAGGACCCTAATTTCTCGGGCGGACCTTGCTCCAACAGACCCAACCATTGCACACGGGTCAGGCGAGGTCCCTCGGGAAACAAGGCGAATGCTTTGCCCGCAGCGCCGCTAAATGCCTGCTTCGATTTCGGGAACAGCAACACATCGTGACCCGCCGTAGCCCAGTAGGTGAAAATCGAGCCGCTCACGGCCTTGCGACTGCTGATGGAAAAGTGCTGATCATCCAGTTTGTTCAGCACCATCTTCAAGTGAACCAGGCGATCCTCAATGACCAACTCCACATCATAGGAGATGCGGAGCAGGGGCGGATTTCCTAGAAGAAGCGCCAACAGGTAAAAATGGTTCATGGCGGATCCAACTTATTCAAGATTTCCCGATAGTGTTCGGGTGCGCCGTCCAGGGAACGACTCCAGGACTTCCGTGCTTCGTGTTCTTTGCCCTGAGCCTCGTAGATGTAGCCCAGGTGCTCCAGTTTCTCGGGGTCATCCGGCTCGATTACCAGAGCCTTGAGAATATAGGCTTCCGCTCTTGTGTAATCACCAAGCTTGTAATACACCCAACCCAGGCTGTCCAGGTAGGCATCGTTGTTGCTCTCGGCCGCGACAGCCTTCTCCAGCATGACCCGCGCTTTCTCCAACTGTTCATTTCTCTCGCACAGGAAGTAACCGTAGTTGTTGTAAAAATCTGCCCGATCAGGGTGCGCGGCGATTAAATCTTCGTATATCTTAAAGGCGGTCTCAACATCGCCACTGAGGTAGTGCAGGACCGCGATATTATCCGTGGCTTCTGACCCTGGCTTGGCACCTGCCTGCTCTTGGGTCAATTTTAGCGCTCGTTTCCAGTCCTCACGCGCCATATACAATTGAATGAGATGGTTGCGGGCCAGGTCCAGCAACCCATTGCGGGCCACCTCGGCAGCCAGGGGGCGAATGGCTGCCTGATCCCCGTGTTTCTCCAATACGGCCTGCCAGAGTGAGCTATCTCCACTCTGCAAGACGCTCGCATAGGCCGCATAGACCGCTGCCTTGAGGCCATTGGAAGACTCGGCATAGATCTGGCTGAGCCGGATGGTTTCCTGGTAATCGCCCATGAGAAGGGCGGCATCCAAGATCTGACTCACGGCTTCTCCGTCGGCCTCGTCTGCCTTTGTGTCTTTGAGAAACGCACTGAGATCCCCGTGCCATTCCGAGTAGCGAAAAAGAGATGTTTTGGCCAGGCCTAAATGCAGGAAATACTCTCCGAAGTGCTGTTCACGCGGCAACACGTCGAGTAAACGCACGCCTTGATCAAAGGCGCCAATGGCGTGGAAGCGACGGACCAGCGAGTAGATCACACCTGATGAGAACTTTTTCTCTTTCAGATAGGCAGTTAATGCGGCGGTGGTTTCTTCTTCTGGCCGGACCAGCGCCGCCGTTACATGAATGCTCAAGGCTACAGGCAGCTGTCCCACCACCTCCTTGCGGTTCACCTGTTCCTTATAACGCGTATAGGTTTTGTGAGCCAGGCGAAGGCGATTGGCCTTCTCGGCCGCTAGGCCCGCGTAATAGAGGGCCCAGGCAGCATCTCTATCTAATGCTACGACTCTTTGAAGGTAGGTGCTGGCCTCATAAAAATCGCCATGGTTGTAGTAGAAGATGCCCATATAGTACTGGCTGTCGGCCAGCTCCACATCCTGATCTTCTTCATCTGTCCGCAATAAGGAAATAGCCCGTAGCAAATAGACATCGGCTTCGTCCAGTTCGGCCAATAAGGCCAGGCTTGGTTTGTTCACGAGTTGAACACCCAGTAACTTGGGAAAACGATAATCGTTGGGGTATTCGTTCATAAAGGTGACCAGCTCTGTAATGAACTCCCTGTCAACGGTTTTGTTGGATACAATTTGGGCCGAGCGCATTTTCAAGAGGATTTCCAGCTTGAGATAGGCGGCTTCCGACTCCTGGGGGACCATGTTCCTTGCCCGATCCACCAACTCCAGTGCCCTGGGAAAATCACCGGTCTTGATGGCATACTGGGCTTTGAGCAGATAGCCCAGCATTTCAGCCTCAGCTGCGGCATCTGCACCCGGCAAGAATGCCAACAAAAAGATCGAGAAAAGCATGAGTTACCCCATTAGCGCAACAAATTCCAGCAGTGCCTCTTTTAGAATATCACGGGAGATATCCTTTTGGATCGCCACATGCCCTGGAGCATGGGGAATAATCCAGGCTACTATACCTTTTACGCCTTTTTTGTCCAAAAGGGTCAGGTCAAGTAGCTTATCGAGGTCCCAATTGTCGCAATCCAACTTGGGGACACGGGTTTTCACTGCTTCATGCAGGTCCTGCCAATCGTAGGCATGACCCAACCGGCCCGCCACCATGGCACTGTAAATAAGACCAAAACCCACCGCTTCACCATGCAGATATTTTTCGTAGCCGGTATAGGCTTCGATGGCGTGGCCCAGGGTATGACCCAAGTTGAGTAACCGGCGCATGCCGTGCTCAAAGGGGTCTTCTTGAACCGTGCGAACCTTCACCTTGAGACCCTCTGCCAGAAGGGGCATATGTTGAGACCAGTCCTCCACGATGACAGGCAGGGCGGCGACCCGTTGGTAGAGTGATTCGCTGTCGAGAATGGCGTGCTTGAGGAACTCCATGTAACCCGCATTCACCTCGCGTTGCGGCAAGGTGGCCAATACGCTGGAGTCGATGATCACTGCGGCTGGATCCCAAAAATGACCGACAAGGTTCTTGCCGTGGGGTAAATTAACAGCCACCTTCCCGCCAATGGAGGCGTCTTGCTGGCTAAGAAGAGTGGTTGGGATATAGATCCAATCCATGCCACGCATATAGGCGGAAGCCACAAATCCGCTCAGGTCACCCACTACCCCGCCGCCCAGGACCAGGATCACAGAGCGACGATCGCCGCGATTTTCGGCAATCCATTCCTGCAGCTCGGCAAAAACCTTCAGGTTCTTGGTGCCCTCCCCATCGGCAACCATGCGCATCAAGGGGGTGACGCCGCCGGCGGTCACGGCTTGGAGAAGACGATCCCCATGCAAGGCCCAAATTTTCTGCTGGCTAATGATAAAGACCTTACTGTATGAACTCAGGTTTCGCGCGCTGAGAACCTCAACAAAACAATCGTTGCCGAAGGTGATGCGAGACTTATTGAGATCCAGTGTTTCGAGTATCATGGCTTAGCCCTCCCTAATCGGCGTGTGCGCTACGCGATCAATAGAATTCCTTGAAAGTTGGTCTAAGTGCCAGCTGTCCAAGGGCAAAGGCGGAGAATACCAAGGAGAACACAAGTGATATGGAATGGCAAATGATTCATTAACATTTATCTCACCAGGAAAGCGAGGGTAGAAAGTCTCGCCAGGAAAGCGAGGGTAGAAAGCCTCGCCAGGAAAGCGAGGGTAGAAAGCCTCGCCAGGAAAGCGAGGGTAGAAAGCCTCGCCAGGAAAGCGAGGGTAGAAAGCCTCGCCAGGAAAGCGAGGGGAATGCGGGACTCTACTATAAGCCGGATCCTGTAATCCCGTTGCCGGGACGGATGTCATTCATCTGGGACAACCGTTACCGATTGCCTCGTGCGACCTACCCGAAAACAAAAGGCGGGCAACCTCCTGAAACCCGAAGGTTTCCTGTTTTCCTATTTGGTCTTGCTCCTCATGGGGTTTACCAAGCCACGAACCTTGCGGCCCATGCTGGTGCGCTCTTACCGCACCGTTTCACCCTTACCGCCCCACCGGCGAGCCGACGGGGGTAGGCGGTATACTTTCTGTTGCACTAGCCGTCGGGTTTCCCCGCCTGGCCGTTAGCCAGCATGATGCCCTATGGAGTCCGGACTTTCCTCCATCCCTCCTAGGAGAGACAGCGACACCCCCGAGAATCCCGCATTCGCCGACATTATAAGTCCGCAAGCTTCTCGCTGCAAGCGGCAAGCGCACCCTGAGTGCAATTAAGCTGAGGCAGACCTGGCGGTTGGAATGGATGTTCGTCCTGCATTGAGACCAGAGTGGACGCGATTACCCCAATTCTTCTTGATGAATGGTCCATTATTTCTGCGCGGACCCTTAGCCCTCAACATTCTTCTTCTTTTTTATGGATTTGGACTTGATGACGACCTTCTGGTCGTGCACCAGAACCTCGTAGCGCACCTTGTCTACGGCTTTGGCATTTTGGATCTTGCGCGTCTGGCTGTTGATAAAATTCTGGAATTTGGAGAAGTTGATCATCTTGCGGGCACCAAGGATCAGGTTCAGACGCGTATACTCATCGTAGAGTTCTACCACGCGCTCGCGCTGAGCCCCCGAATCGCTAATGACCACCGATTTGTTCTTAGGCGCTTCGAGTACGGATGGCTTAGCCACCCTCTTCTTGGGTTTGGGGCGTTGCCCTTTGCCCGAGTATTTCTTTTCCAACTGCCGTTCCCATAGGGCAAGATGACTGGTGATCTTGGCGTTGATGTTGTTGGCGCGGAACTGTTCCTCGGTTCTCAGGTTGCCAATGTTGCGCAGGCGCCGAACTTTGCGGATTAAACTCTCTTTTAGTTCATAGGGTTCGATCTTGACAATGTCGTTAAGGAAGAGGGTGAACTCCCGTTTGAGTTCGGCAAAATCGGCTTCGATTTCGAGAAGCAGTTCCATGCCACTAGACATATGCGGCCCCCAGGTTTATTTAAATGAAAAGAGCCTGCTGAGGAAGCTTTTCTTTTTCGGTTCGGGTTCGACTGCGACTTGCGTGCCAAAGAACTGATCAAAATAAGGCTTGATTTCAGGATAATCGACCGCGTCTCGGTATTCTTCGGTGCCATCAGGTGCAATCCTATCGCTTTCCAGAAGACGACCCTCCTGGATCCAGCGGGCAATGGCTTCCAGGGTAAGGCCTGGGTAAGGCATGCCATCCACAGACGCCTGGTAGAGAGCGACATCTGCTACAGGCTCGAACTCCGGCTCAGGCGCTGGAGCAGCCTCAAACGCCGCTGCCTCAAAGCTTTCTTCTGCTTGTGTATTGTCTGGTTCCTCGAATATGGGGGCTGATGGTTTTGCGTTAATACCAAGTTCGTCATCGGACGGAAAACCCATATCGTCCTGTTTGGGTTCACCAAAGGATGGTGAGGCGTGTGAATCGAAGCCCGAAAAATCGGGTGAGGGAGGTAGGTCGAAATCAGGCATCTCAGGCTCGGGGGCCGGGGGTTCTGGTGGCATCGCATGGGCGCTGGGATCAAAAGCTGTCATGGCCTGGGTTGCAAAAACATCGTTTGCCGGTTCGTCAAAAGAAGGCGTTGGCGGAGCTTCGAAGGACGGGGCCTGCGGAGCTTCGAAGGACGGTGGGGCTGGTGGCGGCGAATCCACTTGGGCGTTTTGAACCAGAGACGATATCTGGTCGCTATCCATTTGCACGGTGTCACCGGAAGAGACGGGCTCTTCGCTTTCGCTTCCCTGGTTGAGAAAGGCGTTGATCCTGGAGCGATCTACCTGGACGGTGGCCTGAGCCGACAAATCTTTACTGGCCGGAGCTGCTTCTTTATTGGTGTCTTGAAGGAGCGCCTTGAACTGGCCAGGGTCGACTTTTAGGGTTGAACTGGGATTTACGGGTTCCTGTTCGGTGCCGGTGTTTTGCAGAAAAGCGTCCAGCTTGGAACGGTCAACTTTGACGGTTGCCTGGGGCCCGCTGTGCTCAACCGCAGCAGTGTTTGTTTGCGGGACCGGCATAGGTGGTGGCACGTTTACAGGGGCCGGAGGCGGCGGCGCGACTGGTGCCGCTGCTTGAGGTGGTGTGGATTTCGTTGGTGCCGGTTCCGGAGTGGTCTTTTCTCCCGGATGGGGCGCCTTCTCCAATACAAACCGCCCGTCCGCGTAGGCGATAAAGACGGAGGTGCACTTTCGGCACTTGACCTTTTTTCCCTTGTTGGTGATCAGCCCGTCTTTCACCTTATAGCGCGCGGAACAGTGGGGGCACATGATGATCATAATGTCTCCTTCATATTGAACCAGGTCCTATTCATTTATACCACATCCCTGCGGAATCCAAAATAATCACTCCCGAAGGTTGGCCTCTTTGCCCTGAATCGTCCGTTTATCATTATAATGGAAAAAGTTGGCTTCCGCCAACCCCACTGGAAAAATTCGACAAATCGAGGTGAAAGCATCTGCTAAAATGGCTTCAACGCGCAAGAATAGCAGCGTGATGGGGCCGAAGGCGGCTTCAAATGAGGAGTTGTCATGATTGAAATTGATGAGGCCTATAAAGCCTTGGCCGAGACTTTTGCCGCCATTGAGAGCAAACCTGCCGCCACCGAGGCGCTAGCCAGCCATGCCGCTCTGGGCCGGGTTCTGGCTGAAGCGGTGGCCTGCCGCGACCCCAGCCCCCCGTTTGACGCCTCAGCCATGGACGGGATCGCCTTTGCCTACCAGCAGGACAGTACTGCTTATCGTTGTATTGGCACGGTGGCGGCCGGTGACGTGCCGAATCAGCTTCTGCCCAAGCCGGGCGAGTGCGTCCGAATAATGACGGGGGCGCCTGTTCCTGCCAGCGCAGATACGGTCAAGATGGTGGAGTACGTTCGCTTCGAGGACGAGATGGCCATTTTAACTGAGCCTGCAGAAGCAAATAGTCATATTCGCTACAAGGGCGAGAATCTCAAACCAGGAGATCCTCTTTACGAGATCGGCCAGACCGTAACGCCGGGGCTCCTCTCTGGCCTGCTCTCCCAGGGAAGGCGTTTTGTTTCGGTGCGCGCGCCACTGCGCGTGGGGATTGCGGCTACCGGCAACGAGGTTGTTGACTACCGCCGACCCTTGCAACCCGGTCAAATCTACAATTCGAATGCCCAGACCGTTGCAGCGGTTCTTGCTCGGGAGGCGGTTTCCATTCAGCAGCTGGGCACTTTCCCCGATCGTTTGGAAGAAACGCGCGCCTGTATTGAGGCCAATACAGATCTTGACCTGCTGATTCTGACCGGTGGTGTTTCCATGGGGAACTTTGATCTTGTTCCCGAGGCCGCCGAACAAGCCGGATTTCGCAAAGTTTTTCACAAGATCCGCATGAAACCAGGCAAACCTCTCTGGTTTGGGGTTCATCCTTCCGGCACAATGCTCTTTGGTCTTCCCGGCAACCCGGTTTCGGCGGTGGTCGGCTCGCTTCTCTATATCAAGCCCATGATTTCTGCTCTGCTATCCGGAACCTTCCGCCAGCCCTGCTGGGGGGACGCAACCACCCTTGGTCCCATGACCAACCGAGGCAAGCTGACCTTCTTTCAGGGAGTTCGTGCCGAACCGGGTCCTCGCGGTTTAGCGGTGACTCCGTTGGCCACTTCCGGCTCCGGAGATGTGCTCCGATTCTCTAATTTTGAGACATTAGTGCGCCTTTCTGCACATTCCTCTATGAATTCGGGAGATATTGTCCAAGTTTTGCTTCCGTTCTAGTTCCGAATTAGATAATATGTGGGGTGAATCTCCTGAGAGACTCGGGAGGTTTCGATCATTTGGGTCTTGAAAGAAGATAGGTGACCGAAACCAAGCGACACCTCAAGACTACTTTTCTAGAATTGTAGGGGGCTCCCTTTGAAAATTCTGACGATTGACGATTCGACAACCATGCGTCGCATTATCATTAATACCCTCTCCCGGATTGGTTACAAGGACGTGGTTCAAGCCGACAACGGCAAGACCGGCCTTGAGCAACTGGAAGAAGGCGGTGTTGATGTTATAATTACCGACTGGAACATGCCCGAGATGGACGGTCTCGAGTTTGTCAAACGTGTACGTGCAAGTGAATGGAAAACAATTCCAATTTTAATGGTAACAACCAATGCCGCGAAGGAAGACATCGTAGAAGCACTTCAAGCTGGTGTGAATAATTACGTGGTCAAGCCCTTTACTCCTGAAACATTAAAGGAGAAAATTGAGCTGTTGGTCAACTCTGCCTAGGCCAAGAATAGGAACGTAATGCAAACACTCGTTTTTCTAGGCGTTGTACTTGGCGGGCTCAATGCGATCCTGTTAGGAGCCGTGATTTTCATAATGAAGCAACCCGACCCAAATAAGGGTCGGGAGTTTCAGGAAATTCGTGAGCTGGGGGAACGTGTCGCCGAACTGTCTAAACATTTGTTGAGCTTCGAGAAGAAGATCGAAAAACAAATCAACGAGACATCTACGACCAGCTTGTCCAAGCTGGATCGGGTCGCTCAAGATGTTGGCCGGCAACTCAAAGATATTCACGATAATCTTTGAGTCCGGCATGGTGAGGAGCCATCGTTGCTAAGCCATAATTTTCTCAAACAGACGGGCCTTTTCAAGGAGTTAACCGACGAGGAACTCCTGGAGATCATTCTGATCGGTCATGTGAAGACGATCAAGGCCGGGGCTGTGATTTTCGAGGAAGGCGCACCTGGCGACTGTCTCTTTCTGATCATTTCCGGTAGTGTCAGAATCTCCAAGATCCAGTCCGGCACAGAAGAGGCGTTGGCAGTACTGGAACCACGCTCTTTCTTTGGGGAAATGACCCTCTTTGACCGGGGCCCCCGTTCAGCGCATGCCATCGCTCACGACGACGCCGAGCTTTTTGTCATCGCCAGGGAAGACCTGATTAACCTGCTCCAGAAAAACAAAAATATTGCCTACAAGTTCCTCTGGGCTTTCTGCGAAACCCTCACCGAACGTCTGCGAACCACCAACGAGAAATTCCAGATTTTTATGTCTTTGGCCAACAGCGGGTTCTGATTCGCGCTACATACAACAGCGAGCCTTCTATTGAGGGTCGATTTCTTAAGTATGGACTATGGCTCCGTTGCGC
>Ga0316189_10007572_pt1 | contig 10251 bp, 8 predicted proteins | sample LowCovwburrow_MG_FD_204930 | JGI IMG/M metagenome (GOLD analysis project Ga0316189, IMG submission 204930) | Coastal sediment microbial communities from Maine, United States - Lowes Cove worm burrow | ecosystem: Environmental > Aquatic > Marine > Coastal > Sediment | place: USA: Maine... | reverse complement strand
TTCTAAAGTCTCAATTTTTACTTGTTCGCTATAACTTATTACTGAACCAACAAAATAACGCGAAGCTCCAGGAACAGAAGTTATAATTTTTGAAATGTTTCCACCTGTACAACTTTCAGCAATAGCTAAGGTTTTATTATTTTCTGTTAGCAAATTTCCTATTAAGGCTTCTATTGAACTCTGATCTTCAAAACCCACAAAAATATCTCCTACATAGGTAATCAACTCTTTAGAAAGCCTATTTATTTCAGATTCTATTTTCTCTTTATCAAAACTTTTTGCAGATAATCGTAATCTCACTTTTCCTAAATTTGGCAAATAAGCCAGTTTAACCTCTTTTGGCAAGCTGTTTTCAAAAGCTTCTATTCTACTTGCTATTGCACTCTCACCCAAACCATAAGTCATTAGGGTTTTGTGAATAATATGAGGCCGATTATATTTCTTTTGAAGATGAGGCAATACTTCATTAACAATCAATGCCTTCATTTCATAAGGAACACCCGGCAATGAAATAAATGATTTATCACCTTTTTCCAATAACATTCCGGGAGCGGTACCAAATCTATTTAGTAATACTTTTGCCTTTGAAGGGACCAAGGCTTGCTGGCGATTAATATCGGAAATAGGCGTAGAAATATATTTTGTAAACAGATGCTCAATATGTTTGAGTACAGTGTCATTTTGTACTAAGTTATCATTAAAATATTCCGCTAACGTATGTTTGGTTATGTCATCTTTCGTCGGGCCAAGTCCGCCAGTTAATATAATGATATCAGCATTTTCTTCCGCTTCAGCGATTGCCTTCAAAATATGCTCTTTGTCATCTTGCACAGAGGTAATTTGATAAACTGAAACACCAATTTTATTGAGTTCTTTACCAATAAAAGCTGAGTTGGTATCAACTATTTGTCCGATTAAAATTTCGTCTCCAATCGTAATTATTTCTGCTTGCAAAGTCTGTATGATTTAGAACTATTTATCTTCTTGAATAATTTGGAGACTCTTTGGTAATTGTTACATTATGCGGGTGACTTTCATTAATACCTGATGAAGTGATCTTTATAAATTTCCCAGTTTCTTTCAAGGTATTGATATCTTTCGAGCCACAATAGCCCATTCCTGCACGAAGCCCTCCAACAAATTGATGAATACTTTCATCCAAATCTCCTTTATATGGTACTCGGCCTACAATACCTTCTGGTACTAATTTTTTAATATCATCTTCTACATCCTGAAAATAACGATCTTTTGAACCTTGTGTCATGGCTTCAACAGAACCCATACCTCTATATGATTTAAACTTTCTACCCTCATATATTATAGTCTCTCCAGGGGATTCTTTCGTTCCAGCCAATAAAGAACCAAGCATCACGGTATCTGCACCAGCTGCAATGGCTTTTGGAATATCACCGGTATGACGAATTCCACCATCAGCAATTACAGGAACTCCAGTACCTTTAATCGCGGCGGCCACTTCTAATACAGCAGAAAATTGAGGAAAACCAACACCCGCCACAACTCTAGTTGTACATATAGATCCAGGTCCGATACCCACTTTAACAGCATCCGCACCGGCATCGACCAAATATTTTGCTGCTTCAGCTGTTGCAATATTGCCTACAATGACTTCTAAGTCTGGAAATTTTTTCTTTATGGATTTTAAAACTTTAACTACTCCTTTTGTATGGCCATGAGCTGTATCAATTATTACAGCATCAACTCCAGCCTTTACCAACGCGGTTGTCCGGTCAATAACGTCAGGAGTTACACCTAAAGCGGCAGCAACTCGAAGTCGACCATAGGTGTCTTTGTTAGCAATAGGTTTTTGAGTTACCTTAGTAATATCTCGAAAAGTGATCAAACCTGAGAGCTTATAATTATCGTCTACAATCAATAATTTTTCAATTTTATTTTCTTGCAGAATAGCTTCAGCATCTTTTAAAGATGTTCCAACAGCGGCTGTAACTAAATTTTCACCTGTCATTACTTCAACAATTGGTCTATCATTTTTATGCTCAAATCGTAAATCACGATTTGTAACAATACCTTTCAGCGTTCCATTTTCATCAACAATAGGTATACCACCAATACTATGTTCTTTCATTAACATTTTTGCTTCTGCAACTTTCGCAGATAAAGGCAAGGTTACGGGATCGATAATCATACCTGACTCTGCCCGTTTTACCCTTCGTACTTCCTGAGCTTGCTGTTCAATGCTCATATTTTTATGCAATACTCCAATTCCTCCTTCACGAGCAATTGCTATTGCCATTGCAGATTCAGTGACAGTGTCCATCGCTGCAGAAACAATTGGTATATTAATGGTAATGTTTTTGGTAAATTTTGTTTGGATATTGACTTCACGAGGAAGAATTTCTGAGAATGCAGGAACTAATAATACGTCATCATATGTTAATCCTTCACCTAATATTTTGGAGCTGTGAGCAATCATGTGCAATTAGAATTTAATTGCAAGCAAATGTACTACATTTTATATGAAGAAAAGATATTTGTCTTTATAAAATTAGCAGCCGCAATCATCATTACCGCAAGCTTTGCTTCTTTTTGTTTTTTTAAAAAATTTGGAATACAAAATCCAGACAGCAAATAGAGAGGCTGCAATTACTAAAATATTCTGTATCATTTCCATTTTACTTTAAAATTTGAAAGGCAATTAAGGCCGATATATATGCAAATCCAGTCATTCCGAATAATTGAATCAATGGCCATTTCCATCCATTCGTTTCCCTTTTTACTATAGCTATCGTACTCATACATTGCATGGCAAATGCATAAAACAACAATAACGAAATACCACTGGCAAAATTATAGATTGGTTTCAACGTATCAGGATGTACTTCCTTCGCCATTTTATTTTTAATAGAAATTTCCTCATCAGAACCAACACTATAAATGGTTGCCAAAGTACCAACAAAAACTTCTCTAGCCGCAAAAGATGTAATTAACGCAATACCAATTTTCCAATCATAACCCAACGGTCTTATTATAGGCTCAACTGTTTTACCTAATATACCAATATACGAATTTTCTAATTTAAAGGAAGCAATTTTAGCATTTAGCTCTTCTTCTGCTAAGTTTTCATATTTACTTGAAACAATATTATCAGCATTCTTAAATTTATTACCTGGCCCATAGGAGGCGAGTACCCATAATAAAATAGAAATTGCCAAAATTATTTTTCCCGCCTCAAAAACAAAACTTTTTGTTTTTTCCAACATATGATAAATTACATTTTTAAGCAGAGGTTGTTTGTAATCTGGCATTTCAATTACAAAATATGATTTTGACTTTATCTTTAAAATTTTATCTAAAATATACGCCGCGCCAATGGCAGTTACAAAACCTAATAGATATAATAGCATCAAGGTAAGACCTTGCAGATTTATGATTCCGCCAAACACTCGCTCATTCGGTATGACTAAACTAATTATAATTGCATATACTGGAATTCTAGCTGAACATGTGGTGAATGGTGTCACTAATATGGTGATCAAACGTTCTTTCCAACTTTCAATATTTCTTGCCGCCATAATTGCAGGAATGGCACAGGCTGTTCCTGAAATTAAAGGTACCACACTTTTACCGCTCATTCCAAAGCGTTTCATTACCCTATCCATCAAAAATACAACCCGACTCATATAGCCACTTTCTTCTAGAACTGATAAAAACAAAAACAAAAATGCTATTTGAGGAATAAAAATTGCTATTCCTCCAATACCGGGAATTATACCTTCTGACAGCAAGTTCGTAAAAACACCTGAAGGAAGACTATTTCTAACCCATTCGCTTAAAGAAGCAAATGAACCATCTATAAAATCCATAGGAATTTCAGACCAAGAGAATAAGGCTTGAAAAATTAAGAATAATATTGTAAAAAATATAAGATAACCTGCTATATGATGTGTAAGGACAGCATCCAATCTACTTCTTAGATCCTGAACCTCACTTTTATCAACACCATACCATTTATTTAATACAGACGTTAAAAATTGGTAGCGTTTAATGGTTTCGCGATGTTTTTTTTGGTTCTCTTGTAAGCCGCGTTTATCTAAAATACCTTCAACATCACTAAAACAAGGTTCTACGGATAGAGACTTATAATTTAAGATCAGTTCTTTTAATTTATAGAAACCTTTATTTTTTTTAGAACTTATTAATGCAATTTTAGTTTTAAGGTCTTTCTCTAAATTTTCAATATCGATAGAAATACCTCTACCTTTCATTTGGTCTTGCATGTTAATGGCAAGAATGGTCGGCAACCCCAGATCTTTTACCTGTGTGTAAAGAAGTAAATTACGTTTTAAATTTTCTACATCAACAACTACAATAACTACATCTGGATAATATTTATTTGATTTGTCGGTTAACACTTTTACCGCAATATCTTCATCCAACGAACTTGGGTTCATACTATAAGCTCCTGGAAGATCAATTACTTGAGCTTTAACAATTGCAGATAACTTAGCGCTACCAACTTTTTTATCTACCGTTACACCTGGGTAATTGCCTACTTTCTGGTTTAATCCTGTAAGTATATTAAACAGTGATGTTTTTCCTGTATTCGGATTACCAATTAAGGCAACTTTTATCGGCCCACTCATAACTTTTCAACAATGATTTGAGAAGCAATTTCCTTACCAATAGCAAGATAGGTACCATTTATGTTTAAGTATAATGGGTCTTTTAAAGGAGCTCTTTGTACCAGCTCAACAGAATTTCCTTCAATACAACCCATTTCAATAAGTTTTAGAGGTATATCTGTAGCTATAAAATCTTTAATAATGGCCTTTTCTCCTTTTTCCAGATCTGCTATTGTTAAAGCCATATTAATTTCTTTTCTTAAGTAATTGTGAAAAAATAATGAAAGTAGAAACTGTAAAAGTCAAAGTCATTAAAGTCCCTGAAAACATTATCACATATTTCAGCCAAGTTATTCCCTTCCAAAGGAAATAAATACTCCCAAAAGTAAACAATACTGATACAAAAGGTTCTAGCATCAAAAATAACTTTAAACCTGTATTTAATTGTGTTACGGATAGTATTAGGCCTAACAAAAAGAAAATTAAAGACATTGACAGAATATGAGAATGCACTGTAGTCAACATTTCTCTAGGTGATTTTTTAAACTTCATTATTTCAGCATCCTCAACATTCTCATTTCCTAAATAATTTTCTTCAATACCATTTGGATTTACAGAAGATGTTTCATCAACGAACATCAAACCAGTATAAAAACCTATACTAAGCACTACTAAAAAAGTTCCGATAAGGAGTTTTATTTCTTTAGGGAACGTGAAAAGTAATCCGTTTAAATTCATTGACTTTATAATACTTTAAGTTCGTGTAACTTATCAACAGATTGTAGTAATCTATTTATTGCTATGGTCATGGAATTTGCTGAAATAGTGGCTCCAGAGATTGCCACAATATCTTTCTCATAAACTAATCTATCCTCACTCGATTTTCCTATAAACTGTTTAAGCCATCGTTTACTACCAATTTCTCCACCATAATCTTCTCTATAAACTAAGATCTTCGCTTTTTTTATAATCAAATCTGTATCAAATAATACTAAATAATCAAATTCGTCTGTTTTACTTGGAGCCTTATCTAAATAAGCAAAACCGACTAAATTAGCATTCGTAGTAATTTTAAAAAGGCATAATTTATGAATTTTGATTTTCAATTGAGTATTTACTGACTCAGGAATTAATACCTCCTCCAATAAAAAATCATCTATTATAAAGGCCATTTTTATTTCTTTAGCTACTTTTTTATTCAAATTAGATGGTAAACGAAATGACATCAATATCAATGAAATAGATAAAATGGCAATAAGAAAAAAATCCTTAAAATTCATACTTCAAAAATAAATATTTATTTATAATAAATCTAAATAATCTTAACAAAAGCTGAAACTAAGCTTTAAAATACATCATTTTCAGCCTCATAAAAACTATCCAAAAATTTTATTATTAAAACCACACACCAATACCAAAGTTTAATTGATTCCTAACGTTATTGTTCATTACAGCATTATCCTTTATTTGATAATCGGCTTTTACGACCGCTCCTGGGGCCAGTTTATAACTTAAACCAAAGGTCCATTCATTTCTATCATAAGATAAATTCCGTAGTAAATCACCTTCAACAGAAGCATGTGTATCATAATCCTCATAACGAGCAAAAGCAAATAATTGCTGTTTTTTTGTTTGTGGTAATAAATTGTAGGCTGCTTCTAAATACCAACCTTGTAATCTACTTCCCAAATTAGCATCGTTTAAAATATTATAAGCTTCTGTATCAGAAATAGAAGCATTTATAAATTGGCCTCGAGCAGTAAACCGTCGTAAGGCATAACGTGCATCAAATCCAACCATGGCAATTCCTACATCGGCACCATCGATTGCGTCAACATTATCCTCAGCTTGTGTTCGGCCAAAATATCCTGATAATCCTAGTCGTAAACCTTGAATACCATAATGATCCAACTTTGCAGAAAATGTTGGTGTATTTATCGTTGATTGAATTCCCTTTTGACGCCCATTACGCAAACCATTTGATCCTCCCAAAACATTTGATCCGTTAACAGAAGCAAAACCATTAAAAATATAAGCTTGGTATCTTATAGAGGCATTATCTAATCGTCCGGAAACTCCAAAACCGATCTCTCTCCAGGTTGAAGGAACTATACTTGCATCAATACTTGGTCTTTCAACACCATTAAAAGTTGTAGGCTCGTGATACTCATTTACAATACCCATAGGCACTAGCATAAGACCTGCCCTTAAATTAATATTATCGCTTAAACTATACTGTAAAAAAGCTTGCTCAACAAATATCTCATTTACATGTTCTAATTCTATTTCAGTAACAAACTGTGTTCTATCATTGAATTTATAACCGAATAATAATACTAAACGCTGAACATCTATTTCACCATTATCACCTTCAGGTTGATTGTATAAAACTTCGCCATAGCCTCCAACAATTACTCCGGTATTAATATTACCAGAGAGTATACGCTGTGCAGCATTTTGTTGGTTTTGAGGATTTATGTTTAATGAATCAGGTACCGTCTGCGCAATTGAAATAGTTGAAAATAAGATTGAAAGTAGTACAAAATAGATTTTTCTCATGTTTATTCTTATTTAGACTTAATACAAATAAAGATATATTTCAAGTGCAAATATAGAACGAAAAGTAACATGATAAAAATTATTTAGAACTATTTTAAATAATAGTTTTAAAAAATGATTTTTATCAGTTTTTTGAATTTATTTTAAAGATTTAAAATAGGATATGATAGTTTTTCTAATATCCGATCCAAGTTCTGTATTGGTCGGTTTGTGGACATTTAATACATCTTTATGTTCAGGTTTTAAAAAAGGGATGTCGTATCCTTTTAGTAAATAATCACTAAAAGAAACTTGGTATATTTTATTAATATCTAGAGGTTTATTGTTTATTTTCCAAGTATTTGAAACCGGATCAAGTTCTGCCAAATATCTTTGTAAATATGCCCCCTTTCCAGCTTTTGACAATCCATAATCTAAAACTTCTTTAAGTAGTTTTCCTTTTATATCAACTTTTAAAATTCCACCTCCGAAAGGCAAAACTCTAAAAATATCGATACTATTAATTTCACCAGTTAATTGGTCGTCTAAACGTATCGAACCACTATTAACCAATGCACAATCTACCTCATCATCAAATCCGTACGCCATAGCTCGTACAATTAATTGCCCTAGATTAGTTTGTGTACTTCTTATTGGAGTATCTCTTCCGTCAAGCGGAATCTTAGCATTGTAAATAATTTCTTTTGGATTTGAAACAATTTCCAGAATTTGTTTATCCAAAATAATACTCCATTTATCTACAACTGCTTGGGTGTTACTATCATTTGGTAGCTTATCGTTAATTGGTTTTAATTCAGATGAAAGTGAATACGTATTGCTTTTCTTATTGTATTGAATACGATGAATATATGCCGTTTTTGCATTGGCATCCGCTTTAGCAATCTTAGTATTACCTACTTCAACTAACATATTCGTATGCTCATGCCCGCCCATTATCAAAGGAATATCTGGTAATAAGGCCGCAATCTTTTTATCATCTTCAATTTTTAAATGTGTTAAACCAAAAACAATATCAGCTCGTTGTTTTAAACTCTTATAAGCACGTTTTGCTTGTTCTAAGGCATCGGTATATGCAACATAATTATTAGGATTTGAAGGTAGCATAACGCTGAAAAATCCAATTTTTATTGTTGTTCCATCAGCATCTTTAGCCTCAATAATATGCGTATCAGAAACGAACTCTTTAATTCCGTTTCGTTCTTTATAAAAAGGATAAGTATCACCTGATACTTTTTGCCTAGCATTAGCTGATGACCATACAAAATTTGATTCATTCAAACGCTCTTGTAGTTCGCCTTTACTCAAATCGAATTCATGATTCCCAAAAGTTACCAGGTCAAAACCTACAGTATTCATAGCTTCAACCATCTGCTTTCCTTTTATACGCTGACCATTATATTTGATGGTACTTAGTAGCGACGGACTCAAAAAATCTCCTGCCATAAAGGTAAATGTATTGTTATTTTCCTTTTTTAATCGTTTTTTTAATGTTGCAACTCTAGCCATACCTCCTACTTTACCACCTTCTAAAGGTGCAATTTCATAAACATCATTTAACTGTAAAAAAGTGAAACCTATCTCACCATCATCTATTAATTTTGACCTATTTACCAGATTTTTATTTGTCCCACAAGAAACTAGCAAAAATATTATGGAAAGAAATAGAGAATTATATACTTTCATTTTAATTGATTATCTAGGTTACAAAATTACATTTTTATTCACCAACAAAATGATGCTTTTGTTACAATATGATCAAGCTTTTCGATAAAAATCTTAAATTAGCATCCTGAAGAATTTCAATTATCAAATAATTATGAAAAATAATCTTTATGCTCTTATTTTTGGTTTAGCAATTATTATATCAGCTGCATTAATAGGAAACGCATTCAAAAACAGAAATAAGACAGATGGAAATATTTCTGTAACTGGTTTAGGTAAAGCAGATTTTGTCTCTGACCTTATCGTGTGGGAAGGGAGTTATTCTACTTTAAATTCTAATTTAAAACAGGCTTATTCTAACCTTGAAAATGATAAAAAAATAATAACTGCATATTTAAATGAAAAGGGAGTCAATACAGATGAATTAGTTTTTAATGCGGTATCAACAACAGAAAAAAAAGAACAGAAATATTCGGAAACGGGTCGATACATGGGTGATAAATTTATTGGTTATTTATTATCGCAATCAATTAAAATAGAATCTAAAAATGTTGCTCAAGTAGAAAAAATTTCACGCGAAATTACTGAGCTTTTAAATAAAGGAGTCCAGTTTTATTCACAACCTCCACGTTATTATTACACAAAGTTATCAGATTTAAAAATTGAAATGATCTCAAAAGCAACTGAAGATGCAAGAATTAGAGCTGAAAAAATAGCAACAAATTCAGGATCATCCCTGGGCGAACTGACCTCAGCTAAAATGGGAATTTTCCAAATAACCGGTCAAAATTCTAACGAAAATTATTCATGGGGTGGTACTTTTAATACTTCTTCTAAAAAGAAAACCGCCTCTATCACTATGAAACTAGATTATATTGTAAAATAGTTTTTATTTGATTCCGTATTTATCAAATAAGTATATTATTGAAGTCATACTTGCTGCACCTAATTCAAGTTCGCGTTTATTTACTTTATCAAAAGTATCAATTTCTGTATGGTGATAATCAAAATAGCGTTGAGAATCTGGTCGTAATCCTAACAATACATTATCATCTTTTTTTAACGGACCAATATCGGCTCCACCTCCACCTCGAGCAAAAATATGAAGATTATAAGGTTCAAATAGCGCTTTCCAGGTTAAAACATGCTCATAATTTACATCATTACAAGTAAAACCAAAACCCCGGGGAGTGAATCCACCGGAATCTGATTCTAAAGCAACCACATGTTTTTCAGTATTTTCATCAGCCAATCTAGCATATTCCTTTCCACCGGCAAGTCCACTCTCTTCATTTGCAAATAATACAACCCGTAAAGTTCTTTTCGGGCGTATTTTCAAACTCTTGAATAAGCGAAGCACCTCCATAGATTGAACAATACCTGCACCATCATCATGTGATCCATCTCCTAAATCCCAAGAGTCTAAATG
>Ga0316189_10007569_pt1 | contig 10256 bp, 10 predicted proteins | sample LowCovwburrow_MG_FD_204930 | JGI IMG/M metagenome (GOLD analysis project Ga0316189, IMG submission 204930) | Coastal sediment microbial communities from Maine, United States - Lowes Cove worm burrow | ecosystem: Environmental > Aquatic > Marine > Coastal > Sediment | place: USA: Maine... | reverse complement strand
GACGATGCCGGTCGATGATGGTCTGCAGATGCTGGGCGGTTACCGGGCCCATGTGCCGTTCGATCAATTCGCCCGCCGGGCTGACGATCGCTGTGGTCGGGAGCCCTTCCAGGGGTTCGAAAGGGACCAGCGGGGTGCCGCCGATCTTGAGATTCGGAAAGTTGATGTCGAAAGGTTCCAAAAATGCACGCGAGTCGGCACTCGAATTGTCTTCAAAATTGATTCCGATCACCTGAACTTCGGGATTGTCCGCCTGATAACGGACGAGTTCGGGAAGTTCCCGAATGCATGGGCTGCACCACGAGGCCCAGAAGTTGACTACCACCCAGCGGCCTCTGAAATCCGACAGACTCACCGGTTGGCCATTCAGGTCCTCGAGCGTGAAATCGAGCGGATCGGCCTTGGCCTGTGCGCACAGGCCCCCAAGCAGCAGAGTTACCAATATAAGGGTGGGCGTGGCTTTGTTCATGAACCCTTTAGTCAGCCCGCTGCTAAAAAAGTTTTCGGCCCGGTAAGGATGCCGCAACCGGTGCGATTGCCGTTTGAACGGCAACAGATCCCGAGCGACTTCGGTCCGGACCCGTTTCGACGGCTTGGTGCCCAAGCGCCAAGTCGGTGACAATGTGGCCCCGTTTCCATTGCCATCACGGAGAATTGACGTGGAGATAGAGGACTTGCTGGCCAAGCTGAGCCGGGAGCCGGATTCGGTGGAGTTCGAAGAGGTGCAGGCTGTGATAAAGGCGAATTATCGTTATGTGGCCAGCGCCTTTCGCAACGGCTCGGCAGATGATCACGTAGACAATGCCGCCGGCAGTAACGAAGGTTCCTGCAGGATCTTCGCCTTTGCCAGGCTGCATGGCCTGGGCAAGGCGCAGACACTGGCCTGTTTTGGCCGATATTACCGCGACGATGTGCTGGGCCATCCGCAGGGCAGCGATCATGCCAATATCCGTTCTTTCATGCGCCATGGCCCCGAAGGCATCCGTTTCGCCGGTGACGTGCTGCTGCCGTCGTCCTGACCAGGCACAATCGGCTGCAGGCCGGGCCCGGAAATGCCCGTGTCTGGTGCAAGCCGTACCTTACGGTATCAGCGCTGGTGCAGAAACCTGGCGCCCGTTGGGTTGAATAGGATGCGCATTTTTCCTAACTTATTGTAAGTAATAATAAAAACAAAGTTGGCACAGCACGTGCTGTGTTTCCAAGTGAAATCGCTTCGCGGTGATTTCTCCTAACTCTCTGTCAATATTGCCTTATGGCCAACGCCGCACCACGGTAATCGTGGAGCGGCGTTTTTTTAACGCTTAACGATTCGATGTCCGATCTGTCCATGCCATCCAACAAGTTGCGCGTACTGCTGGTTGACGACAGTACAGAATCGTCGCATCTCTGTCGAAAAGGCGCTGACTGGGGTGGGTTGTGTCGTGGTGGGGTTCGCATCCAGCACGGACGATCTGCTGCGTTGTGTAGAGCGTGACGACCCGGAGGTGGTGATCATCGACATGGACTCGCCGGGGCCTGACGTCCTCGAGAGCCTGGAGTCGGTGCAGTCATCGGCACCCCGGCCGATCGTCATGTTCACCCAGGATGACGACGGCCAGATCATCACCCGCGCCACCCGTGCGGGCGTCAGCGCCTATGTGGTCGATGGCATCAGTCAGAAACGGGTACGTCCCATTCTCGATGCCGCTATTGAACGTTTCCAGCAGTTCCGTTTGCTCACCGAAGTACTCGAAAAAAACCGCGCCGAACTCGAGCAACGCAAGATGCTCGACAAGGCCAAAGGGATACTGATGCAGCGTCGGGGTATGAGCGAAGACGAGGCTTACAAGGTGGGGTGTAAAAAGGCGTGCAGCGGGTAATGTGGGAGGCCTGGCAACCATCGCGGTCGCAAACGATAAGACGTCCCAGACTGACCGCGTTCGGACTGGAGGATGCCCGCTGTTGCAGAGTTGCGAAGTGTCAATCACGTTTCATCGATCACCTGTTGCCCAAGCCGGGGGCGGGCTGGCATATTCTGCGGCCTGTATTCCACTGAGCGGCGACCGTGATCAAAGACTTTCCCGTTCCCATACTGGGCTTCATTGCGGCATCGGGGACGGGCAAGACCACCCTGCTGTGTCACTTGATTCCACTGCTGCGTGCTCGAGGCCTGCGATGCGCGGTGATCAAGCATTCCCATCATGATTTCGAGATCGACAGGCCCGGCAAAGACTCACACCGGCTGCGTGAGGCGGGGGCCGGGCAGGTCCTCCTGGCCTCACCCCATCGTACATTCCTGGTAGAGGAGGGTGACGGATTCAGCGAACCGGTATTGGCGGATCTGCTGGGCCGTCTGAACCCGGAGATGATGGACCTGGTCCTGGTCGAGGGTTTTCGGCAGGAAAGTCTGCCGAAGATTGAGATTCATCGACCAGCCCTGGGTGCGCCACTGCTTTGTCCGGGTGATCCCGACATCATCGCCCTGGCTACGGACTCCGAACCGGTCGGTGCGCCAGCGTTGCCGCGCTTGCCCTTGAACGAACCCGAAGCAGTCGCCGACTTTATTTTGGGGCATGTTCGAAGTTGATGCCGGCGGAACGGGTGGGACCTGAATCACTGGGCGGTTATTGAAAACCGTCATGGCGTACATACCCTCCATCTCGTTTATGCTCTCCGGTGCATACCTTTCTTGAGACGGGTTTCGGATGTATTTAGCAGGTGAGTAGATGACCGAACAGATACGCCGCGTCGCCGTGTGGAGCGGCTGGCTGCGGTTTATACATGGGGCCCTGGCCACGGCAACGCTGGTATTGATCGCTACCGGCTGGCTGGTTGCCAATTCACCCGCGCTGGCCGAGGTCGCCGCAGACATCCATTTCATTGCTGCGAGCATCCTGATCGCCGCGCTCTCGCTGCGGCTGGCTCTTGGATTTGCCGGCAAAGGGTCTGATCGTTTCGAACACATGCTGCCGCAGCGATCAGACCTTGCGGGCATGCGTGCAAGCCTGCTGTTCTTCCTGTCTCTCGGCAAGGCGCCGCTGCCCAGTTGGTATGCACACAATCCGCTGTGGAAACCGATCTACCTGATCCTGTTTGTACTGCTTGGCCTGTCTGCACTAACGGGTTGGATAATGCCGGAGATGCAAGTTATCGGCCGCCTTTACCTGCCTAAGGTGCACACTTGGTTGAGCAATGCCATCATCGCGGTCACGGTGGCACATGTTTTCAGCGTGATGCTGCAGGATGTCAAGGGAAAGACCGCAGATATCTCTGCCATGTTGAACGGCTACCGCTATTTCAGTATCGAGAGAGACCGCAGCGTACAGCCGGGAGCGAAACCGGTCTCGATCAAGCTGGATGATTTCGGCAAGTCCGGATAGTTACCAGGGCAGGGGAGATCTGCTGACCGCGGCGAGCCCGATATAAGCGAAGCAAACGATTGCAGCGATGAAGGCGGTGGCACGTATTCGGCTTGTTTTTCCCAGGCGCAAAGCGACGAAGCCGAGTGTGATGTAGATCAGCAATGCGACCAGTTTCGCACCCAGCCAGGGACTGTTGCCGGGGTGCAGGTGAAGATTGATCGCCATCCACAGGCCACTGACCAGCAGCAGGGTATCAATCACGTGCGGCCAGGTGCGCATCCAGCGTCGTTGCAACAGTGCCGAGCCCACGATCATGAGACTGCCGCGCAGGATGAAGCCGGTGATCGAGACTATTGCGCTGGCCTGATGTATCAGTTTCAGCGTGGCATGTTCGGGCATCATCGCGGCGGCTTGCAGGTCTGTGGTCCGGGGGGGCTGCCGTATCAAGGCAGACTACCGGCGCAGCAGGTGTCTACTTGGCTTTTTTCAATGCCTCCCGCAGCGCATCGGTGACGATCTCTAGCACCTGGATACGGGCGAAACGCTTGTCATTACCGGCGATCAGGTTCCAGGGCGCATCCTTGGCACTGGTGCGTGCAAGCATCTCATTGATAGCCTCGCGGTATTCATCCCATTTTTCGCGATTGCGCCAATCTTCGTCGGTGATCTTGTAGCGTTTGTAGGGTGTGACCTTGCGTGCCTCGAAGCGGGCCAGTTGTTCTTCCTTGCTGATCTGTAGCCAGAACTTCTGTACCACCACTCCGGCCTTGGTGAGCTGGTCTTCGAAATCGTTGATTTCCAGATAGGCCCTTGCCCAGTTGGCGTGGCTGGTAAAGCCCTCGACCCTTTCGACAAGTACGCGACCATACCAGGAGCGGTCGAAAACGGTCATGCGGCCGCCACGTGGGATGTGTCGCCAGAACCGCCACAGATAGTGATGGGCGTTTTCCTCGTCAGTGGGTGCGGCGATGGAGATGACCTCGCGTAATCTGGAATCGACGGCCTGGGTGACCCGGCGGATGGCACCGCCCTTGCCGGCGGCATCGACGCCCTCGAACACCAGTACGGCGGATATCTTCGCGGCATAGGCCCGCCATGCCAGGTCGTTCAGTTCCGTCTGTAGTTCCCTGAGTCGTTTCTTGTACTCCTTGCGTGTGATCGTCTGTGTCAGGTCGACGCGGTCGAGCAGGGTGATCTTAGCCTCCGGCGCATCCGGCAATAGATCGACTTGATTGTTTGACGGTGCATCACCGGCATCCTGTTCATCGCCCGGCGGTGTGGCCAGTGCGTCCTGAACGGCGTTCAACAGGATGCGCCCGGTGGCCATGTCGCGATATCGCGGGTCCGTTGCCTCGATGATATGCCAGGGTGCGCGGCCGATGTCGGTAGCGCGGACGACCCGATCGGCGGCGTCTTCGAAACGTTGATACTGTTCGCTGAATTTGGATTTTTTGGGCAGCATCTTCCAGCGGCTGCGGTCGCTGCGTGCCAGTGACTTGAGTCGGTTACGCTGGTCCTTCTCCGAATAGTGGTACCAGCATTTGACGATCACCGCTCCGTCATGGATCAACATGCGTTCGAGCTCACGTATCCCGCGCATACACTGATCCAGGTCGGCATCGGTCCATTTGCCGGTAAAGCGCTGCTCGATCGGTTGTTGATACCAGCCGCCGAAGAACACGCCGATATCACCGCGCCGTGGCATGACCCGCCAGAAGCGCCACGCTTTGGGTCGATACTTTTCCTCGTCGCTTTCATCCCAGAAGGCGTAGACGTTGACCCCACGGGCGTCCAGCCATTCGTCGAGGGCGTTTACCACCTCGCCTTTTCCAGCCCCCTCCATACCGGCGATGATGACATAGACCGGCAGATCGGCTTCGCGTGCGGCAATCTGCGCTTCGAGCAGTTGTGTGCGCAGGTCACCTACTGCAGCGTTGAAGGCCTCTTTATTCAAGGAACGGCCGATTTTCGCGGTGGCAAACATGTATCCCCCTTTACTTTCCTGGCAATGCACCACTGATGTGGTGTTCGGTGGCAAAGTCGAGCATACGCTGTATGGATCTTACGGCGTGATCACGTATCCCTGGCTCTACGGTGATCTCATTCACACCGCTGATCAAGATCTGTTCGAGATTTTGCAGTGAGTTCATTGCCATCCAGGGGCAGTGTGCGCAGGATTCGCAGGTCCCGCCTTCACCCGCCGTCGGGGCCGAGATGAGCTTTTTCGCTGGAGCCAGCTGCTGCATTTTCCAGAATATGCCGTCGTCGGTGGCGACGATGAATTCCTCGTTCGGCATCTTGGCCACTGCGTTGATCAGCGCTGTGGTGGATCCCACGACATCGGCGTACTGCAATACCTCTTCGGGTGACTCTGGATGCACCAGCACGGCGGCTTCCGGGTGTAGACGTTTGAGGCGTTGCAGCGCGAAGCCCTTGAACTCCTCATGCACCACGCAGCTGCCTTCCCATAGCAATACGTCCGCACCGGTCTGCTGTTGCACATAGTTGCCGAGGTGTCTGTCCGGTGCCCAGAGGATCTTTTCGCCCTTGGCATGCAGCTCGCGGATGATGGGCAGTGCTATTCCGGAGGTAACCATCCAGTCGGCACGTGCCTTTACCGCAGCACTGGTATTGGCGTAGACGACCACTGTGCGATCGGGATGCGCATCGCAGAAGTCACTGAACAGGTCGGCGGGGCAACCCTCGTCAAGCGAGCAGGTCGCACCCAGGTCCGGCATCAGGACCCGTTTCTCGGGATTCAGAATCTTTGCCGTCTCGCCCATGAAACGCACGCCGCAGACGATAAGGGTGTCGGCGTCAGCGGTCGTCCCGTAGCGCGCCATCTCGAGCGAATCTGCCACACAGCCGCCGGTCTCTTCTGCCAGGGCCTGAAGTTCGCCATCGACATAATAATGCGCAACAAGCACGGCGTTGTGCTCATGCAACAGCTTCCTGATGCGCTGTTTGAGTGCATCTTTCTCGTCTTTGCTGAGCTGTGGCCACACCGGGTGCGGCGGAACCTTTATCCGTGGCAGGACGGGCTGTGGTTGTATGATCTGCGTTTTCATTTGATGATCTCCACCCGTTTGGGGTGTCGGGCCCGGTATTCCCTGGCGGGCCGGTGTTTGCCTGAACGGCACAGCTTACCGGTCTCCTCGACCAGATCGAGTGACAGGATGCGTTTACGGAAATTGCGTTTGTCCAGCGGCTGGTTGAGGAGTGCCTCGTAAACACATTGCAGTTCGCTCAGGGTGAATTTCTTGGGCATGAACTGAAAGGCGATGGTCGAGTAATCGAGTTTTGCGACCAGCCGGCTATGTGCCATCTCTATGATCCGGGCATGGTCGAACGCCAGTGGTGGCAGATCCTCCAGCGCATACCAACCCACGTCTGCCGCATCACTGGCCGCACGTGGAACGGCCAGTGAGTCCTGCGGCACCAGCGCATAGTAGGTGACGCTGATAACCCGCTCGCGTGGGTCGCGTTGAGTGGCACCGAAGGTGTACAGCTGCTCCAGGTAGAAGCCGGTGATTCCGGTTTCTTCCTCGAGTTCGCGTGCTGCGCAGGCGTCCAGATCCTCGTCGATATCGAGAAAACCGCCGGGCAGCGCCCATTCGCCCTGATGCGGGGGATTGGCCCGCTTCACCAGCAGGATGCTCAGACGGTTTTCACGAATGGTGAAAACCACCACGTCGGTGGTTACCGCCGGGTGCGGGTAGGGGTAGCTGAATGTCTCTTTGGGTAAACGCATCATTGACTAAGTGTTGTTTGTACACCGGCAACATAGTGTTATTTATACACTTTGTCAACGGGGGTGGAAAACGGCCTGGAACAGACGCTTGCGCCTTGCTGGGAAGCCTTGCTGCGGGGGCGCAGATTCAAGTTTTTACCCCTGCAGCCGCTTCGCCCAGAAATGCTGGGATTCTTCGCCAAAGTGCGGTCCATGGACATTCAAAAGCCACTGTACAAAGACCTGATCGAGGTCGACTCGATTCCCCCGCTGCCGGCGACCGCGGCCACATTGCTGATGATGGTCGCCGATCCGGATGTGGAGATCGAGGCGCTGGCGCTGGTGATCGAGCGTGATCCGCCGCTGAGCGCCCGCCTGCTGGGGATAGCCAACTCCGCTTTTTACGCACCGCCGACGCCGGTGATGACGATCAAGGAGGCCATCGTGCGCGTGTTGGGGCTGCATATGGTTCGCAATATGGCGTTCGGTATGGCCCTGGCCGGCGGTCTTTCCACCTCGTCCTGCCCGCGTTTCGATCTGACCCACTACTGGGTCATGGCGCTGGGGACGGCCGATCTTGCCAGTGGCATGGCGCGTGCGGCGACTCTGCCCGAGCCGCCGGACGCTGATGCCGCTTATCTGGTTGGCCTGTTGCACAATCTCGGTGAGCTTCTGTTGGTGCACCTGCGGCCGACCGAAATGGATGAGGCCCTGCGGCGCCTGGCCGCGGATCCGGACAGCAGCCTGATAGAGCACGAACGCGAAATCATCGGTATCGACCACTGGGCGGCAGGTGCCTTTCTGACGCGACACTGGCAGCTGCCGCCGATCGTCGGCGCAAGCATCGAACGTTTTGACGACGACAGTGAGCCGCGCGACGGCAAACAGATCATCCACCTGGTGCGTGCAGCGCGTTGCTGGTTGGCGGGGGTGGTTGCCGGTCACCCGGGCGCGTTGCAGGTTGCGGGCGTCGACGAGGCCTATTGCGAGCAGCGCTCGACCGATTTTTTCGACAGGTACGATGCACTCAGGGTGTTGGCCCGTTCGATGGGCTGACGGTGGGCGGTCAGACCGATCCCGGAGTCGTTGCCTCTGGCCACAACCACGCCGCGCCCCGCACACCGCTGCTGTCACCATGCACCGGAGGCAGCAGGCGGGTGTTCACGACGTCCGAGAACACATAGCGGCCCCATAGCTGGGGCACATTTCGGTACAGCTGCCTGATACCCGATAACCCCCCGCCGAGCACGATGACATCGGGGTCGAGGATATTGATCACCCCGGCCAGACAGCGCGCCAAACGGTCTTCGTATCGAGCGAGACATGCCGTGGCTGACGGCTCGCCCGCTGCCGCAAGTTGGGCGATCCGTTCGGCAGAAAGCGTCCTCTGCCCATCCGCATAATCCTGCGCCAGGCCGGGACCGGACAGAAACGTCTCTATGCAGCCGCGTTTGCCGCAATAACAGGGCGGCCCCGGTCGCTCGTCATCCGTAGGCCAGGGCAGCGGATCGTGGCCCCATTCGCCGGCGATCGCGTTCGGTCCGCGCAGCAGTCGTCCGTCGATCACGATACCGCCACCCGTCCCGGTGCCGATTATGACGCCGAACACGGAGGCGGCACCCTGTGCAGCGCCGTCACGGGCCTCGGAGAGGGTGAAACAGTCGGCATCGTTGGCGATACGCACCTCGCGCCCGAGCCTTGCGCTCAGGTCGTGGTCCAGGGCTTGGCCGTTCAGGCAGGTGGAATTGGCATTGCGCAGCCGACCATCGCGTGGTGACAGTGAACCGGGTGTCCCGATGCCCACGCTGCAGTGTGAGCCGCACCGGCTTTCCAGGGTCGCAACCAGATCTGCTACTGCGTCCAGGGTGGCGGGGTAGTCACCGGCCGGGGTGGCGATCCTCTCGCGCAATTGGATGCTGCCGTCGTCGGCCAGCACGATACCTTCGATCTTGGTCCCACCGAGGTCGATTCCGATCCTGCTGCCCGGCTTCTTGTTTGCCGGGCTGTCATCCATCGTCACTCCTGGGGCCGATTCAATCCGCGCGGCCGGCCTTCGCTGCTTCCGGTGCAAGGTACGGCTCTGCCGGTTCCGCGTCTGCCAGTTCCAGCGGGGGGTTGCCGGATGGATTGGTAAAACGGTCGTTCAGATCCTGCACATAGCGATCCGCATCCTCCAGCGCCTGCTGGATGCGGCGACGATTGCGCCGGCTCCAACCTGCAGGATGGCGGCTGAATATGCTGCGCCAGGGTTTGGTGTTGGCCCGAAAGGCCTCTCTCAGGCTGCCGCGAATTCCCAGTTTTTGTCCCAGACGATCGGCCGAACGCATCAGGGTTTTTGCTGCCAGACGGCGTACCCCATAGTGCACTGCAAGCCAGATCAGATAGGCGGCCAGTGCGCTGAAGTAGATGCTCATCGGTGTCGCCGTCAGGCTGTCCCACCAGCCGGCCTTGAGCTGCATGCCTTCCCATTGGCCGAGGCGCGAGGTGATGGCGATGAATCCGGCAACGATCAGTATCGCAGCCAATGCATCGCCGATCAGGGTGCGCTTGCGCCATTTCGTAATCAGCTGGTTTATCGCAGGGACGACCTTGTCTTCGAATCCACGCGCGGTCTTTTCCAACGAACCCACGATCCGGTAGGCGCGTTCGATCTCCACCTGTTCCATGCGTTCATGGATGTCGGCAAGGTCTGTATCACGCTTGCCCTCGAAGCGTCGGCGCAGGGCCTCGTCGGGAATCGGATTGGCAGCTTCGTCGTTATAGATGGTGAAAAAGCGGCCCGCGGTCAGTCCGCGGTCACCCATGGCGCGTTGCCAGGCGGCGACAACCTCTTCGGGATTGTCTTCGCGCGCCGTGGTGTCTATCTGGTTGAGGATATAGAGGAATTTGCCTGAGTCCTGGCGATTGATGGTTTTCGATACGAGGTGATCCAGGGTGTCGCGCATGGCACCCGGTTCGGGATGCCGTGCGTCGAAAAACACCAGGACCAGGTCGGACAGATCGATGATGTGATCGGTTATCTTCAGTGTCGAAGTACGCTGTGCGTCAGCGTCAAACCCGGGGGAATCTATCAGGATCTTGCCGCGCAGGGCCTGGCTGGCGCTGGTCTTCAGTTGCAGATAGGCGTCGATGCGCGAACCTTCACCTGCGGCGACTTTTTCGATCTCGCTTCTGACCTTGTAAAA
>Ga0316189_10007568_pt1 | contig 10258 bp, 10 predicted proteins | sample LowCovwburrow_MG_FD_204930 | JGI IMG/M metagenome (GOLD analysis project Ga0316189, IMG submission 204930) | Coastal sediment microbial communities from Maine, United States - Lowes Cove worm burrow | ecosystem: Environmental > Aquatic > Marine > Coastal > Sediment | place: USA: Maine... | reverse complement strand
TGGTTTTCTTCATTAGAAAAATAAGTCGTATTATTCATCTAATATACTGAAAATCAATGCTTTAACCTAATTATTGAACACTTAATTTATTGATTTTCAATGAATTATATTTTTGTCATGTACTAAACTATGTTGTAAAAACTCGTCCTACCTCTGTGTAAAAGCACTTTAATATTCGGTTTGGTGAAATTGGTTACCATTTCTATTTCTGCAATACTCAACTCGTCAATGTAGAAGAGCTGTAAGAGTAATGCTTGTTTTGAAGGAATCTTACCAAAAATCGATTTTACTAAATGCTTTAAATTGTCTTGATGCATTTTTTTAATAACTGCATTACACGCAGTTTTTTCAGTTACAGATAATTCTAACGCTTCATTTTTAATGGTGTTTCGCTTCCGTTGTGCTAAAAATTGCAATCCTGTATTGACTACTATTCTATAAAACCAAGTTGAAAATTTGGCATCATTTCTAAATTTAGAAATCGAAGAGTAGGCTGTGATAAAACTATTTTGCACAACATCTTTTGCGTCATCTTCTTGCTTCACGATAGAGATAGCGATTCCAAAAGCTTTATCTTGATAAGTTCTTATGAAATAACTAAAGGCACTAGTATTGCCTTTTATTACTTCATTTAAGTAATGAGTATCCATAAATGGTTACTCTTTTTTATTTAATTTCTTTGCCCAGAAAAATGAAATAATAAGACTTATACCCCCAAATAATAACATAAACGATGGATAAAAAACCTCACCCTTAATAGTTGTTGTTTGTTCTAATGTATAAGCTAGTAAAATGCCACATGCAATGCCTATCATTAACAATCCAATCTTTAAGCTTAATAATTTAGCTTCACTAGGCGAAGTGCTGGTATCAATGCCTTTTTCTATTTTTGCCATGCGTTCTAAATGCGAGGCTTTAATAAATGTGTAAACCGTATACCCTGTTGCTAAAAATAAGGCTGCTAATACGGCTCCTGGTCCTAAAAAATGATTCATAATATTGTGTTTTTAATTGTTATATGCTGTTAAGATTAACTTGAAACAGAAAAGGTTACAGAATTAATTGAATTATTTTAAAAGATAATAAAAACGACCTCCTATAGCTTTGTACAAAACAATAGGCTACTCAAATCTAATTACCCAGTGGATGGTTGTGTTTGAATACAACATCTTACTAAATGATAGTTTCAAATTGTAATTTATAAGCGTTAGCTGTAAGTTCTTAAGTTTATAGCGACTAGATTATTAATACAATAAATTTCTAACCTAAAACCTCAATAATCGTGAATTCACAAATTAAAACTACTCTTGCCAGTCTTTTAGTGGTACTCGTAATTACGCTTTCAATAAACGCTCAAAGCACAGATGCTAAATCGGCAGCATTATTAGATGCTTTAACAACTGTGAATGGTGGTTACGAAACATTGGCATCTAAAAAAGATGTTCAGTTTCATTATGTGTATGATAATTTTGACAAAGGAAAAGATGTGTCCACAGAACGCCATATTTTTCATGGGGAGCATTCTTGGGGGGCTTATGAGCAGCATGATTTAAATGTGATGCCTGGGGCAAAAGGAACAGCAATACAATCTTACGTAGATAGTAAACCAGCGTTAAGCTTAGACGGAAAAGCGATAACAGATGAAAAAGCCATTGGTGGCACTGTATTTTTACGCAAAGTAAATTTCTATTGGTTCACCATGATGTACAAATTAAAAGACCCAGGAACCAATTACAAATATCTAGGCACAAAAAAAGTAGGCGACATCACTTATGATAAAGTCAGCTTAAAATACGATGCTGATATTACCAAAAAGGAAAATAACGATGAATACATCTTGTTTTTCAACCCTGATACACATTTAGTAGATCAATTCTATTTTTCGTTGCCAGATTGGGGCATTGACAAACCTATTCTAAAAATGACTTTGGCTTACGAAAAAGTGGACGGCATTTTAGTATCTACAGTACGCAAAGGGTTTATGCCTAGTAAAACTGGAGACTATATACCAATTGGTGTCTATACCTTTAGCCAAATTACCTTTAATAATGGTTTTAAGAAAGAAGATTTTTTATTGAACTAAGAAAAGGTTAAAAAACAAAATTCTATATTTATATTACTGTTTGCTCTTCGACTACGCTAAGTGACCACTCGGGAATAACAGTTTCAATGTAACCCTCGAGGAATTCTTTTCGATTAAAGGCCTGAGTTCGATTAATGGAATGACGGAACAACATAAACAACACTGTCATTGTGTGGAGTGTGCGACCTAGCAATTTGTTTGTCGTTTAACTCAATCAAAGTAAAACAGCCCGCCATCAGGCAAATCTTTCCATTTAGAATTCTCTTTATTTATTAAAGCCCATTCAATTTTAACTAATGTTGAATGTCTTTGTATTTCTAATAAGTCCAATTTTTTACTTAAAAAAAGGAAAAAGCCTTTAAAAAATTCAGGGAAATCACCCTGAAAAAAAAGGGATAAATCCATATAATCATTGATAATCAGTAACTTATATTTGATTAGCGTAAATTTTTAGTGAGTTTTCCTATGAATTTATTTTAGTTGAATTAATTTTTAAACCAATAAAAAATGGCAAAGAAAAAAACCACATCAGAAAAATCTGCCCCGAAAAAAAAATCTGTTTCAAAGAAGGTTACTAAAGCAGAATTAGAAAAAAAGGTTGAAATACGCAAGAAAAACCTCAAAAGCACCCAGTTTATTACTGGTAAAAATTCCATTTTAACAGCATTAGAGTCTGCATCTTTCAGAAGTAAAAAATCTGTTACCGATGCCGTTAAAAAATGTAAATACAAAGCTGTAGAGCTTGCTCCTGCAGTAAAGATGATGTATAAACAAAGTGAGAACAAAGCCATTAAATTGTCTGAATCTTATGCCAAGACTATTAAGGATCATAAGGATCATCGAGAGTTTTTTCAAGGTGTTGCTCAAATGCAAAAGGAAGAACGACGTGCAGTAATTAAAGGCTATCGAAACGCCAATCAAGGTAGAGGAGTAGTACACGCTATGAGTCAATTACCAAGGCAACAATGCAGAACAATAATGCAAGATTTTGTATTTGATGAAAAAGGCAAGAAAGATGAAAATGGTGTTAAAGAAGTTATGTATTGGCTACGAGATGCAGGAGCTCAAATGCGAAAGATTGAAGGACACACACCAGTTTTTCCAGATGGAGAAACAGATGATGCTGTAATTGAGTTTTTCGAAGATGTTGCTGATGCTATTTCAGATGCAGTTACATCAATTGTTGAAGGTATAACAGAATTTTTTGAAGATTTAGCCGAAGCTTTTGTAGACGCAGTAAATTGGGTTGTAGAAGAAGTTGCTAGTCTTGCCAGAGCATTGGTAGAAGCTGGACAACAAATCTGGAAAATCTTAAAAGCAGCTGCAGAATACACATTCTCTGTTGTTAAAAAGTTTGTAGAAGCAATACAACTTATAGGAAAAACATTTATTGAAATCATGGAAGATGTTTTTGCTTTTGCTAAAGATATTGTCAAAGCTGTTATTAAAGCTATCGATCAATTAGGAGAAGTTTTAGCAGACTTATTAAAATGGTTGGCGACAAAGACCTACGAATTCATAAAAGCAGGTGTAGAGGCCTTAATTAGTATTGGTAAAGCTATTGGTAACATCTTAAATCAAGCACTACAATTTGGAATTACGCTAATTAGAAATACAGTTAGGGTGCTATTAGAAATAGGAGAAACCATAGGTTCTATATTAGTAACCTTAGTTACTCGTCCTAGAGATTTGGTTAACGAAGTGGTTAGGGCTTTTACAGAACTAGGAAATACTTTAGCCGAAATTATAGAAGAAACCGCAAATGCAGCAGCAGACTTTGTAAACGAAGTAGTAAGGGCTGCTTCAGAAATTGGTACTGCTTTAGTAGAGTTTGCAGAGTTTATAGTAGACACTACAAAAGAATTAGCTACCAAAGTTGTAGAAGGATTATTAGCAGCAGGTAGAACATTAATAGAATTAATTTCAACTATTGCAAACAGTAGTATTGCAGCAATTAAAAAAATTGTTGAAGCTGCTTTTGAGCTCGGTAACTCCATGGTAAACATTTTAAAAGATGTGTTTGATCTGAGTTTAGACTTGTTAAAGGAAACTATCAAAGCCATGTTAGAAATTGGACGAGAAATTGCCGAATTTACCAAAGCTATGATTGAGTTTACTTATAGAAGTGCGGCAAGACTTCTTGAAGCAGCTATGGCAGCAGGAGCTACAATTGCAGAGATTCTAGAATCTGTAGTTAAAGAAACGTATTTTGTATTCAGAAAAATAGTAAATGGCATTTTACAAGCCTTAGGTCCTGTTGGAGATGTCTTTGAATGGTTAATTGCTAGAGGCGAAGATTTAGCTTCAGAGTTATGGAGACAAGCCGTTTTAGCAATTCGATTTGTAAAAGAATCGGTTACAGAAATTATGGATTGGGCTTTAGAACAAGCTGATGCAATTTTTGATAGAATTTTAGAATTGGTTGAAGATATAGGAAGTAGAATTTCCGAAGTTATAGATTGGGCAATATCAGTTGGTGATGCTGCTTTAGAACTTTTAGGAGAAGCTACAGAACGCATAGGCAACTCCATTGGTTATGTTCTTAATTATCTTGAAAATGATTTTATTCCTGGAATTAGAAAATTTGTAGAAGGCGCATTAAGAGCAGCAAGTGCAATAGCAGGGTTAATTTCTTGGGTAGCAAATAAAACCCTAGAAGTCATGAGAGAAGTTGTTATAGGTGCTTTGGCAGCTGGAGTTGCTTTGGCAACGCTACTAACAGAAATAATGTTGCATCCAGATCAAGCTCTCGATAATTTTATTGCTGCAGCTAGAGGTATTGGAAACTCAATAGCAGATATTTATCAGTCTGTTTTAGATACTGGCGAAGAGTTTTTAGAAGAAGTCACGCAAACACTTAGAGAACTAGGCGAATCTGCAGAAGATATGCTAGAAGGTGTTTTTGAAGTTAGTGCAGGAATGCTAGGAGCTGCAATCTCAGTTCTTTTCGAAATGCTTGGTACATATAGAAGCTTAACAGTAGATGAAATAGCAGATGGTCGTTTTGTCTTTGGAGATTCCATAGATTGGGATAATACATTCATTGCAAAAGAAGGCGCACTAAATGATATTGTTTTTGGGGTTCAAGATTTCTTTACAGGAAATCCAGACTCACGAGCTTTTGTAACGGGTAATCTAATCAATTTTGATGTGGATGATGACTTCGATAGAGGGACACTAATCCATGAATTGACACATGTTTGGCAAAACCAAAATATAGGGCCTGTATACTTAGCCCATGCTATTGGCGCACAAATTGATGCAGGTTATAATTATGGTTATAATGAAGGAGCTGGAGATGTAAATATTAATATCCCGAATGCCTTTTATACACCAGCTGGCATACCTCCAACTTCAAACATGACCAGTGTCTCTGAAGGATTTTGGACAGGCGAAGGCGGTGAAACTGTAATAGATAATGCTAATTCTATTAATGATTTTAATGGAGAACAGCAAGGACAAGTACTAATGCACTATTTTGTTAGAGCACGTTTGTTAGGACAAACGGGTGTTGATATAGATAGATTTATACCCCTTATAAATGAAGTCAAAGCAGCAGCATAAGTCAATTTTAATTGTCAAGCCAGAATTTTCTTCCGATTCAAAATCGGAAGAAAATTTTACGTTGCTTAAAAACACATACATTAAGCATAATATAGATGTGCATGTAATTAATTATGAAGCAAGACCAAGTTATAATCAAATTCAAAGTCAAGTTAAAAATCAAGATGCCGCATTATTAATTGGAGATGCTATATGTTTTCCAAAAAACGCCTTAAACTTTCCGTTTATTAAAACGATTGAAAATAGAAAAATACCTATTGCATGGTTGCCAATTAGAAATAGCGATGATCTTTTAACCTTTTCTAAAACAATAAATGAAGTACATGGCAGAAAACAAGAACAATGTGCTATCGCATTACTTTCACAAAAGCATCCTCGGTTTGTAAGAATTGTAGATCGTATGGCTACTATTTTAAAATCACCAAGTTTGCGACCATACAAATGGAGTAGCGATTTACTATTAAGAGAAAGCATGATTGAAGGCCTTGAAAGCGGACTTGGTTTAGCCACATATTTTGGTCATGGAAGACCAATTGGCTGGGTTGGTTATTATGGTTTACGTTCGCATCATTTTGAAAATAAAAAAGCAAAACCTGTTGGCGCATTACTTTCGTTATGTTGCAAAACAGCAAGTAGAAAAAATACATCTATTTCATTTTGTGAGCAATTGGTTTTAGATGGTAAAACCGCAGTGAGTTTTGGCGCAGTAGATAGTACTTTACATACAGACAATACAAGATGGTCTGTTGGTATTACCAAAGCATTATTAAATGGGGCAAGCACTATTGCAGAATTAATTATGCAAGCAACTCCAAAAAACCTTTCGTCTTATACACATTATAGACTAATTGGAGATCCATTAGCACCAATTTATTCTTCAAACGAAACTGTATTATTTGCAAAAAATATAAAAACTTACCCATGAAAAATATAATTACAAACACGATTTTATCTCATTTTAGAGAAGTAAAACCTAAACTTGAATTTGATTCAAATGATTCTAGCTTTAAAGAAGAATTAGGATTAGATTCTTTAGATATGGCAGAATTTGTTGCCAGAATAGAACAAGAATATAGAATTGAAATTCCAGAAGAAGATTGGTCGCAAATTGCAACTGTAAATTTAATGACAGAATATATCTATAATGTTAATCACTCATAAGATAGCAGTTACAGGGTTAGGTGTTGTTTGTTCTTTAGCAAACAATATAAACGACTTTTGGAATACGCTCTTAGATGATAGTTCTGGAATTAAAAACTGGGACGATTTAAAGCACTTAGATTTTAAATATGTACATGCTAGTCGTGTAGAGAATTTTGAATGTGATGTCTTACAAAGGGGATTCAACTTTTCAGTTTCTGCTATAGAGCAATCCATAGCGCAAGCCAATTGTTCAAGTACAGAAAAATGGGGGCTGTATTTAGGAACTACAATGGGAGAAAGTGCTGCTTTTGAAGCTATAGCAGAAAACAATAAAACGCTTATTCCTGAAGAGTATACAGGTTTCGGAATTTGTAAACGCTTGATGAAAAAGTATCATAAAATTACTAAATTTCAATGTTTCGCTACAGCTTGTGCTGCGGGTAATTATGCTCTTAAAGCAGGTTTAGATGCTTTACAAAATGGAGAGGTTTCTGTTGCTATAGTTGGAGGAGTAGATCCTTTTTCTAAAATAGCTATGACAGGTTTTAGTAGAAGTAGAGCAATGAGTCCTTCAGGTATTTGTAAACCATTTGACACAAATAGAGATGGAATGATTTTAGGAGAAGGCGCAGGTTTTTTAGTTTTAGAAAAAGTAAATCATGCAACAAAAAGAAAGGCTAGCGTTCTTGCTATTTTAGAGGATTGCTCATTATCTTGTGATGCATATCATCCTACAGCACCAAAACCAGATTCTTCAGGGATTATAAATTGTTTTCAACAGATATTAAAAACAAATTCAATTCAACATTCTGAAATCGATTGGATTTCTGCACATGGAACTGGAACTAAATTATCAGACCGATCGGAAGCCAACGCAATAGCAAAAGTTTTTCATAAACATAAACCTTATGTTTCTAGTATTAAACCAAAAATAGGACATACGTTAGGTGCTGCAACTGCCATAGAAGCAATAGTTTCTGTGCTTTCTATTAATCATCAAACCATTCCTCATACACTTAACTATAAAAACCCAGAATTTGACATTCTTATTCCTACAAAACCTGTTTTAACTAAAGTGAACAAAGTGCTAAACTGTGGCTATGCTTTTGGAGGGCTAAACTCAATGACATTATTTTCATCATGGAATTAAATTGGACCAAATACGAGGCTAGTGGAACATCTGAATTAGATTTAGCAGAACAATTTGTAGATATTATTATTGCAGAACAGGATTTAACATTTTATGGCAACCATACCGCTGTGTATTTTGTATCGCCTAATGCTGGAATTTTTTCTTCTATAGCATTTTGGCAAAATGCGCTAGAACATAGTCCTCGTTTTGCAAATCCAGGAATTTTCCCTTGGACTCTAGCAAATGCTACATCTGCATATATTGCTAGAAGGTTTTCTATTACGGGGCCTAATTACACGATTATTGATACACAAATACATGAAGATCAATTAATTTCTAGTTTTAAAAATGATCAATTGAAGTACGCTCTTAAAAATGCCTTATGTATAAATTGGGAATTAAAAACTATTAATAATCAACTTGTTGTAGCTGTTCACAGTTCAGTTTTGAAATAAAAAAGATGGTACAAAAAGGGGAGCAAAAAGATTACATGAGAATTTGCAGTACAATATTTATTATTAACTTTTAAATTTTATTACAATGAAAAATCTATTGAAATACACATTAGGATTATTAGTAATGGCTTTATTATTCCTTCAATGTGTAAAAAAAGAAGAAAAGCCTGAAGATCCTACTAATATTGACCCCTGTGAAACTCGGGAACCACTAAAAACAGGAAAAGCAGACCCAAAAAGGGTAGATGGAGGAGACTTTCCAGCCTTTGAAACTAGTTTTAAAAACTTAAACGAGGAAACAAAACCATATTATGTTCCTAATGGGCCAATTCGTGGTGACCTTAAACCTAAAAATCAGGAATTCAAGGTAGACAAATATGATGAGAATTCCAGCCAAGCGGTTTCTTTTGAAACGTATGATGAAATTGGCGATGCTATTAATGTAAGCGCTATGCTACCTGAGCCAAGCGTAGCTGAGAATGGACAAACTGTTATGACAACTGGAAATACTTGGATGTCATTATCATTAGATGGCGGGCAAACGTTTAACAGTGTAAATCCTACGACCATTTTTCCGAATGATTACGGAGGGCTTTGCTGTGATCAAGTACTTCAATATGTTCCCGAATTCGATATTTTCGTTTGGTTATTACAATATAGAACATCAGGAGGACAAAATGCTATTCGAATTGCTGCACAAAATACGCAGAATGTCAGAAACTCGAACGGTACTTCTTGGACCTATTGGGATTTTACAAATGATGCTCTAGCACCTTCTGGAACACTTGATTATAATGACATGAGTTTCGGAAACCAATTCTTGTATTGGACAAGTAGTATTGGTGGTGGAGCGAATAGATATGTGATTCGCGTTCCATTACAAGAGCTTGCTGCTGGTGCCACAGTAAATTATCAATTTACAGGAAGCACAAATGCATATTGGTCTCATGTGTCACAAAACGGTACTAATGCAGTATTTTGGGCTGGTCATTCAGATAATAGTACTATGAAGGTTTATAGCATGCGTGATAATGATAATTTTTACAGTTGGCGAGATGTAAATATTAACTCTTGGCCCAATAATACCATGTCTTCAATCGCTGCAGACGGAAATGATTGGTTATCTGATGCTTCCTGGAAAACCTATGTTAGGGCTGCAACGATGAGGGAGAACAACGTAATCTTTGCTTGGAATGCATCCAATAATGGGAATTTTCCACAAGCTCATGTGCAAATTGCCGAGATTAATACGACGTCTTGGAATTTGATAAATCAAATGCAAATATGGAATCCAGATTTTGCATTTGCATATCCTTATTTTGAAACAAACAGAAAAGGACAAATAGGGATTATTACCGCATTTGGTGGTGATAGTTACAATGCCAGTAGTGGAGTAGGTGTATGGGGAGATTTTATTATTTATTACCCTAGATTGAGTTCGCGTAGCTATACGAATTACGGACACTACCACACAACGAGACGCTCAAGTTCGAATCCCGAAGAATGGGTTTCTGCGGGCTTTACATATGAAACAGGTGGTACAATAACGCCATATTATGTTCGATATAAACATTGATATTTAAAAATAAAGAGTCATTTATAAAAACCCTTTCAGTATTTTGAAAGGGTTTTTGCTTTAACAAGGCAAGACGCTGTAATAGAGCTGTTTAATGGTTTTTTTTGAGATACCCTCCTTTTTTTTAAGATGAATTAGACGGTTGCTGGCTAACACCCAAAAAAATTTGCTAGCTTTTATATTAGGGCATACCAGGGCAAACGCATTAAACTTTCATCAGGTTCAGTACTTTGATTAAGTAATGATTGTCCCACCCTGCTTTCATTCGTCTACTCTTAACCCCTATTTTACTTGATTTTTCGTTT
>Ga0316189_10007567_pt1 | contig 10258 bp, 11 predicted proteins | sample LowCovwburrow_MG_FD_204930 | JGI IMG/M metagenome (GOLD analysis project Ga0316189, IMG submission 204930) | Coastal sediment microbial communities from Maine, United States - Lowes Cove worm burrow | ecosystem: Environmental > Aquatic > Marine > Coastal > Sediment | place: USA: Maine... | reverse complement strand
ATTAATGTTCCCATTACCTGTGGCGGTCAAATCGTTCATCCGGGTGACCTGGTCGTCGCCGATGAGCTGGGCGTTACCGTTGTCCCTGCTGGCATTCTGCAAGCGGTGTACGACGGCGCGAAAGTGCTGGCCGCCAATGAAGAAAAAGTCCGCGAAGAGATTCTGGCGGGTGCGACTGTTGAAGAGTTGCTGTCAAAGTTCGGCCGCATTTAAATCATGTCAGAAGCACCTGTACTAATCGGAGTGGACTGGGGAACCAGTTCATTCCGAGCTTATCTGATCAATGCCGAAGGTGGCGTCATTGATTCTATCAGTACGCCTGAGGGTATATTGAGTGTCAATGAAAATGATTTTGAGTCGACATTTGAACGCTTGATTGGACATTGGTTACAGGGATATCCAGCATTACCCATCGTACTTTCCGGCATGATTACCAGTCGTAACGGCTGGTTTGAAATTGACTATGTGCCAGTACCCGCCGAAATTTTCGAGCTAGCCTCGGCAATGGTTGAATTCGAAACCATCAAAGGCCGGAAATTGCATTTTGCGACGGGCCTGGCGATTCTGGACGACGGAAAAACACCCGACGTCATGCGTGGCGAAGAAACCGAACTCATCGGTCAATTTTGTCAGCACGACAGTGATGGCATATTTCTGTTACCCGGCACGCACAGCAAATGGGTGCGGGTGGAAGATCGCCGAATACTTGAATTTGAAACCTATATGACCGGCGAAGTCTTTGCGCTACTCAAGCAGCATTCGATTTTGGGCAAGTTTATGACCGCAGATTCGCATAGCGCCGAAGCATTCGACCGAGGTGTTAAATGGCGCGCAGAAAGCAGTCATTCGATATTGCACACGTTGTTTTCCGTTCGTACCCTGCCCTTGTTTGAACAGATGGCCACGCAAGACGTGGCGGATTATCTCTCTGGTTTACTGATTGCTGAAGAAATCATGGGTGCGTTGGCCACGCGGCAGGCAATAAGTGAAGTCACGGTGATAGGTCGAGGCGACCTGGCCGACCGCTATTGTCGCGCACTCGAACTGATGGGTAAAAGCGCGACCGTTGTCGATCAGGGTTTGGTGGCACGGGGTCATTATGAACTGGCCCTTCAGCGAGGTTTGATTACATGATTAGTTTTGAAGATGGTTTTAAGCAATTGCCATTGATTGCCATATTGCGTGGTATTCGTCCTGACGAAGTACTGGCGAGTGTTGGCAGTCTGGTCGATGCCGGCTTTCGCCTGATAGAGATTCCACTCAACTCACCCGATGCATTTACCAGCATAAATCTCGCGGCGGACACGTTCGGTGATGTTGCCATGATCGGTGCCGGTACCGTACTTAGTGCGGAAGACGTGCAACGCACGCTCGATGCCAAGGGACAGTTAATTGTTGCCCCCAATTTTGACCCCGCTGTGGGTGCCGCTGCGGTAAGTTCCGGTGCCATTTGGGCACCTGGCGTTGTGACGCCTACCGAAGCATTTTCAGCGCTTGCCGCTGGCGCACATGCGCTAAAAATATTTCCTGCCGAAATGGTTTTGCCAGCTGGCATTAAGGCGATGCGTGCGGTGTTGCCAACAAGTGCTCGCGTATTACCCGTCGGTGGCATTACGCCAGAGTCGATGCAAGCTTATGTCGAAGCTGGCGCCAATGGTTTTGGTCTGGGTTCAGCGCTTTATCGTGCGGGGGATTCGGCCGAAAAAACTTTTGAGAATGCCAGCGCATTCGCGAAGGTAGCAAAGCAGTTATTTGATTAAGCCGAATCAATATGACTTACACTGCCGGTGCTTACCTGGATCCGTTAGCCGAGGCTTTCTGCAAAGCCAGGTGGATATTATTTTATCGAGATAATCCCGCCGCGATTGCCCAACCAATTTATTTTCGTCTTAGGCTTGTGCCCGCGCGAGCGCCTTTAAAATCCGCAGTGCCGCGCAAGCGGCGCCATATCCATTATCAATATTAACCACTGTAAGACCGGGCGCGCAGCTACTAAGCATCGCCGACAATGCCGTTTCGCCATCACGTGCCATGCCGTAACCCGTGGATGTCGGTACGCCGATGATGCTCGCCGGTATTAACCCGGCGAGCACCGTGGGCAAGGCTGCATCCATACCTGCGACTGCTATGACCACCGGCATGGGCCTGAGGTCTTCGACGCGTTCCATCAAGCGCCAGATGCCGGCAACACCGACGTCGCTCACTACCAGGCAAGACTTGCCGTAGTAAGTCAATGTTGCCTGGGCTTCGGCGACGACCGGCGCATCGGATGATCCGGCTGAAATTATGGCTACTTGTGTCACCGGATCCGATTCGATTAATTCACCGAATATAGCCGTGGAAGACAGGTTGTCGAACACAAGGCGCTGTTGGATATGCTCGGGCAAGGCTGCAAATTTGTCGTCGTCTAGTCGAGTAAATAGTCGCCGACCTACACCCGCCTGACTCATTTCGACAATTTTCGAGATTTGTGCAGGCGTCTTCTGGGCACAAAGTATGGCCTCGTCGAAGCCAAGTCTGTGCTCGCGTTCGTCATCGAGTACGATGTCTTTTGAATCAGGCATGTGCTTTTACACCGACAAAAGCACTTCCACGAACATAGGGTTCGATGCTAATCGAGTATCGATTTTTGACGAACCGTTTTCGTACATCATTGGTAATTTGTTTGATAGTCGACTGGGGCATGGAAGCAAACAGCGTTTCATCTATCTCGATACATAACCCCGTTTTACGTACGCGACATCGTAGCGCGACCTGTCCAAGCTGCTCGGTGAGTAGTGTTTCTACCCGTTCGACCAGCCCTAGCTCGTTTGCATCGATTGGAATGCCCGTTTCAACCCGGCTTGATAAGCAGGGTGCGGCGGGTAATTCTGACAAATCGGTGAGGTCTAACTCGCGCGCGATATACCGAATAGCTGCCTTGTTTATGCCGGCCTCGACAAACGGATGACGTACCTTGAATTCATCAGCCGCGCCAAGACCGGGACGGAAGTCGTCGAGGTCGTCTAGGTTGGTGCCGGAGAGTAAAGGTAATGACGTTTCCCCGGCAATGGCTCCATAAAGATTGGTTTTGCAAAAGTAACATCGGTTTAACGGGTTGGCGCGATACTGTGGATCATCAAATTCACCGGCATCAATCACGTTTAACGACCAGCCCTCGCGTTTAGCATAGCGCTTGACGCGTTCTGTCGCCTGGGCAGGTACGGCAGGTGAAATGGCGTGGAATATTTCATAGCCGGGTACAGAACGCGAGGCGACATAGGCCAGCGTCATGCTATCGACGCCACCACTGACCGCAATAGCAGCTGGTCCGATCTGTGCCAGTGTCTCGGTTAGTTTTAGCTGATTCATTCAGACTTCTCTTTCTTTAATGCTGCGGTCTCCGACGCTGCTCGCGCCGAACTACGTTGGTTATGTGTGTAAAAATGATCACTGACATCATCAATATCGGCTTTGGCGGTCAATGCGTTGGGCCGCATGGCGGTTTTGACGCGAATGCCATCATGTTTAGATTCCGAACGTTTCAGCACCTGTCGTTGCACACGCTGGTAGCGGATGCCTAGTGTCGTTGTTTGATCGAAACAACTACCCATCACTGCGTTTTCCTGATCTGGCGTACACAATACCTGCACTTGCATCGACTGGCGGCCTTTCTTGCCGATCACCATATTCTGTGTAACGTCGATAACACCTGGGAATTGCCGAAGTCTGTCGATGCCAACGGCGAGATCCTCGGGGGTTTGATCATCGATTTCAAAATTGATCACACTGATTTCCTCAGCGGGCACACGGTCGCTCAATGTTTCGAACTGGCTCACACGCAAAATGTTTGATTTACCTTTGAATACCCGAGTGCCAAATCCAATTCCGGATTTAATCAGTTTTGCGGGTTGCGCGGGTCCGCCATACCCTGGGGCCAGATGTTTGAGAATAGCAGCACCCGTCGGGGTTACACGCTCACCGGCGAAGCCGTCGTCGAACAGGGTCATGCCTTCGAGTAGAAAGTGTGTCGCAGGGGCTGGAACCGGCAACATGCCGTGTTGACTTTGCACCTGACCGGAACCCATGGGTATTGCCGATACTGACCATTCGTTAGCGTTGATTGCGTCAATTAGATAAGCCGCGAAAGTAATGTCGGTAATAGAATCCCAGGCACCGACTTCGTGGAAACTGACGTCGTCGGCTGAACAGCCATGCGCTCGGCCTTCAACTTCAGCAAGCAGGCTGAAGATATCTATCGCGCGTTCGATGACGCCCTTTGAAAGGCCTGACTGTAGCAACCGACTACGAATATCGCGAAACGGCGTGTGATGATGAAAATGCGCGCCGCTCTTAAGTTCGACCTCAAATTTGGAGCCGCTCAGAGTATGGTCGCGATGGCTGGAATTGCTAGTGATAACATGTTCAGCAAGTCCGATGTTTGATAAGACGCCTGGCAACTCCTTTGCTAACTCGGGCCAGCAATTAAGCATCGCGCCGATAAACATGTCTCCGGAGATACCGCCCACGGGCTCGAGATGGATTAGCATTAAGACTTAACCGCGTTTGTGTTTATTGCGTAGCCCGGCCTTCTTGTCTGCTTCGGCGATATCATCAACTGCATCGGCGTAGCTACGTTCGCCTCGGGTGACATGACGTTTCAACAATAACCTGGCTTCTTCTTTTTTACCCTGTTCGAGTAACTCGGCGATCTCAAAATGTTCATGAAATGATTTGTCAGTGTGTGTCGGGTGGCTGGACAGATGTGTACGCAGTGCTGCAATCTTGCCGTTCACGAAACTGTAGCCTTCGACTAGATATTTATTGCCGCAATGGTGAAAAATGGCGTCGTGATAGTTTGAGTCTAATTCCAGGTATTCAGCCAACTCGCCTTTGCTTCGGGCTTTGTCCATGCTAGCGCAAATTTTGAGCAGGTTTTTGACTAGCGCATTTGAATTTTGCGCCATAGCCATATCGATAGCTGTAGATTCGAGCGCATATCTATAATAGCCAAGTTGGGAAACCTCATCCGCACTGAGCGTGAAAACAAAAGTACCTTTTTGTGGTATCACTGATACCAATCCTTCCTGCTTAAGTACTGACAATGCCTCTCTAATTGGTGTTTTACTAATTCCGAGAGATTGCACCAGCATGGCTTCCGATAATGCTTCGCCTAGTTCGTATGAGCCCCGAATAATGGCATTACGAATACTCTCTACTGCGATATCACATAGAGACTTTGGTCGTTGTATCGGGGCAATGGGTTTGTTGCGCATGGTTATCCTTTAGTGCCGTTGGCAGGCGAGTTAGTTTATTTGTGGAATATACAAGATTTTTCTTTACAGTGCTATCTTCTATCTGGTATATAAGATACTAGATAGTCGAATCAATCAAAACTTGTGTTCGGAATCTTTAAATGCAACTGTTTAATTAGAGGAGTAAACAAATGTTAAAAAATTCAGTAATCGCTCTCGGAGCGGTATTTTGTCTCGGTTTAGCCGCTCAGGCCCAGGCAGCTACGACCATCAAAATCGGTCATGGTGCGAATGAAAAATATCATATGCACCGAGCGCTACTGCGTTTCGAGCAACTCGTCGAGCAAGGTTCGAATGGTGAATTTGATGTACAGATCTTCCCTTCATCACAAATGGGTCCTGATCGTGAAATGATCGAAGGCGTGCAAACCGGCGTACTCGAGATGGCGGTTTCGCCGTCTTCATTTTTTGCGGGCTGGGATCCTGCCTTCGCCGTTATCGAATTACCTTATATGTATCCGGGTAAGGATATTGCGCTTAAAGTTCTCAACGGGGCTGCTGGTCAAAATATGCTGGAAAAACTGGATGCACAGGGTCTGGTAGGGTTGGGTTGGTTAGAAAATGGTGTTCGCCATGTCACTAACAACGTTCGCCCTATAATGACGCCGGAAGATCTTCAAGGCGTAAAGTTGCGCACCATGAAAGTGCCAGCGCATGTTGATACCTTTTCGGCTTTGGGTGCTAATCCGACACCGATGAACTTCGGCGAAGTTTACTCTGCGCTGCAACAGGGTGTTATCGACGGGCAGGAAAACCCGGTTGCGTTGATTGATTCCCAGCGTTTTTACGAAGTGCAAAAGCACGTATCGCTAACCAGTCATGTGTTTACCACCTATATTCCAGTCATGAGCAAAGCTTTCTATGAAGGTTTATCAGCAAAGAATAAAGCTTTGATTCTGGATGCCATGCAAAAGTCTGCGGCTTACCAGCAGGAACTGGTAAACGGCGAGGAAGCCGCACAGCTTGAGAAAATCAAGAAAGCGGGCACTAAAGTGGTCGTTCTTAATACCAAGCAGTTGCAGGCCTTTGTAGACAAGACCGAGAGTGTGCGTGAAAAGTATCGCTCAACCGTCGGTAAAGAGGTTTACGACAACTGGGCTGCAGCAGTTAAATCAGCGGCTTCAAATTGATCTAATCTCCTCCAGTTTGCTGAGCGGGTCGTAAGGGCCTGCTCAGCTTTTTTAGGCTTTCAGGGATATGTTATGGTTTTTCTACGCTGGCTTGATCGAAACTTCGAAGGTGCCGCCGCGGGATTATTGATGGCGGTAATTGTTGCGCTGATATCGGTTAATGTATTCATGCGCTATGTTCTGGATGCCTCGCTGTCCTGGGGTGAAGAGCTTACATTGTGGACGTTTGTCTGGTTCGTATGGCTATCGGCGAGTTACGCTTTTCGCCATCGTCGCCATGTTCGAATTACCGTATTTCGCGACCTGTTGGGTGAACGAGCACAGCTTAGGCTGGATATGTTCGCCGATATATTAATCCTGATTTTTCTGGGCGTACTTGTTTTTGAATGCCTGAAGCTCATTAATCTACCATTCGTCGCCAGCCAGAAATCGGTAGTGCTGGGGTTGCCGATTCCGATTTTATATGCATCGGCGCCCGTAGGCGCGAGCCTGTCTTTTATTCGAGTGCTTCAGCACCTATACACTAATTTTCGCGCCAAGCCCGAAATCACCGCATAGGACGACATTATGACCGCTTTAATTTTGTTCCTGACACTTTTAGCCTTGTTGATTATCAACGTACCTATCGGAATTTGTCTGGGTCTTGCGACTATGATTGTGATGATGTTCGTCGATGGCGCACCCCCTATCGTGCTATTGACGCGTTCGGTAGTAACGGGTGCAGATTCCTTCCCGCTTATCGCAGTACCGCTTTTTGTACTTGCCGGTGACCTGATGCAGCATGGTGGCATGTCCCGACGATTGGTTGCCTTTGCCTATGCCCTGGTAGGACATATTCGTGGAGGCCTGGCTTATGTGAATGTGCTCGCCAGTGTTTTTTTTGCGGCTATCTCTGGGTCGTCACCGGCGACGGTCGCCGCTATAGGCTCGAATCTCATTCCCGAAATGGAAAAAGTTGGTTATAAGCGTCCATTTAGCAGTGCGCTAACAGCGTCATCCGGCATGATTGGAGTGATGATCCCGCCGAGCATTCCTTTCATTATTTATGGTGTGACCGCCGAAGTCTCGATTGGCAAACTCTTTCTTGCAGGCGTCGTACCCGGCATATTGTTCGCGGTGATGTTTATGACGATTGCACGTTTTCTGCTTCGTAATGAAGAAGCGATCGTCAATTCAGAAGATCGTTCAACCCGACCGGGAATCACCGACACATTCCGCGAGTCAATCTGGGCTCTCATCGTCCCAATTATTATTCTTGGCGGAATTTATGGCGGTGTTTTCACACCGACCGAAGCTGCGGCGGTTGCTGTGGTCTATGCGATGTTTATCGGGCTTTTTGTCTATCGGGATATCTCGTTTGCCGATTTACCCGGCGTCTTTGCGGGTAGTGCGCTAACTAGCGGTACCATTTTGATACTGGTGATTATGGCGACCGCGTTTGGTCGTCTGATCACCCTCGAACAGGTGCCTGCCGATCTGGCGACGTGGCTGACCAATTTTTCTGATAATCCGATTATTGTGCTACTGCTAATCAATCTGGTTTTGCTGATGATAGGCATGTTTATGGAGACGATTTCGTCGATTATTATCATGACCCCGATTCTGTTACCCGTTGCCCTGGCGCTTGGCATCGACCCGATTTTGTTCGGTGTCATTATGACGGTTAATCTTGCGATTGGTTTTTGCACACCACCGCTTGGCGTTAATCTGTTTGTTGCCAGTAGCATATCCGGCGTATCCATCGAACGTCTGACCGGGGCGATTATGCCCTTCTTTGTTGGCATGATTGTGCTCCTGCTTGCGATAACCTATATCCCTGCGATATCGTTAACGCTTCCAGCACTCTGGTAGCCGTATGGATTTAGGAAACATTACTGTCAACATCGAAGGTGGGCTGGATTACCCATTTCCGCCGCTGTTAGCGGTCGATCAAGCTTTTCAATGTGAAGTCATCGACGACATCGCGGCCAGCATCGAGAAGGAGCTGGATAAAGTTCCGGCCAGCGCTATCATCGGTAAAACTATAGCGATAACCGTCGGCAGTCGTGGTATTGATGGTCTGGTAGAGATAATTAATACACTGGTCGCGCAACTTAAAAAGCGCGGTGGTTATCCATTTATCGTCCCGTCAATGGGTAGCCATGGTGGTGCCACGGCAGCGGGACAAATCAAGGTGCTCGCCGGCTACGGTATCACCGAAGCGAGTACCGGAGCCAAGATTAAAGCATCGATGGATGTCGTCGAAGTGGGTCAGCTAGAAGATGGTACGCCGCTATTTATTGACCGCATCGCATCGGAAGCTGATGCGATTATCATCGCCAACAAGATCAAACCACATGCCGACTTTAAGGCTAATTACGAGAGCGGTCTGGTAAAAATGTTGTGTATTGGCCTGGGCAAGCATAAGGGTGCGGTCACCCTGCACCGACATGGCTTTGACCGGTTTCACGAAGTGTTGCCAAAAGCAGCCGACGTGCTAATCGAGCGTTTGCCGATATTGTTTGGTCTGGCGATTCTGGAGAATGCCTTCGATAAGTTAATGGTTCTCGAAGTCATCTTGCCCGAATCGATTTTAACCCGCGAAAAAGAATTACTCGAAGTCGCCAAAGCATCAATCGGCCGGTTACTATTTTCACAAATTGATTTACTCATTGTCGATGAAATTGGTAAAAACATCAGTGGTGAGGGCATGGATCCGAATGTTACCGGACGACCTGGTTCGGGCTTGCCAGGTTTTAGCGATGCACCAAACATTCAGAAAATTGTCGTGCTAGATGTCACAGCAGAGTCGCACGGCAATGGTGTCGGTATTGGCCTTGCCGATTTGTCTACAAGGCGTGTGCTGGAAAAACTGGATCTTGGCGCGATTTATACCAACGCTATTACAGCGACGATTCTTAACCCGGCCAAGCTACCGGTGATTATGAATAACGATCGTGAGGCGATTGCCGTCGCACTTAAAACCTGTAATCGAATGAGCCCGCAAACTGCACGTATTGTACGTATCAAGAATACCCTCGAATTACACCGTATCTGGGTTTCTCCCGCGCTGTTAGAAGAGGTGAACCAACATGGAAAAATGTCAGCCGTGGGGGTTGAAAAGAACTTTGTATTCGATGCAACGGGACGTTTGTTAGCTGCTGATGGTTGTTAATCCCAACTGGCCTCAGTAAACTTTGCCTCTTTTGAGCCAGACACCAGGTTCGACTCATTACTCAGTAGGGGCACACAATGACAAAAACAATCATCCAGACCGATAAAGCACCCGCCGCAATCGGTACTTATTCGCAAGCCGTCAAAGTTGACAATATGGTTTACATTTCAGGCCAGATTCCGCTTGTTCCAGAGACTATGGAAATAGTCGAAGGCGGTATCGATGCGCAAATCACCCGGGTTTTTGAAAATCTCAAAGCCGTTGCCGAAGCCGCCGATGGCAGTTTGCAGGACGTCGTGAAACTGACAATCTTCCTCACCGACCTGAGTAATTTCCCTACCGTGAATGAAATCATGGCGAAGTACTTCGAGGAACCCTACCCCGCTCGCGCCGCCGTCGAAGTATCGGCTTTGCCAAAAGGCGTTGGTGTAGAAATGGATGCTATTCTGGCTTTGGGATAGCCCCTGACTTTTAGCAGCAAAGCACATGGAAGACTGGTCTGCTCAGGATTTGCGTTATCTGAAAGGTGTCGGTCCGAAGATTGCGGAAAAGCTAAAAAAACTCGGTCTCGAATCGCAACGTGATTTGCTTTTTCATCTGCCGCTGCGCTACGAAGACAGGACGCAGATAACCCCGGTCGGATCGCTGCAACCCGGCCGACGGAGTCTGGTGCAGGCCGA
>Ga0316189_10007564_pt1 | contig 10259 bp, 7 predicted proteins | sample LowCovwburrow_MG_FD_204930 | JGI IMG/M metagenome (GOLD analysis project Ga0316189, IMG submission 204930) | Coastal sediment microbial communities from Maine, United States - Lowes Cove worm burrow | ecosystem: Environmental > Aquatic > Marine > Coastal > Sediment | place: USA: Maine... | reverse complement strand
CTGGTGGGATTGATGAGGATTTCGGAATCAAATTTAATGCGGCGAATGGCGGGCCCGCGCCCGAAAGCCTGACTGAAAAGATATTTGCCGAAACCACGACAATTGCTTCTTACAAAATTGCACAAACAGACGATCTGGACCTTTCTAAGATCGGCGTAAGCCATCTGGGCAATTTGACCATACGGGTCATTGATCCGGTAGAAGACTATGCCGCATTGATGGAATCCCTGTTCGATTTTGATGGCCTGCGTGCCATGTTTTCCGGCGGGTTCACTATGTGTATGGACGCCATGCATGCCGTAACCGGCCCATATGCGACTGAGATTTTTGAGCGCCGTTTGGGCGCTGCTAAGGGTTCGGTTATCAATGCAACACCGCTTCCAGATTTTGGAGGTGGGCATCCTGACCCCAACCCAACATGGGCTAAGCCGCTGATGGACTTGATGATGTCAGGAAGTGCGCCTGACTTTGGCGCGGCGTCTGACGGTGATGGTGATCGCAACATGATCGTAGGGCGCGGCGTGTATATTACGCCGTCTGATAGTCTTGCGGTCTTGGCGGCCAACGCGCATTTGGCACCGGCATATGCCGGTGGCTTGGCGGGCATTGCGCGCTCCATGCCCACCAGTGCTGCCAGTGATAGAGTGGCTGCTAGGCTCGGGATTGAGGCCTTTGAAACGCCAACTGGGTGGAAGTTCTTTGGGAACTTGCTCGACGCTGGGCGGGTGACAATCTGCGGCGAAGAAAGCGCGGGTACTGGCTCTGATCATGTGCGCGAAAAAGACGGTCTTTGGGCTGTGTTGCTTTGGCTGAATATTTTGGCAAAACGCAATTTATCGGTTTCCGAAATCATTGGGGATCACTGGGAGCAATTCGGGCGGGATTATTATTCCCGACTGGACTTCGAAGCTGTACCAACTGATCGTGCATATGCTCTGATGAGCGATATCTCCGCGCGCCTTGATGTGTTGCCCGGGCAAAAATATGCGCAGTTAACCGTTTCTGCGGCAGATATGTTTGCCTATACGGACCCCGTAGATGGTTCGGTAAGCTCTAATCAGGGTTTGCGCATTTGGTTTGACAGCGGTGCTCGCGCTGTGTTCCGTCTTTCAGGGACAGGCACTGAAGGCGCAACCATACGCCTTTACCTTGAGCAGTATAATGACGTCGGTTCAGACTTCACTGCGGCAACCGCAGATGTGTTGAAGCCGGTGCTGGAAGCTGTTTTGGATCTCGCAGATTTCGAGGCGCATGTTGGGCGGATCGAACCAGATGTTGTGACCTGAGCTGGCGCATCCCGTCTTAGGCGCATGTTTATTTGTAACAAGAACGTACGGGCAGCCTCAACTCTATCGCTTTTAGGATGACGCTGAGGATAAGAATTCGTGGCTGGCGAGGCCGTTGAAGTGCAGTCAGCTGATGGGCTGAAGGAGCGAAATCAAGGATGACTGATTCGATTTGGAGTGCGTGTAAACAGGTACTGCAAGCATTTTTGAGACATTGCAAGTCCAGATTGATTTGTAATGGTTTGATATAATACAATAAAAACAATTATCTTTACGCGCGTTAAATAAATATTGACGCCGCGTAGCTTTTGTCTGTAGGGTGTCATCACATAATCTGAAAACTGGGAGGACTAGGATGTATTTGAATAAAGCACTATGTGCGGCAAGCACTTTGGCAATGTTTGCGGGGACTGCTCATGCGGCGGATTCGCTTACGATTGCGATCGTAAACAACGGCCACATGATCAACATGCAATCTGTTGCGGAGGCTTACACTGCGGAGACGGGTGTAGAGCTGAACTGGGTTTCGCTCGAAGAAGGTGTTCTTCGCGAGCAGGTACAGTCAGACACAGCGACCGGTGGCGGTCAGTATGACATCATCAACATCGGCATGCAGGAAGCACCAATTTGGGGCGCTGCTGGCTGGATCGAGCCATTGAACTTTGGCGCTGAGTATGACGTTGACGATATTCTTCCAGCAATGCGCGCTGGCTTGTCGGCAGATGGTCAACTCTATGCGGCACCTTTCTATGGTGAATCTTCCATGGTTATGTATCGTAAAGACCTGACAGACGCTGCTGGTGTTACCATCAACGACAACGACAGCTGGGCACGTGTAATGAACGCTGCGGCTGCGATGCACGATCCTGACAATGGCGTTTACGGTGCTTGTTTGCGCGGTAAGCCCGGTTGGGGCGACAACATGGCGTTCGTAACAACGGTTGTGAACTCATTCGGTGGCGCTTGGTTTGACGCAGACGGCCGTCCACAATTGGATAGCGCAATGTGGAACGAAGCTGTTAACTTCTACGTTGATCTTCTGGGTACATACGGACCTCCAGGTTCCGAAGGTAACTCCTTCAACGAAATCTTGGCGCTTTACAACGAAGGCAAATGTGGCCTTTGGATTGATGCGACGATCGCCGCTTCTTTCCTAGAAGTTGATGGTGTTGCATATGCGCAGTCACCAAATGCGGGTGTTGCTGCTGGTGCAAACTGGTTGTGGGCATGGGCAATGGCTGTACCAACAGGTTCACCAAACTCAGAAGCTGCACACGACTTCATCGAGTGGGCAACATCTAAGGCTTACGTTCAGGCTGTAGGTAACCACCCAGACTTCGGTTGGGGTTCTGTTCCAACTGGTCAGCGTGCCTCCACATATGCGATCCCTGAATTCCAGGCTGCTGCTGGTTTTGCCGCTGCTGAAATGGCTGCCATCAACTCCGCGGCTCCAGCTGCGTCTGATCTGAAGCCATATGTTGGTGTTCAGTTCGCCGCTATTCCGGAATTCCCGGAAGTTGGTTCGGCTGTTGCTCAGGAAATTGCGGCGGCTCTGTCTGGCGCGAAATCTGTTGAAGACGCTTTGGCTGCCGCGCAAGACGCTGCTGATGCCATCATGCGTGAAGCTGGCTACTACTAAGCCAGTCAGGCTATAAAACAGCGCGCTATTGTGGGTCAGTAGCGCGCTAACCAGAGGGCCCGGTTTCGATCGGGCCCCCACAAACAACCCACTTGATTTATTTGGCTTACCCGCCAAAACTCACCATCCTAAATTCGCGCTATTTTAGCAAAGCAAGGTGATACGTTCACTTGCTGGAGGAATAAGATATGTCTAGCAGAAAGCTTCCCCGGTTGCTTCAAACACCAGCAGTTTTAATGCTTTTGATTTGGATGTTGATCCCGCTCGGGATGACCCTCTACTTCTCGTTTATCCGCTATGTGTTGAACAGCCTGCGCCACCCTGAGTGGACGTCCCCTGTTCCCAGCAACTGGCGCGGCTTTGGGAACTACGAGTTCGTATTGAACTCCAAAGATTTCCTGCTCGCCATCCAAAACAGTCTTATCATTGTCTGTAGCATCCTGTTCCTCACCGTTATTTTTGGGGTCTTGATCGCGGTTTTGATCAACAAAGCCTTTCCGGGCCAAGGGATTGTCCGTGTGCTGCTGATCTCGCCTTTCTTTGTGATGCCGGCTGTAAATGCCGTTTTGTGGATCAACATGATCCTGGATCCGGTTTTGGGACTGCAAGGCATCGCCGTTGGCGGCATAAACAATATTTTGGACGGGCTCAGAGAGATGCCGCTTCTGGGTGGGTTCTTCTCGCTCTGGCCTGACTTCAATCCGATCTCGTTCCGCGCCACGCAAACATCCTCTATCGCGGTGATCATGATGGTCACCTGGCAGTGGACACCCTTTGCGGTTCTGATTTTTATGACCTCGCTGCAATCCGAAGACCTGCAGCAAAAGGAAGCCGCCATTCTGGATGGCGCCGGTACGTGGTCCATGTTCCGCTTCCTGACCTTGCCGCATCTGGGCCGGCCGATTGCGATTGTGGTGATGATCCAGGCGATCTTCCATCTGTCGCTTTATGCTGAAATCGAAATTGTTAGCCGCGGCAACGGCAACAAAAACCTGCCCTACCTGATTGGCGAATTTGCCAATAACAATATTGGCGCGGCAAGTGCCACAGGTATCTTTGCCGTCATTCTCGCCAACATCGTCGCGATCTTCTTGCTGCGTATGGTTGGCAAGACCTTAATGGAATAGAGGAGACTATCATGGCAATCGTTGCACAAACCTCACGCTTCGGCACTTATGGCCGACCAACTCTGGCATGGATCGTTGGACTGCTCTTCTTCTTTCCCATCTTTTATATGGTTCTGACGAGCTTCAAAACAGATGCTGACGCGGTTAAGCCCGAATTCCTGCTGTTCTTCACGCCGACGTTGGAAAACTACACCAACATGACCGCAAACTATGATTACTGGCACTTCGCCACGAATTCGGTCATCACCTCTGTCTTTGCGACCATCTTTACGCTGGTTGTCGGCATTCCTGCGGCCTATGCGATGGCGTTTAATCCGAGCCGGTCAACCAAAGACATTTTGATGTGGATGCTGTCCACCAAAATGCTGCCCGCAGCCGCGGTGCTCTATCCGATGATCTTCCTCGCCAAAGGCATAGGGCTCTATGATACGCATATCCTGATTATTACGGTGCTCTGCCTGATAAATCTGCCAATCGCCATCTGGATGCTGTTTACGTATTTTAAAGAAATCCCGCGGGATATCATTGAAGCGGGCAAGATGGACGGTGTGAACACCTTTGGCGAGATCAAAGAGATTTTGGTGCCCTTGGCTTGGGGCGGCATCGCCGCAACCGCGCTTCTGGTCTTCATCTTCTGCTGGAACGAAGCTTATTGGACGGTGCGCCTCACCACGCTTGATGCGGCAACGCTGTCTAAGCTTATTGAAGGCAACCGCGCACCGGAGGGTCTGTTCTTTGGCCGCCTCTCCGCAGTATCTACCGCCGCCGTTGGACCCATCGTTGTGTTGGGATGGTTCTGTCAAAAACAATTAGTCCAAGGCTTGACCTTTGGCGCCGTGAAATAGGGAGACGACAATGGGACGTATTGTACTCAAAAATGTCACTAAAAGTTTTGGTGAAACCGAGGTTATTCCACCACTGGATTTGACCATCGAAAATGGAGAATTTGCAGTGTTTGTTGGCCCGTCGGGCTGCGGCAAATCTACCTTGCTGCGGATGATCGCCGGGCTTGAAGACCTCACCTCCGGGGATATCGAGATCGACGACGAGGTTGTCACGCAGGTGCCGCCGTCAAAGCGCGGCTTGGCCATGGTGTTCCAATCTTATGCGCTGTATCCGCATATGACCGTGCGCAAAAACATCGGCTTCCCGCTGCGCATGGAGAAGATGGACCCGGCTGACATTAATAAACGCGTAGAATCCGCGGCCACGTCGCTGAACCTCACCGATTATCTCGACCGTAAACCGGGCCAGCTCTCCGGCGGCCAGCGTCAGCGTGTGGCCATTGGCCGTGCCATTGTGCGTGATCCGTCCGCGTTCTTGTTTGATGAGCCTTTGTCAAACCTCGACGCCGCGTTGCGGGTCGGTATGCGGCTTGAAATCAGCGAAATGCACGAGCGGATGCAAACCACCATGATCTATGTAACCCATGATCAGGTCGAAGCGATGACCATGGCGGACAAAATTGTGGTGTTGCAGGCCGGTGTGATTGAACAGGTTGGCTCCCCGCTGGACCTCTATCACAAGCCCAAAAATGTATTTGTGGCTGGCTTCATCGGCTCGCCCAAAATGAACATCTTCTCCGGCCCTGCCGCTGAGGCCTTTGGCGCCCACACCATCGGGATTCGCCCCGAGCATACAGCCGTCAGCATGTCTGAGGGCACATGGGAAGGCACCGTTGGCGTTGCGGAGCACCTTGGCTCGGACACCTTCATTCACGTCCACAATACAGGGCTGGCCGATATGGTAACCGTTCGGATTAACGGCGATATTACCGTCAAACATGGTGACACCATCTATTTGACGCCCGAAACCGACCAAATCCACAGGTTCGACGCCCAAGGATTGCGGATCGAATGAAAAGACTCGAAGGCAAATCCGCACTGATCACGGGCGCCGCCCGTGGCATAGGCTTGGCCTTCGCCAAAGCCTATGTGGCTGAAGGTGCGCAGGTTGCCATTGCCGACATCAATATCGACCGCGCCCGCAGCGCGGCCGCCGAAATCGGCGAGGCTGCCATTGCGGTCGAGATGGATGTCACCCTTCAGGAAAGCATTGACCAGGCTGTAACCGAAACGATCACAGCCTTTGGCCAAATCGACATTCTGATTAATAATGCGGCTATTTTTTCCGCCGCCCCTATTATCGAAACCTCCCGTGAGGACTTTGCCCGCGTCGTTGATATCAACGTCGCGGGTACTTTTTTTACGCTGCAGGCTGTGGCTCGTCACATGATCAATGATGGCATCCGTGGCAAGATCATCAATATGGCCAGTCAAGCTGGGCGTCGCGGTGAAGCGCTGGTGGCGGTTTATTGTGCCTCCAAGGCCGCTGTGATCAGCCTCACCCAATCGGCAGGGTTAAACCTGATCGAGCACGGCATCAATGTAAATGCCATTGCGCCGGGCGTGGTTGATGGTGAGCACTGGGACGGGGTCGACGCGTTTTTTGCCAAATACGAGGGCAAAGCGCCCGGACAAAAGAAAAAAGAAGTCGGTGCCGCTGTGCCATTCGGGCGCATGGCGACAGCCGAAGACCTAACCGGAATGGCGGTTTTTTTGGCGTCGACAGATGCCAACTATATCGTCGCCCAAACCTACAATGTTGATGGCGGGAATTGGATGAGCTAATGGAAGACTTCGCGGAAAAATCAAAAGCCATAAAGCTGAGCAACAGCACGTTGCAAGACCTGCCAGCAAACGTTGTGCGCCCAAACTATGATCGCGCCAAGCTGACGCCAGGGATCGTGCATATCGGGCTTGGGAACTTCCATCGGGCGCATCAGGCCTGGTATATCCATCGGCTCATGCAAGATGGAAAAGCCCATGATTGGGCTATAATCGGCGCCGGCGTCCGCGCGTTTGACGAAGCGCAGCGCGCCAAACTGGCAGCGCAGGATTACCTCACCACCCTCATCGAGCTTGACCCAAAGGATACGTCGGCCGAGGTCGTTGGCTCAATGATCGACTATCTGCCGATCGAAGAGACCAATCAAGCGTTGATCCGGAAAATGGCCGAGCCTGCTATCCGCATCGTATCGTTAACCGTAACAGAGAGTGGCTACTTTCTGGATCCGGCCACAAAGCAGTTTGCACCGGAAAACCCCGATATCCAGCATGATGCGTCAAACCCAGACGCCCCCCATACCGCGTTCGGCGCCATTGTCGCGGCGCTCAAAATGCGCCGCAACGCAGGGATCGGCCCGTTCACCTGCCAAAGCTGTGATAACCTCCCCGGAAATGGCGCAATATTGCGCGAGGTGGTCGTGGGGTTAGCACGCCTTTCCGACCCTGACCTCGCTGAATGGATATCCGAAAACGCAACCTTCCCAAACTCGATGGTTGATTGCATCGTGCCCGCCACCGGCCCGCATGAACTGGACCTCGCCAAGGACCTTGGCATCAACGATGCCGCCCCCGTAACCCACGAACCCTATCGCCAGTGGGTCATCGAAGACACTTTCTGCGCCGGACGCCCCAACTGGGACAACGTCGGCGCAACCTTCTCAAACAATGTCCACGACTACGAAGCCATGAAACTCAGAATCCTAAATGGTGGACATCAGATCATTGCTGATCCGGCTGAAGTGCTAGGTTTGACAACAATATCAGAAGCCATGCAACACCCGTTAATTAACGGCTTGTTCCGAAAGATTGCGCTCAATGAAATGGTGCCGCTCATCAATTCTGTCCCGAATATAACTTCAGCGGAGTATGTTGATCTAATAGATTCCCGATTCTCCAACCCTGCGATTGTTGATACGGTCCGCCGCGTAGCATATGACGGCTCGAGCCGACACACCGGAGCCGTACTACCCGTTATTCGAGATGCGATTAAATCCGGCACATCTATTGAAGGGCTAGCCCTTTCACAGGCTATTTGGGCTCGGATGTGTGCTGGCACCCGCGAAAATGGTAGCACTATAGAGCCAAATGATCCTGTTTGGGATGAACTGCTTATGGCTGCAAATGCAGCGAAAAATGACCCCCAAGCTTGGTTGGAGCAACGGCATTTCTATGGTGAGATCGCCGACAGCTCTGCTTTTTGCGAGACATTTGCACGGTGGCTGAACTCAATCTATGCCGAAGGCATCGAGGCGACGTTAATCACGTATATCAGTTCGAAGGGCTAACTGAATTAGATTTGTAGGTGCCCTAGAAATTCAAAAGGGCATTTTCTCTTGCCAAAACCTTAATTCCATTGCTACCGATACAGTCAATCCCCCTAGCGAAGGATGGTACGTTGATCGAACTTTATCATGGTAGTTCTAGTGTTTGCTCCAGCAAAGTCCGCATAGGCCTTGCTGAAAAAGAAATTGAATGGGTAAGCCATCCAATAAACCTTGCGCAAGGAGAGCAAAACCAACCTTTCTATCTCGCGCTAAATCCCAATGGAGTTGTTCCAACACTAGTAGACCAAGGCCTAGCTGTCACAGAATCAAGCGTGATTCTCGAATATGTGGATTCTTTAACGCCTGATAATCGCCTAATGCCGTCGAATCGGTCCGATGAAGTAAGGGCCAAAATGTATTTGGCCCGCTGCATTGATATTCATGCCGCAATTAACACGCTTACCTTCACAACGGTTAATCGTCAGCGCATTCTCGCGAAAAAATCGCCTGAGGATATCGAAACTTCAATCAAAGCAATGGCGAATCCGGCCAATGCGAGCAAACGCCGTGATGTATTGAAAAACGGGTTAGACTCAGACTTCATGCTCTCGGCTTTCTTTATTCTACGCCGCCTTTTTGCAGACATGCAAAAAAACCTCGAAAACTCCAAGTGGTTGCTCAACGAGTCATACAGCATCGCCGATACGGCCATTATTTCTTATATTGATCGGTTAGAAAGACTAGGGCTTTCCGGAATGTGGCAAAGCGAATTCTCTGAAATCGAGCGGTGGCTGGTACAATCTCGGGCGCGCCCAAGTTATGAAAAAGCCCTTAACGCATATATCAGCACGTCAGACGCTGATTCGATGCGCGAAGACGGGCTAAAAATGTGGCCGGACGTCAAAACCCGCTGGGAAGTAGCACCTTAATTCGCAGCTTTTGTTGAACCTAAGTCAGCTTGCTTTGCCAGAGATTTAATCGACGGCGAAGCAGCCACTTCATCCTTTTCGTCAAAACCTTTTAGGTTCTTGGAAAGACGGCCCAAATCATACAGATAGTTGACCATCACGCCGCCCGATTGTGCCATTCCATTGTCAGAAAGATCTGCTCCGGTATGTAGCGCGTGTATCTGCGCACCATTGCCTAAATGAAACCGAGCTACCGGATCAAGTGGCTTACCATATGAGGTTTTACCAAAAATCAAATAGGAAGCCGCCAGCTTTGCAAGCGCATCATCTGGCAATCCTTCGCTATCGACCTCATGTCCATCGAGCCACTTTTTCAACCCGGGAATCGGCGATAACGTTACATAGGTCTTTACCGCTTGCAGTTCGTTTGAAATGTCGCGAACCACTTGTTTTATCAGCGAATTACCAAAAGATATGCCGGCCAAACCGTCCTGACAGTTTGAAATAGAATAGAAAACAGCGGTGTCTGCGTCCTCTTCATCAAGCGCTTCCCGACTATCAGAAAGCACGTTCTGGATGGAATTGGGCACACCTTTTGTTAACGCCACTTCAACAAAAATCAGGGGTTCTTCCGGCATGGCTGGGTGAAAAAATGCAAAACAGCGGCGGTCTGCTGGGTGGAGTCTCCGTCGTAAATCAGCCCACGTGTAGATTTCATGCACAGCTTCATAGGCAATAATTTTTTCAAGAATCGCCGCAGGGCTGTCCCAATTTACCTGTCGCAAAACCAGAAACCCGCGGTTAAACCAGCTGCGCAGCAGGTGCACAAAGTCATGATCTGTACGCGCCAGCTCGGGAGCGGAATCCAGCATTGCCAATAGATCCTTACGCATCCGAACAATGTCTGCGGTGGCATTAGGAGCCTGATTAAGGCGCCGTAAAAACTCCCGCCGACCAGATTCGGCAGCTTTTGAAAGTGCTAAAAAATTTGCAGCCGAATGATCTTCGGAATATGCCGACGCCAACTCTACGAGTTTGTCTGAGTCCAAATCGAAATCGTCATTTAGAAACTTGAAAAAGCTGAGCTTTTCGGCCTCGTCAACTTCCCGGTATTTCGCCAATATCGCTGACGCGAGTTGAAGCCCTGAAACCTCTGCCTTTTCTGCGAGCAGCGCTCGGCAAAGGCTT
>Ga0316189_10007563_pt1 | contig 10259 bp, 9 predicted proteins | sample LowCovwburrow_MG_FD_204930 | JGI IMG/M metagenome (GOLD analysis project Ga0316189, IMG submission 204930) | Coastal sediment microbial communities from Maine, United States - Lowes Cove worm burrow | ecosystem: Environmental > Aquatic > Marine > Coastal > Sediment | place: USA: Maine... | reverse complement strand
GGATGATACTGCATGGACCGGTTCTGCTAAACCGCTGTCGTGCCACCAAAAGCGTTTACTCTGCAGTCGATGACCCTCGGGGGGCAGTATCCTGCCGTCATTCAGAAACCGAATGCTGATGGTTCCCATCACTGCAGTGTCGAGACCGGAGGCACCCTCATCGCGCCAGCGATCGACGACAGAGTCCGCAGGAAAGCCGTATCGGTTTGCCCAGCCAGTCGCATACAGAACGTAGACAGGGTTTGTCGCCGCCACGAAATCCGTGCTCGACGAACTGCGACTGCCGTGATGCGCTGCCACCACAGCCTGGCTCTTCAGCTTGTCAGGTACCGTACCTACCAGTTGATATTCAACCCGTGACCCGATATCACCGGTAAAAAGTATCGATCCGGCCGCATTGGAGACACGCAGGACACACGAAGCATCGTTGCCCGAGTATTCCGAATCGGGCGGAGGATGCAAAAATTCGAAATCCACCCCGTCCCAATGCCAGTTTTCTCCTGCAAAACACCGATCCGCATGAAAATTCAGCCGCTGCGGCTCCCCCGACTGCACCTTGACAATATCAAGGTTTTGTTCCAGAAACCCTACACCACCGGCGTGATCCTTATCTCCGTGGCTCAACACGAGCCGATCGATTCGTCGCCTGCCCCGCCGAAGCAGAAAGGGTTTCAGCACTGCTGAGGCGGTGGAAAAGCCCGATGGGTACTGGGGTCCGGTATCGAATATCAGGGTGTGGCGGTGGGTCTCCACCACCGTACCCAGCCCCTGCCCTACATCCAGCAGGTGTACGTTGAAGTCGCCTGCAGTCAGCTGCGGCGAGCGCGGCAGCCAGATCACAATGAACATGGGTACCGCCAGCCAGCGCATGGGAATGCCGGGTGGTGACAGGATCAGGACTGTCGCGATCAGCAACACCATGAATTCGGGGATATCGAGCCCGGATGCTCCAAAGTCCGGCAAAGGCTGTCGAGCCGCCTGGTCCAGACCGAGTCGGATCCAATCCAGCAAGTCGGACAGTGGCCTCATGATCCAAACCCCAATCTTGGGGTCCATCATCAGGAAAACGATACCGATCAAGGCCAGCGGGACCACCACCAGGCCGAATATCGGCACGAGAACAAGATTGATCAAGGGAGCCAACGCACTGACAGGCAAGCCGAAGACGGCAAGAAGTGGCCAAAGCACCAAGCTGATGGCCAGCTGAATCTGCGCCGCCTGATACAAGGCAGACCTTCCCCGGGACCAGCGAAGCGCCGCCAATATAGCCAACACGGCGCAAAAGGAAAGCCAGAATCCGGCCGATATGACGGACGGCGGATGCCAAAGCAGGACCAGCAGGGCGGCGGTCGCAAGTGCATGTGGAGAACTCTTCTGCCGCCGCAGGATCAGCCCGGTGGTGAACACCACAAGCATGATGAGTGCGCGCTGGGTCGGCAGTCCCATCCCTGCCAGGAGGGCATACAGAGTCGCCGCAAGCAAACCAGCGGCCGCACCGGCAATCCGTGCAGGAACACGTGCGCAAAAGCCTGGTATGCGTCGCCAAAGCCAGCTGACCGTGAAGATTCCAAGCCCTGCAATTAGACCGATATGCAATCCCGATATCGCCATTAGATGGCTGGTGCCGGTGGCACGAAACAGGTCCTTCATTCCGCCATCAAGGCCCGCCTGATCACCGACCGTAATAGCGCGCATCACACCACGCGCAAAATCCGATATCGGCAGAGTATCGATGCTTGCGCTGAGTGCCGCGCGTATACGGGTCAATGCGCAACAGGTTCGGGAAGCAAGATGCAGTGGTTTGCCATCGGATACCACGTAGCCTTTGTAACCAACGCCTTGCCAGTACAACCAGCCCTCGTAGTCCCATGCACCCGGAGAGGCATAGCCGTGCACTGCACGCAACCGCACCGGAAGTCGCCAGGCATCCCCGGTATGTATTTCGGGAGGGTTTCGCCAACTGAGGCGAAAGCGCCAGGAGCCGAGCAGAGGTTCGCCCAGACCCTCGATACGATCCGCCTCGAAAATGAATCGAGACGGATTGCGCGCTCGTTCCAGCAGCGAAACCACCCGCCCGGAGACCACCAGGCGCAACACCTGTTCTTCCGCGGGTAGCCTTGGCGGTTGTTTGAACAGGGCATACGCGTGCGCCCAGGAGAAGCCGATCAGCAGGGCAAGTAATACATAATGCTGACGAAGCCGCATCCAAAACAGCACCGCCAGGGCCAATTCAACCCCTAGCAAAGGCCACCCGGGCAAACGGGCCAGTTGATGAAACCCAAGAACGCCGAGCGTGAAAAAGACGGAGAATCGCAGCACATTCCCTCCCTGGAACATGGTCGAATGATCTGGCTCAGGCCATCGTGGCCATCACAGAGGCATACAGGCATCCGGCGACGGTCTGAACCAAACGTCACCGGGGCGCAAACCTCCTCACCGAGCCAACCGTAGCACAGGCCCGGCGTAAAGCAGGCATCCACCGCCCTACACCTCACAGAGATTCAAGCGGCGGTTTTAGAAACCGCTGTAGTAAAGGAGGAATTTCCATGCTTCAATTGGCGGGCGCTTAAAAGAGACTGTCTATGCCCAGACACCTGATTAAACGCTATACACCAGATCCCGCCGTGCTGAAGCAACACAAACATCTTCGGCATCTTGGGACTTGGCTTCATGACGAAAATTTATGGCATCTGAACCGCCGTTCCGTTTCCGGGGGCGTCGCCGCCGGCCTATTCTGGGCCCTGATACCGATGCCGATGCAGATGTTGGCTGCGGCTTTTACGGCCGTCGTGTGCCGGATCAATCTGCCCATCTCTGTCGCCCTGGTCTGGCTGACGAATCCGCTTACGATGCCGCCGATTTTCTATTTCAGCTACGTGGTGGGCACCTGGCTCCTGGGCACGCCGGCAGATGCCGGCGAGTTTCAGATGTCCCTGGAATGGATCGGCGCGGAACTCAACGCGATATGGAAACCGTTGTATCTGGGTGGCCTGGTACTCGGAATCCTGTTGGGCATCCTGGGTTACTGCGTCATGCGCCTGTACTGGCGTTGGCACGTGATAAAACGCTATAAAGAAAGGGCCCATCGCAAAATGGGGCCCCAGCCGGCTAAGACGGGTGCAGACAGCCGTCCCTGAGGGTCACAATGCGATCCATCCTCGATGCCAGATCGAGGTCATGGGTCACGATCACAAAGCTTGTGCCCTGCTCCCGATTCAACTCCAGCAATAAATCGTAGACCGACTCCGCGGTCTGCCGGTCAAGATTTCCTGTCGGCTCATCCGCCAACACACAGGCAGGATTCACCACCAGTGCCCTTGCCATCGCCGTGCGCTGGCGTTCACCGCCCGACAACTCTCCCGGTTTGTGCCTGACCCGCGAACCGAGGCCGACCCGCTCGAGCAGGGCCATCGCGCGTGCGGTCGCCACGGAAGCCGCAGTACCGCTGATCAACAAAGGCATCGCCACATTCTCCAGTGCACTGAACTCGGGCAGCAGATGGTGAAACTGATAAACAAAACCGATCGCCCGATTCCGGGCGGCGCCGCGCTGTTTTTCACCCAGGGTACTGAAGGGGCGCCCCAGCAGCACAACCTCACCAGCACTTGGCAGATCGAGGCCGCCAAGACAATGCATCAGTGTGCTCTTGCCGGACCCGGAGGCACCTACAATGGCCACCTGCTCACCGCGCTGCAGTTCAAACGTTATCTCACGCAGCACCTGTACCCGCGCCGGGCCCGTATCGAATGTCTTGGCTAGCCCATGACATGCGAGAACACTTTCATTATTCATAACGCAGCGCCTCTGCCGGCTGCGTCCGATACGCCCGCCACGCTGGCGCCAGGGTCATCAGCAGGCTCAACACGAAGGAGCCGACACCAACCATGAACACATCGGCTGCCTGCACGTCAGACGGAAGCTTGGCAATGTAGTAGATGCTGGGGTCGATAAACTGGACACCGAATAGCTGCTCGACTGCCGCCACGGCGGACTCGATGTTCAACGCCAGCCCCAGGCCTGCGGCAACCCCCACCAGAGTGCCTATGGCACCGAGGGTGGCCCCCTGTACGATGAAGATCCGCATCACCTGTCCGGGCGAGGCGCCGAAGGTCTTGAGAATCGCAATGTCGCTCTGCTTGTCGACCACCATCATGACCAGGGTCGAGACGATATTGAAGGCGGCAATAACGACTATGAAGAACAGCAGCAAGCCCATCATGCGTTTTTCCATCTTCAACGCGGCAAAAAAATTTCGGTGATAGTCGGTCCAGTTGAGGACCCGGTAGCGGCCCTCCATGGCCTGCGCCAGTTCGAAGCTTACCTGTCTCGCCATCCATACGTCGTCGATCCGCAGCCTGACGCCCGTGACTGCGTCACCCAGCTGTTGGAGCAACGCCGCATCACGGATATTCACCATCGCGACACCGCGATCATATTCACCCATACCGACTTCGAATATCCCCGATACGGTGAACCGTTTCAGACGAGGCATGCTCCCGGCGACCGTCACGGTGATCTGTGGAACGATTACAGTGACCTTGTCACCGACCGCCACACCCAGCGCATTGGCCAGTTCCCTGCCAAGAATGATCCGAAACTCCCCGGCCTGCAGATCGGACAAGGTGCCAGTCACCATGTGCTCGGCCACATCCACCACCTGAGGTTCGAAGGCAGGGTCCACCCCCCGGACGATGGCCCCGGTGACTTCACGTCGATGGCTGAGCATTGCCTGTCCCTCGATGTAAGGTGCGGTGCCGAGCACCCGCGGATGCTCCCTGGCCAGGCTCATCGCTTTCTGCCAATCGAGCATACGCCCGTCGAGTGCCTGGACATCGCCGTGCGAAGCCATGCCCAGAATGCGCTCACGCACTTCCTTGTGAAATCCGTTCATCACCGACAGTACGGTGATGAGTACTACGACGCCGAGCGCGATACCCAGGGTGGAGATCAAGGATATAAAGGAAATAAAGTGATTTCGTCGGCGTGAGCGCGTGTAGCGAAGACCGACAAACAGCGAAAGCGGATGATACATAGGCGAATTAAATCACAAAGCACACACTATCCGGACCGAAATCAGCCTATTGCCGGGTTGAACTGGTTAATTTCATGTTTAAACTCCGGAAATGCGGCCGCTATATCATCAAGGCAATTCCGATGCAGCGATGAAGCATTGCCTGTTTCGATTGAAATGTTATGTGGGAGTTCAATATGAAAGGACCTGGTTTGGCACTGGCGCTTGTCCTCGCCGCAACCACGGCGGCGCAGGCCGACGTACTACTGCTGGATTCGATCAACTCGGCACCACCAAACACCTCGTCCGGGGTGCCCCGTCCACACCGCGGCGCCAGCATGAGCATCGTAAAGGGCCAGTTCGGCGAACCGACTGAAGCCAAGCAGGCCATCGGCGATCCACCGATCACCCGCTGGGTCTATCCGACGTACACCGTATACTTCGAACACGAGCAAGTAATAGACGTCGTTTTACACAGGTAGCGTGGCGGCGCCGGGAAGAGTCCGGCGCCATTCTGAACTGCTCGCACGAAAACCCCGATGGGGTTCCCGGACTTGTTTACCAGAGCGTATCCAGCCAGGCAGCAACAGCCTCCAGCAGCAACCCACCTTGATCGGTGAAATAGTGATCTGAGTTGGCGAGCATCAGCTGTGCACTCTTACGGTTTCCCGCTCTTTTCAACGCATCAAAACGTTCCGGTGCCATGCGCTGAACGGCTGGAAAATCGTTTTCAGCGTAAATATCGAGCACCGGAACCCTTATCCGGTCAAGGACGAAGGGTTCACGCATAGGCTGACCGTAATCCGTCGCCCCCATTCCAACACCGATGAAGGCATCAAACTGCTCCAGGGCCGGCTGACCACGCACCCGGATCCAATGCTGGGCCATGTGGGATCCGCAGCTGTGTGCAAGCACCACCACCCGTGTGGTCTTTTTGCCGCGAACCCAGGTGATGGCCGCTTCGATACGCGGGTTCGCCGCGTCGAATATCTCAACATAGTCGAAATACCTGGCTCTCTTTCGCAAAACGGGCAACTGAATGGACAGGGTGTCCCAGCCAGTTTCGGTCAGTCCGACACGTAACGGCTGAACCACATCAACCCAGTCAGGATGAAAGCCACGGCCGTGCAGAATAATCACCGTGCCTTTGGCGGGCGAATCAGGACTCCGCATATGGACGCCGAGAAAGCGCTTCCCCTGGTTCGTCTCCAGGGTGATGGGCTCACCATCGAGGATGGTATCGACGATCTCTGCCGCCATCCGTTGCTCGCGGGCCAGATCGGGCGAGCGTGAATCCGCCGGGTCAGCGAAAACCCCGGCAGAAAACACCAAGGCCGTCAGGCAAAAAAGGCCGAATCGCGTGAACCGGACTGTCAGACACGGAGAATCGTACGAAGGCCACACACAAGCCAGTAAGCCCCGCAGTACGCTCTCTAATTGCCTGACACGCACCTAAACCCCCTCCAAATAAGTTATTTTTCTATACAAAACAGCCGGTTGACGCATAATCCAAAATGGAAATTCTGGCCTGCCTGGGCTATATTCACCTCATCGATACGGCGAGCGTGTCTATTTAGGGCCTGTCACCTGTCCCCACCTCGCCGACCAGAAGGCTATCAAGCGTCTGATCGCAGATTTTAGTGGGCATTGCTCGCAAGGGACATTCCGATATGCGTTTTATTCTGATTTCGGCCATAGCGCTGGCATTGCTGTTCACCGGGCTGAATACTGTTGCGACCGCCCGAGGTTTCTACACTTGCCCCACCCTGGCCGACGATAGCGAGAAAAAAAAGGATCAGGACAAGAGCGAAGGAATTACCACGGGTGATGATGAGCCCGAATGTGAGTAAGCTGCCCCCGGACCCGCAATAGATAAGCACTTCTGAGCGCATGGGCCACACACCGGCCCTGACACAAGAATCGACAATATTTCCACTAGGAGGATTACCGCGGATGAAACTCAACAGGATCACTTCTGCCACGATAGCTGTACTGGCCGTCGTGCTCACCGGCAATGCATCAGCTGCAGACCTGGCTGTCGGAATCACTCGAACAATGAGCAAGTTCGAGGGTACCGTGAACGGCGAAAAAGTCACCATCATCCGTGACCAGAACCAGTCTGCCACGGTGAATTCGGCATTCGCCAAAACCTCGCGCAAGTGCCCGCCATTCTGTATCCAGCCGGGGCATCTGGCTCCTGGTGTCGAGACCATTGGCGAACTCGAAATCATCGAGTACGTCAAAAAGATGGCTGGCGGCGACGACAGCATCCTGCTGATCGATTCACGTACGCCGAACTGGGTCGAAAAGGGGACTATTCCTGGCGCGGTGAACCTGCCATGGACCAAACTCAATCCCGCGAAAGGGGCAGACCCCATCTCGATCAGCGAGATATTCACCGGCCAGTTTGGAGCCAAGGAAATGGAAGGCCTGTGGGACTTCAGCGAAGCCAAGACCCTGGTGCTGTTCTGCAACGGCATGTGGTGCGGCCAGTCACCGAACAACATCCAGAACCTGTTGCAATTCGGTTATCCGCCAAACAAAATCAAGTGGTATCGCGGTGGTATGCAGGATTGGGAGATCCTTGGCCTGAGCACCGTCAAACCAAAATCCTGATCACATCCCTGGGCCGCTTGATCCCTACGGGTCAGGCGGCCTGGTCTTTCAAACGCGGCCCCAATCAGAAAAACCGGCTTAGCTTGAACTCGATGTAGTCGTCCCGGCGCAGACCGAACAAGGCATCGCCTTCGTCCACATTGCTCCAGAAACGCGCCTGCAGTCCGAGCTTCCAATCGTTACCCAGGCGCCGACTCGCCTCAAGATTGAAAAAACGCGTGCTGTTGTCCCAATCATTGACCACGCCGCTCAGCACCTCTGTGCCATCAACGTCATTGGCCACCCAGCGCAGCCCAAGGAATACATCCCGATTGAACGGTGTGGTAGCGGAATCGCCGCGTTCATCCCACATCACTTCGGTCAACACGCCAAGATCACTGCTGCTTTCAGCGATGCCGTAAAAGGTATATTCAAACCCGCCGGTTGCGGCGGAGAATGATGGCCCCTGCCCCTCGCGATGGATGCCCTCGAATTTCCACAACCAGTCACCGACCACACCCTGCAGATCGATGCTGCTCTGATGGATGATTTCGTATCGGGGAATCAATACCGGGAGGCCGTCATTGTCATGGCCGAGTGAATAACTCGGTTCTCTACCCGTACCATAGAAATGGGCCAGCCCCAGATCCCAGTCGCCGAGGTTCTGCGACCAGCGCAACGCAAGGTCCTGGTGATACTTTTCCTGATGGTTCTGGAATTCCGTCATCTCATAGGCCACTCTGGGCTGCGAACGCGGCCTGCCCTCTGCAGATGGGAAGGTCCGTTCCCGGAACATTGGCATGTAGAAAAGATCGAGTACACCCCAGTCCCGCTCAAGCGACAGCTTGAACATCGGCTGCCCCAGTTTCTGCTCGCCGTCGCGGTTCTCCACTGCGTCGGTCTGGTTGATAATGTCTACAAGGTGATAGACCTCAGTCACACCCCAGAACACCTTGTCGACGCCGGCCCTGACCTCTAAACCATCATCACTGAAAAGCCATACCGCTTCGCGCAGATCGCCGTGCGTACGTTTGTAGTCACGCTGGTCTAGTCGACCGAAGGGCTTGATCGTGAAACTCTGCCGGCCATCGTCCCAGCTCGTGTAGTACTCGACCTCTCCGCTGAGCGAAAGGTTGCTGTCGTTTTGCGCCGGATCCAGCGCCGACTCGGTAAAGGCACGAAACTCGAGTGCTATCTCACCCCGCCATTCCGACTCTGCCGGTACGGCTGCATGCCCGCACTGCAGCAAGGTCAAGGCGATGAACCACCCGGCCTGTCTCACTTCGCTCGTTTAAGGCTGTTGGTGGTGAAATCAGAATCCTGCAGCCCAACACGAAACTCGTAGTTTTCCCAGGTAAGCAAGGTGCTTTTGCCAGTCTGGTGATTTTCCATATACATCTCACGTGCACGCCAGTAACGATCCAGATACTGGACATACCCCCTGAACTCGAGCGTCTTAAGCAGGCTGTCCTTGCGGTCATAGAATTCTATCTTTTGCGGCCTGTACTCGGCCTGGTCGATCCAAACCAACTGACGCCGGTAGCCCGAGTTCTCGTCCACCGGATCGCGTTCGATCAGGAACATTGCCTGGCCATTCAGGGTTTCATCCTTTAGGTAGCGATAGGAATATTTCTCGACCTCCTGCGAGGCGAGGTCTTCATAGGCAAACTCGCTACCCATGAACGGCCCCGACTTGTTGCGCGAAGAGATACGCTTTACGCGCTTGAGTGCCGGCAGATACAGCCACTGATCATCCGGCTCGATCTTGTGTGAAAAAGTCAGCAGTGCCGTCCCTTTTACATCACGTGGCTGATCGAAGATGATCATGGTTTTGTCGCCGTCCCCGTCCACCTCCAGCGACCGGGTGCGCATGTCTCTTAGACTTTCCTTACCATGTTTGTTGCGTAACAGCATGGTCAACTGGGCACTGAAATCGTGATAACCCGTATCCCTGCGGTCGGCCTCCATTGCGATTTCCAGGCCTTTCATCTCATCAACGTCGGCCCAGGCGACGGCGTTGCATACGGCAAGGCTAGTTATGATCAGCAGCAGTCGCGGGAGCATTCTCCAGGCCTCCAAACTTCATCAAAAGGGGCGGTAAAAAAAGGAAATCGGCGATGAGCGCCAGGGCGATCGTGATCGCCGTCAAAAGCCCCATGCCGGCATTAAGCTCAAAGGTCGACATGGCCAGAATGCCGAAACCGATGACCAGGACGAATGAGGTTACCCAAAGTGCTGTGCCCACCGTCGAAAAGGCGTAACGGACCGCGTCCTCAGGCGACAGCCCGCGTTCACGCTGGGCACGCACGTACTTGCTAAGAAAATGTACCGTATCGTCCACAACGATACCGATTGTCACGCCGGCCACCACCGACATCGCCAGTCCGATCTGGCCAACCAAGACTCCCCACAGGCCGAATGCCATACCGATAGGCACCAGGTTGGGAACAATACTCAGCAGACCGATGCGCACCGAACGAAGTGCAAGCAGCAAGATTCCAGAGATCAGAACCAGCGCGACGGTCGTGCCTTTCAGCATCGAGCGGATATTGCGATGCCCGATATGCGCGAACATGAGTGCCGAACTTGCACCATTCACCTGCATGTGTGGCGGCGCATTCGATGCCAACCAGGCTTTGGCACGCGCTTCAGT
>Ga0316189_10007561_pt1 | contig 10262 bp, 7 predicted proteins | sample LowCovwburrow_MG_FD_204930 | JGI IMG/M metagenome (GOLD analysis project Ga0316189, IMG submission 204930) | Coastal sediment microbial communities from Maine, United States - Lowes Cove worm burrow | ecosystem: Environmental > Aquatic > Marine > Coastal > Sediment | place: USA: Maine... | reverse complement strand
GCGCCACCCAGTTCACCGGTTTTCTCGACCAGTGTGACCGGGTAACCGGTTTTTGCCGCTTCGATGGCGGCGGTCATACCGGTGATACCACCGCCGACCACCAGGATGCTGTCGTTGCTGCCCTTTTCCTGCTCCGAGGCAGGCAGGGTCGCGAACTTGGCTTCGGCACAACCCATGCGAACGTAGTCCGCGGCCATCTCCTGGGTGGTTTCGCGCATGTCGTCCTCGTCCGGACGGATCCAGATGACGCCTTCGCGCAGGTTGGCGCGCGAAATGGTGACATTTTCAAAATTAAAGGCTTCGGATTTGGCGCGACGAGAGCAGGCGGCAATCACAACGCGGTTCACGCCTTCATTGTCGATGTCGCTCTGGATCATCTTTATGCCGTTTTCCGAACACAGGAAGTCATGCTGTTGCACGACCTGGGCCTTGCCGTCGCGCTGGGCGATGGTGGCCAGTTCGTCACAGTCCAGGCGTTCGCCCAGGCCGCAACCCTTACACACATAGGCTCCGATTTTCATATCTGACACGGTCTAACCCTCCGCACCGGCAACTTTGTTGACAACCTGGATGGCGCGCAATGCGCTGGCGGTTGCGCTCTGCACTGCACGGTTAACGTCCAGCGCATCCGACGAACAGCCGGCGGCGAAAAATGCGCCGTTGGCTTCATCCAGTTCCACAAAACCTTCCTCGTTCAGCACGACTTCCATGGGGAAGCCATCCGCAGGTACGCTGGGTTCCATGCCCACGGCCAGCACCACCAGTTCGTGTGGGTTGGCGTAGCGGTGGTAACCCTCTGTATCCACACCGTGCAGGACCGGATTGCCGGTTTCCTTGTCTTCGGTAATGGAGGCGACCTTGGATTTGGTGAAGGTAATGTTTGAATCCTCCTGCACCGACTGGTAGAAGTCGTCGATACGGTCGATGGCGCGGATGTCAATGTAGTACACCGTACCCTTGGCGTCGTCGCCGTACTGTTCGCGCAGGTAGGTGGTCTGTTTCAGGCTGGCCATGCAGCAAATGCGCGAGCAGTGCTTGAGATGGTTGAGGTCACGCGAACCGGCGCATTGGATAAAGGCCACGTCTTTGGCTTCCTTACCGTCGCCGGGTCGCAGGATCTTGCCGCCGGTCGGACCGTGCGGGTCGAGCATGCGCTCGAATTCGACACTGGTGATGACGTTGGCGAAGCGGTCATAACCGTAGGGTTGAATCCTGGCGGCATCGTAAGGCTTCCAGCCGGTGGACCAGATGACAGCGCCAACGGTGATGGTGGTTTCTTCTTCCTGCATATCCAGGTCGATGGCGTCGTATTTGCAAGCTGCCTTCGCCGTGTCTGCGTCGGCCGTGCCGATAATGCGCGAATCCAGCACAAAGCGTTCCGGGTAGGCCTGGTTGAACGGGCGGTAGGCGCCTTTGCGCTTGCTCAGCCCGTAGTTGTATTCGTCATCAAACTCAGTTTCGACGGCGTCGCCGCAGGCGCCGCAGTTGGTGCAGTTTCCGTTGACGTAACGCGGGCTGGTTTTCAGCGTAACGCTGTAGTTGCCGGCTTCGCCGTCAATGTTGCTGACTTCCGTCATGGCCATGACGTGCAGGTTACGGTTACCCTTGATGCGACGGAGGTTGATTTCCAGCCCGCACTTGGGATGGCAGAGCTTGGGGAAATACTTGTAGAGCTGGCTTACGCGGCCGCCGATTGATGGATTTTTTTCCACCAAAATCACCTGCTTGCCGCACTCGGCGGCTTCCAGGGCGGCTGTCATACCGCTGATGCCGCCACCTACCACCAGAATGGACTGGTTGGTTGCGATAACCTCTGACATTGGATACTCCTCCGCAGGGTCACTGTGACTGAAAAACCAGAGCCGATCGGGAACCGGACCGGGGCGAAAAATCAGGAGGCTAACGATACTCCTCCGCCCATGGCGGCGCCAGAGAATGTATATATAAAGAACATCGAATCTTTCGATAACAAAATAGAACGCATATATAACACCCTGTATCTGTGGGCTTTGTTGCTGGCGGCGCGGAGACAGGGTACCTTTGTCCAGGACCAGACAGGAAGATGGCGATGACAGCGCAAGTCCTCAAACCAGAAGAATATTTTATTACTGAAGAGCCTTATTACGAGTCGGTAGGCAACGAAGTCGAGGTCTTTGAGGCCGCCTACCGGAATCAGTTACCGGTACTCTTGAAGGGGCCAACGGGTTGCGGCAAGACCCGCTTCATGGAGCACATGGCGTGGCGCCTGAAGCGGCCGCTGATCACGGTCTCCTGCCACGACGATCTGACGGCATCCGATCTGGTGGGACGTTTCCTGATCAGTGGCGGCGAAACCGTGTGGGTGGATGGGCCTCTGGCCAGGGCGGTGCGCTCGGGTGGTATCTGTTACCTGGATGAGGTCGTCGAAGCACGCAAGGATACCACGGTGGTTATTCACCCGCTGGCCGATGACCGGCGGGTGTTGCCCATGGAAAAGCTCGGTGAGTTGCTGGAAGCCGGTGCCGACTTCTGTCTGGCTATTTCATACAATCCGGGCTACCAGAGCGTGCTCAAGGATTTGAAGCAGAGCACGCGACAGCGTTTCGTGGCGCTGGAGTTTGATTATCCCTGCGCGGAGCTGGAAGCAAAAATCGTTGCCAGTGAAGGTGCTATCGAGCCTGAACTGGCCGGGCAACTGGTGAAATTTGCGCACATGACCCGCAATCTCAAAGGCAGTGGTCTGGAGGAGGGCGCCAGCACACGTTTGCTGGTGCATGCTGCAAAACTGGTAAAAAGTGGTGTTCAGCCGGTTGTGGCGTGCCGTGCCAGTATTGCCCAGGCACTCACCGACGATGAAGAAATGCTTATTGCAGTCAATGAGTTAAGTGCATCCGTTTTTTGATGGTCCAGCTCCCGACCATTCCCGAATCCGCCACCCGGGATGCCCTGGTGGAAACACCGCTTGATGATTACGAACTGATTGACTTCGGCCGTGGCCGCAAGCTGGAACGCTGGGGCCCGTATGTCACCGAGACGCTGGACCGGCATGCTGTGGGTGAGCCCGACAAGCTGTCGTGGCAGGCCGACTGGATTTATGTTGATGACGTCGGGCAAAGCGGTCATTGGCAGCCGACCCGCAGCGGGCTCGACAGGCAATGGACAGTGCAGTTGGGGGGCGCGAGCGTGGTCTGCCGCCTTGAACCTCGGGGCCGTGTTGGCCTGCCCGGGCGGGATATTCTGTGTGCTGGCTGGATTCGCCAACGCATCGAAGGTTGCTATGACCTCGAAGAGCTGACCGTTTTGAACCTGTTCGCCGGCAACGGCTATGTGACGGCACAGGCGCTGGCGGCGGGTGCCACCGTGGTGCACGTCGAGGCCGACGGCGACATGCTGGAGCTTGCGCAGTTGCAGGCCGGTCGGCAAAACGTGGAGTACGTTCAGCACAATGTCATGGATTTTGTCGAAGCGCTGCTGCGCCGCCAGCAGCGCTTCGATGTGATCGTGTTACCCGCCCCGGATCTTGGGCACGGCCCGAAGGGACAGCTTTGGGATCGCGAAGTGGACTTGCCCAGACTGGTGAAACACTTGCCCAGACTGGTGACCGACGATTGTCTGGGGATCTGGTTATCGACCGACGGCGGGGCCATCACCTGGAAAGCTGAAAGCCTCGGCCAGTTGCTGCACGAGGTCCTGCCCGGTCGCACTATAGAGCCTCTGAACCTGGGTGTGGCGACAGCGGATGGCCGGGTATTAGCGGCCGGTATCGCGGCGCGCTGGTATGACGAAACCGCGTTTCTGCAAACCGGTGGTATAGCGTTGACAGCGGCACAGCTGGAAGAACGTCTTGATACACATATGGTCTCCCTGGGTGCTGCGGAAGAGCCTGCACGCGCACTGGCCGGCTATTCACGCGAACAGCAGGATTTCGTATTGCGTTGCGCAGGCATGGTGGCGCGTACCAGTTCCGGTATGGCGTTCAACTTTGTGTCGCATGTCTGTGGCGCGCTACGCCTCATGGATGAATCAGGTGTGGAAGCCTGGCTGCTGCACTGCATGGATATCTACGATACCAAAGGCCTGCATCCCGCTGTCGCTGCCTTCAAAGATGTTGACAATTTCGCGCGCGGGCACAGGGAGCGTACTACCGGGCTGGCACTGGATGAGGTCGTGAACGTACTCGAAGCCTTTGTGCACGGCCTCAATGGCCGCCGCCTGAAGGTGGAATCCGGCGAACATGTCTTTACCGATAGCGAATCCCTGTTTCTGCCGAATGCTATCAGTCGATTCAAACAACGGGATAAAAACTTTCAGTTATATAAAACGATGGCGGTGCACCAGTGGGCACAGACCTGGTATGGGACCTGGCGCGTCGATATCAGCGAAGCATTGCACCGTTATCCGGACTACCAGTCGGCGCTGAAGTGTTTTCACGCCCTGGAGACCTTACGCCTGGATGCGCGTGTCAGGCAGATGTTGCCCGGCGTTTATCGCCATATTCAGGAATTCCGGCAGGCAACGGATGCATCAATGGATGAAGCCTGGCAGCAGGCGGCGCGGCGATTAGAGCGCGCGGATGCGACAGTCCGGGACAGTCTGAGTCTTATAGGCGCAACCATTGACCGCGCTTTGCCGGTAGCGCCGCTTTACCAGGGTGTGCTTCACCCGGATGCGGTCCGCAAGGTGCGCAAGGCGCGTATGCAGACGGACAAGCAGGCCTTTCGCATTGGTCTGTTAAAAATGCAGAATGATTTAAATCGCAGGCAGGCGGAGCAGCACGAGGACGAAATACAGGAAGAAAGCACAGCTGAAGCGAGCGGCGATGAAAAGCCGGTATTCGCTCTTCGCAAAGTCGAAGCGGAAGAAACGGCGGATGGATTTACCTTTGAAATCGAGCTGGACGGCAGGCCGCTGCCGGCGCCGGATAATGTCAAGAGTACCATGGCGTCCATCCTCCAGGATCTGGGCGATATTCCGGAAGAGTATCTGTATGCGGCGGGCGACGGGGCCTACTTTGCCGGCGATATCGGCGAACGCCGGGCTGAGGACGTATGGAAGGGTACCTATCACGAGGAGGGCGCGTTTCTCTATAACGAGTGGGACTATGAGCGCCAGAACTACCGCAAGAACTGGGCGGTGTTGCGTGAAATGGATGTGCATCCGACGCACGATCATTTCATTGGCAGGACCTTGCACAAGTATCGTGGCCTGGCCATGGATCTGCGGCGCACCTTTGAAGCCCTGCGTGGCGAGGACAAGCTGTTAAAGAGGCAATCTTATGGGGATGACGTTGATATCGACGCGCTGGTCGAAGCGGTGGCGGATACACAGCACGGCGAGGAAATGACGGATCGCCTGTTTGTCAAACTGCACAAACTGGAGCGCAATATCGCCGTGATGTTTATGGTGGACATGAGCGGTTCCACCAAGGGCTGGATCAACGATGCTGAGCGCGAGGCACTGGCGTTGTTGTGCGAAGCGCTGGAAACACTGGGTGACCGCTATGCGATTTACGGGTTTTCCGGTATGACGCGTAAGCGTTGCGAGGTCTACCGCGTCAAGAGCTTTGACGACCCCTATGATGACGATGTCAAGGCGCGTATCAGCGGCATACGACCAAAGGATTATACCCGCATGGGTGTGACGATCAGGCATCTGAGCTATCTGCTCAACCAGGTCGAGGCGCGCACCAGGCTGTTGATCACCCTGTCCGACGGAAAACCCGATGACTACGATACTTATCGCGGCGCCTACGGCATTGAAGATACCCGTATGGCCCTGATAGAAGCCAAACGCAGCGGTATTCATCCCTTTTGCATTACCATCGATAACGAGGCGCGCGACTACCTGCCGCATATGTACGGTGCCGTGAACTATGCGGTGATCGACGAAGTGCGCAAGCTGCCGCTGAAGGTGTCGGACATATACCGTCGCTTGACGACTTAAAAGTTAGACGGGTCAAATTTCATTGACAATTTAGGGTGAAGTCGAAGAAATACCTCCCGATGTTGAGTTCAGGAGGCGGTTTGTGAGCACATTGGCGTCAGCTCGTGCCTGTCTGGCGGCAAACTGCAGCAGATTTTCGTATATCAGTACCACAATATATAGTGTTTTTCTGTTTGAGTTGGCTGCCTTGGTATTTACCCGGATGTACTTAAGCTGGCAACCAGGTAAAAATATATAACATGCTGAAAAATAAAAGTAATAATAATATAAATTATTTTTCGATTTCAGCTTGACAGGTGCCCGGGTGGCGCTTAATCTAATCATCCGCACATACAACATATTGTGGTTGCCTTGAAGATCGTACCGATATGTCGGGGATGAACCTGCAAACGGCAACAACTGCGGTAAAATCCATTACAAGGAGTCAGGAGTCGCAATGAAATCAGTTCAGCTGAAGTCTGTTTCGAGCGGAGTGGCCGATATCCCGCTGCAGGGCGCATCTTTGGATATCTGGGACAAGAAATACCGCCTGAAGCGCAAAGATGGAACCGCCGTCGACGAATCCATCGATGATACCTATAAGCGCATCGCGCGGGCGCTGGCGGATGTGGAAACAAACCCTGAGAAGCAAGCGCACTGGAATGAGCAGTTTTTGTGGGCGCTTCGCCACGGCGCCATTCCTGCCGGACGTATCACTTCGAATGCCGGAGCGCAGGAGCACAAGCCCGCGACATCAACGATTAACTGCACCGTGTCCGGCACTATCCACGATTCGATGGATAATATTCTGGAGCGTGTACACGAAGCCGGGCTGACGCTGAAATCCGGTTGCGGTATTGGTTACGAGTTTTCGACACTGCGTCCCAAGGGGGCTTATGTATGCGGGGCGGGTGCCTACACCTCCGGGCCACTATCTTTCATGGATATCTACGACAAAATGTGTTTTACCGTGTCTTCTGCCGGTGGTCGTCGTGGTGCGCAGATGGCAACGTTTGATGTGGGCCATCCGGATGTCATGGACTTCATTCGCGCCAAACGTGAAGACGGCCGCCTGCGCCAGTTCAACCTGTCCCTGTTGATCACCCAGGAATTCATGGATGCCGTGAACCGGGACGGCGAGTGGAGGCTGGCGTTTCCGTTGAGGGAGCAGGAAGTCGAAGAACAAGGTATTGATCTCTATGATACGAGCCAGGTTGTCTGGCGCGACTGGCCGGACAAGAATGCTTACCTGACTAACGAAACCGGCCTGGCAGCCTGCAAGGTATACAAAACCATCAAGGCGCGTCATTTATGGGACATGATAATGGCGTCCACCTATGATTTTGCCGAACCGGGTTTCATTCTTATCGACAAAGTCAACGAGATGAACAATAACTGGTTCGCGGAAAACGTGCGCGCCACGAACCCCTGTGGCGAACAGCCGTTGCCGCCTTATGGTTCCTGTCTGCTGGGTTCCGTCAACCTGACCAGGTTTGTACGTAACCCTTTTACCGAAAACGCCCATTTTGACTGGCAGGAGTTTCGCAAAGTTGTGGCGATCTTTACCCGTATGCTGGACAACGTGGTGGAGATCAATGGTCTGCCGCTGGAAAAACAGCGTGAGGAAATCATCAGCAAGCGCCGTCATGGCATGGGTTTTCTCGGGCTGGGTTCAACCTTGACCATGTTGCGTATGAAATACGGTTCAACCAATTCGGTTGAGTTTGCTGAAAAGGTCAGTTGTGAGCTGGCTTTGACTGGCTGGCGGGTTGCTCTGGATCTTGCCGGCGAAAAAGGTCCGGCACCGCTGCTTGAAGAAGAGTTTGAAGTGACTGCAGAAATGCTGCGCAAGCGTCCGGAGATGAAGCAGGACGGAATTCGGCTGGGTGATAAGGTCAAGGGCAAGGTGCTGCACGCGAGGTACAGCCGCTATATGCAGAAAATTGCCGAAGTGGCGCCGGAACTGGTGGATCATCTGGCAGAAACGGGAGCACGCTTTACCCATCATTCATCAATCGCTCCAACCGGCACTATCTCTCTGTCGCTGGCCAACAATGCCAGTAACGGCATTGAGCCCAGTTTTGCACACCACTATTTCCGCAACGTGATACGGGAAGGCCGCAAGACCAAGGAAAAGGTTGATGTGTATTCTTTCGAAATGCTGGCATATCGCGCTATGGTGAATCCTGAAGCCGTGCCGCAGACTGAAGAGGAAAGCAACCGCTTGCCGGATTATTTTGTTTCGGCCGACGATATCACTCCCAAAGAGCACGTGGATATCCAGGCGGCGGCGCAGAAATGGGTGGATTCGTCCATTTCCAAGACTGCTAACGTACCGACTGATTATCCGTTTGAAGATTTCAAGGATATCTACAGCTATGCCTATCAGCAGGGCCTGAAAGGTTGTACAACGTTCCGCTTCAACCCGGAAGCCTTTCAGGGCGTGTTGGTCAAAGAGAAAGATCTCGAGAACACCACCTATCAGTTCACCCTGGAAGATGGCAGCGTTGTGCAGTTAAAAGGCAACGAAGAAATCGAATACGATGGAGAAACCCATTCTGCGGCCAATCTGTACGATGCCTTGAAAGAAGGCTATTACGGCAAGTTCTGATTGGTTAAGGCAAGAAGTCACAGGAGTTCGACATGGCGAAGAAAATTGAACAGAAAATTGTGGATTACGAAGTAGTAAAGGAGCAGCAGCCGGAGCAGGCTGAAGAGTGCGTAACGGCCGAGATTAAAGAAGAAGACAAGATTGTCCATCTGCATGAAAAACTGAAGCGGCCTGAAATGCTGCTGGGTTCGACGTACAAGGTCAAAACACCGCTTTCAGAGCACGCCTTGTATATCACCATTAATGATGTGGTCCTGAATGTAGGGACGAAGCACGAGTTGCGGCGTCCGTTTGAGATCTTTATCAATTCAAAAAACATGGACCACTTCCAGTGGATTGTGGCGCTGACGCGGATTGTGTCGGCCGTATTCCGCAAAGGCGGTGATGTCACTTTCCTGGTCGAAGAGCTGCGTTCGGTGTTTGATCCGCGCGGTGGCTATTTCAAAAAGGGCGGTAAATACATGCCGTCACTGGTGGCGGAAATCGGTGACGCCATTGAGTGTCACCTGCGCATGATCGGCATGCTGAAGGATGAAGGCCTCGACGAGCACCAGAAGAAACTGGTGGCGGAAAAACGCGCACAGTATGAAAGTGCAGTGGTAAGCGTGACTCCGGCGGATTCCGGCGATTTTCCGGAGGGTGCCCAGTTGTGTGTCAAATGTCATACCAAGGCGGCTATCCAGATGGATGGCTGCCTGACCTGTCTCAACTGTGGGGAGTCCAAGTGCGGATAAGAGGCCGGCTAACTTACAGACTCATTAGCAGGTAAGTGGTGGAGGCCTCCAGAGAAACACAACGCTGATGGATGCTCTGTTTCTCTTCCGTTGCTGCACACTATCCTGAAATATCAATCTATTGCAGGCCCTGCGGGTGCTCTGCAGGTGCTGGAAGAAAAGACTGTTCCTGAACCCGCTGCAGTTGCTGTGATCTGCCATCCGCACCCGCTGCACGGTGGGGCTCTGACAAATAAAGTCGTTCATCAGCTGGCAAAAACCTTTAACGAGATGGGTGCGGTCAGTGTGCGTTTTAATTTTCGCGGTGTTGGCGGGAGCGAGGGCGAATACGATGAAGGTCGTGGGGAGCTGGAGGATCTGGTCGCGGTAGCCCGGTGGGCGGAGCAGCACTGGCCGGGTCTGCCGCTCTGGTTGGCCGGATTTTCCTTCGGCGGGTTCGTTGCGCTGAAAGGGGCGCAACGCCTGGAGCCGCACAGACTGGTAACCGTTGCACCGGCCGTTAATTATTTTCCGGCCGAGTCGTTGCGCCTGCCGGGGCTTGACTGGTTGCTGATTCAGGGTGAGAGCGATGATATTGTGCCGACTGTGCAGGTAAAGCAATGGCTGGAATCGCTGGAATATGAGCCGCAGTTTGTCTTGATTGAAGGCGCCGGCCATTTTTTTCATGGCCGCTTGAATGCGCTGAGACAAGCGCTTATAGATGCATTTTGATAAGAGCCTGTCCGAGGATAGACTGATCTACTGCGGACAGGCTCTTAGCTCAGTATCGCTTGAAATTTTTGACGAAACGGAAAACTTCTTTCGCGGAATTGAAGATTTTGGGGATCATGTGATCATTAATCGAGCAGGTCCAGTAGGCTGGTAATACCCCGCCTTTAAAAATCGGACTCGCACTGACGGATAGACCGTTAATCTTTTTTTCTACTTTTGCATTCATGCGCAGTCCAGATATGCTGTTTTTTCTACCCGGCATCGAGGTGAACGGCGTTCCATTAATTCTGACTCCCCTGTACAAA
>Ga0316189_10007559_pt1 | contig 10263 bp, 5 predicted proteins | sample LowCovwburrow_MG_FD_204930 | JGI IMG/M metagenome (GOLD analysis project Ga0316189, IMG submission 204930) | Coastal sediment microbial communities from Maine, United States - Lowes Cove worm burrow | ecosystem: Environmental > Aquatic > Marine > Coastal > Sediment | place: USA: Maine... | reverse complement strand
TTCGACCCAGATCACATCAGCCCCCATGTCGGCCAGCATGCGGGTCGCAAGCGGCCCCATGACGACCGTGGTCAGGTCGACAACGCGTACGCCACTAAGAAGTAATGTCTTCCCGGGACGTTCCATCACCAGACGAGGTCCAAGCCCATCGCCTCATAATCCCGCTGCTCCACCAGCTGGATCAACTCGCGGGACAGCTCAATCGCCCTGTCAAACTGCTCATCGCCCCCCGCTTCGTCGCGAATCTCGTCAAGGAAGTTCTCATCAGCAAGGCAGCGCTCGGTCTGGTGCATGCATTGAGTCTCCATAGACTCGCGACCGGAGCAGTCTTTCTCCCAATAATGACAAAAGACCAGAAGCCACGCCGCTGATGTGACGGGTGATGAGTCCATTCTGACACCCCACGGCGCACTTCCTGTTCCAATCAAAACGAAGACTCGGGGATCCTTGTCAGCAAGCGCTTCAATCAGGAAACCGGCCGGTGAGAACGGCCAGGACTCACGGGGACGCTCGTGCCGGAATCGATAGAAGTCTGAAACAATAAAAAGACGCGAAGCGCGGTGGCCAGCGATCGCAGCCCGTTCGCGCAACTTCTCCCAGCCGGGGAATTCACCAAACCTGTCGACAATGTTTTTGCATTTGTAGAAAAGCGCGCGGCCATAATCCTGCATTGTCACGCTCTGTTTCCGCATCATTTCGTCGAATTCATTGATATCACTTGCCCGGCTGATCTCGTCTCGAAAATTCCAACAGTCGTTGAGGGCCTCAAATGAGACGGCCATAGCGTTGGCGTCACCCCGGCTAATGCGTGGCCAGTATTCGGCGAGCACGTCGGCGTAGTCATTGGAGCGCATGAGGATATCCTGCGGCACAACTTCTTCCACTTCGCTGCTTGCCACGTATCCACCTAGCAGTAGTGCGATAAGGCACGAAGAAACAGGTAACGGTTTCATTGTCTGACCATGTGTCGATATCAGAGGCCGACGGCCTCCCCGAAGTGCACCGACAGTACGATGAAAAACGCGGCTAGCACGAGTATTTTCAGCATCAGCGGCGCAACAAACCGGAACCAGGCCGTATACGGCACTTTGCCCAGGGCAAGTGCGCCCATGACCAGTGCACTCGTCGGAACGATCATATTGGTGAAACCGTCACCGAATTGAAATGCAAGGACAGCCGTTTGCTGCGGCACACCGGTTAGTGTTGCCAGTGGCGACATGATCGGCATCGTGACGAATGCCTGGCCGGTGCCGGACGGAATAAAGAAGTTCGTCAGCGACTGTACGATGAGCATGCCAACAGCTGCGACGTCTGCCGGAAAGCCCTCGAGCGCGCTCGCGATCGACATCACGATCGAGTCGATGATCTGCCCGTCTTCCAGCACAACGGCAATCGCACGGGCGAAGCCGACGATCAACGCAGGGGCGGTCATCTTGGCGCAGCCCTCGAGAAATGTGCGGCTGACATCACCCGGCCCCATGCGCGCAATCAGTGCGGCGATCAGCCCTATGCCGAAGAAGATCGTATTCAATTCGCCGATGTACCAGTGGTGACTCGACGCTCCCCATACGAAAAAGGCCAGCCCGAGGAAGAACACGATCAGGATAGCGATGCGCCCGCGGGTCAGGTCGATGTCGCCTGGCGTCTCGAAACCCGAGCTGTAGTCGATGTCGGCGACATAGCTGGCCGACGGGTCCTTCTGCACCTTCATCGCGTAGCGATAGACGTGGTGAAACCCGAGTGCGAGGAACACGAGCATCATCACGAGTCGCGCCTCCCAACCCGAGGTCAGCGGCACACCGGCAATGTTCTGTGCAATAAGAACGCCAAAGGGATTGATACCGGCACAGCCCCAGCCTATCCCATAAGGTACCCAGACCATGCCCATGGCGACGACAGCGTCCATGCGCATCGCAAGCGTCATCGTGACGATGATGGGTATGAGCGGAACATATTCTTCACCCATACCGATCGTAAACGACCCCAGGCTGAACATTGCAAAACAGCCGAGGATCAATATCCATGGACTGTGTCCGAGATGATGCACCGAGCGGTGCAATGCGGCATCGATCGCGCCGCTCTTGCGCAGAATCTCGATGACACCACCAACAATGAAAATCAGGAAGATGATGTCCTGGGCATCTGCCAGGCCTTTTGTTATGCCTTCGAGAAAATGCCAGGCCGGCAAACTGACCTCTTCCTCGGGACTGACTGCCTCATAGGTTCCGGCAACGACCATTGACCGGTTCGGGTTGTCGGGATACGGCACCCTGTCGAAAGTACCCTGCGGCACAACGTAGGAAAGGAGCTGAGCGAAGAGGATAAAGCTGAAAATCAGGGCGAGCGAATCGATGTTGATGCCGCGCTTTTGCATGGAAGATCCCGCTTGTTCTTGTTGTTAGGCCCTAAGTTGTAACTTTTCCGCCGCAATTGGTCTACTATTTAACGTAAGGGGGAGCAAACCGGTCGTTTTCTGGCGGCCGGGCGCATGTCATATGCGCTATCCCCTGTGGATCCATTTCCCACAGGAGAAAGAACAATGAAAATCAAACCATCACTATTGCTGACAGCAGGGACACTTGCCTTGCTGCTCGCAGGCGATTTCGCCCTGGCGCAGCAAGATACGGTCGATGAAATTGTCATCACCGGTTCCCGAATCCGTCAGAATCCGCTGGACACACGAACGCCAGTCCAGGCCCTGACAGCAGACGATATCAAGGCTTCGGGTCAGATATCCCTGGCAGACTTTCTGCAGCAGCTGCCAATAGCCGGTTCTGCAATCAATCGTGCGAACAACTCCTCGGGTAACCTCGGCTTCCCGCCTGATGGCTCCGGTATCGGTGCGGGCTCATCCGAGATCGACCTGCGCTACCTGGGATCCAAACGCGTACTGGTGCTGGTTGACGGCCATCGCTGGGTTCGTGGTTCTTCGGCCAGTGGTGTTGCCGGTGCCGTGGATCTGAATACCATTCCGGTCAATGCGATCAAGCGCGTCGAGGTCCTGCAGGACGGTGCATCGACGATTTACGGCTCAGATGCCATCGCGGGCGTGGTAAACATCATCACCAATGAAGACTATGAAGGCCTCGACTTGTCTGCCTACTACGGTGCATTCGATGAAGGCGACGGTGAAAGCTACGAGTATTCGCTCTCGTTCGGCGCGGAAGGCGATAATTCTCGCGTATTCGTGGCGGCGAGTTACACCGAGCAAGGCAGTGTCTCTGCCGGCGACCGCGATATTTCCACGTACCCGATTGCCGGCGTTCCGATCGGTGCAAGCTCGGGCACGCCGCAAGGTCGCTTCGCGTTTTACGAGCCAAGAAACGGCGACGCCTGGACCAGCATCACGCTGAATGACGGTGTCTTGAACGATGGTGGCGCGAACATTCCGACCTATGACCCACTGAATCCAAACAGCGGCGACTTTCATGACTTCGCGCTCGCTGATCGATTCAACTACCAGCCCTACAATCACCTGATCACGCCGAACGAGCGCGTGAATCTGTTCATGAAAGGCGAATACGATTTTTCTGAGAACGTGACATTGCGCCTGACCGCTGTGTTCAACAACAGGAGATCTGAGAACCAGGCGGCGCCTGAGCCTCTGTTTGCCGGCCCCGGTGGTGGTGGTGGTGCGTGGATGGAAGCAATCAACTTCCATGTCGATAACCCGTACAACCCGTTTGGCATCAGCATTGGTCCGAACGAGATTCAGGACGGCTTCGTAACACGCCGGCCGATTGAAGCGGGTCCGCGCGTATTCAACCAGAATGTCGACACCTGGCATGTTGCGGCAGGCCTCGATGGTGAACTCGAACTGGGTGACAATGACTGGTACTGGGATGTCCATTCGAGTTGGTCTCAGAACCAGGCTAACCAACGCAAGACAGGCGCGTTCAACGCATCCAAGTTGTTTTCAGCTGTTGGTGACCCGGTAGTGTGCGCGGCGACGCCAGGTTGTGTGCCGTTCAACTGGTTCGGCGGCCAGGGTCCGAATGGCGAAGGTTCGATTACGCAGGAAATGCTGGACTACGTCACGTTTACACAGAAAGACGAGAGCGAGCAGAAGATGTTCAATTTTGCCGCTAACTTGTCAGGTGAGCTGTTTAACATGCCAGCAGGCCCCGTCGGCGCCGCGTTCGGCATCGAGTATCGGGAAGAGAAAGGATTCTTTATTCCGGACTCTATCGTCTCAAGCGGTCAAACCGCTGGCGTTCCTTCAAGTCCAACTGAAGGTCAGTTCGACGTCTTCGACGTCTACGGTGAGTTCGTCGTGCCAATAGTGGCCGGCTTTGATCTGAGCGCTGCTGTACGTTACTCGGACTATGACATCACGGGATCGACCTCCGTCATCAAGGTCGGGGCCAATTGGCGACCCACCGATACGGTGACGCTGCGGGCGAATTTCTCCGAAGGTTATCGCGCGCCGAACATTGGCGAGCTATTCAACACCGGTTCTCGCTTTGACGCGTCCATTACCGATCCTTGTGACGCCGACGCACTGGCGCTCGATCCAAGCAATGCGGCCAATTGCGCCGCACTTGGCGTTCCGCCGGGCTACCAGCAACTCAATCCGCAGATCAGTGTTACGACGGGTGGTAACGAAGACCTGACACCGGAAGAATCCGAGTCCTGGACGGTAGGCATGACCTGGGACGGCTCGTCAGTCGCGGAACGCATGGGTCTTGCGAACATGACATTCGAATTCAACTACTACGACATCACGGTTGACGACGCGATTCAGGCGCCTGACGCCGGCGACGTGCTGACACAGTGTGTACAGACCTTGAACCCGATTTTCTGTGACAACGTGACACGCGTTGGCGCCACCGTTACAAGAATCGACGGCGTTCTGCTGAACATTGGCGGCATTGAAACCAGCGGCATCGACTGGGCCATAAATTTTGCGACCGAGGAGAAGAGCTGGGGTTCACTTGGCGTTTTGTGGTCGAATACACACCTGCTCGATTACACCGAGATCACCAACGGGCCGGATGGCGACGTAAGAACGAGTCGTGAAGGCACGGAACTGGGTTCACCGGAACGTGGTTTTGTCGAGTGGCGCTCGTCGCTGATCTTCAACTGGTCGCGCAATGACTGGAGCGTGAATGTCGCCAATCGTTACATTGATAGCATCACGGAACAGTGCACAGGCCTTGTTGCAGACTTCGGGTTCTCGAACCTCTGCACGACACCGACGACGAACAAGATCGACGCCACGTTCTATACGGACGTGCAGGCAACGTGGGTTCCGTCAAACTGGGGCGGCAACTGGACCCTCCAGGCTGGCATTCAAAACCTGTTTGATGAGGACACGCCAATCTGTTTCAGCTGTGACCTGAACAGCTTCGACGGTACGCTGCATCCGATTCCGGGTTCTTTCTGGTACGCACGTATCGGATTCGGCCTCGACTAGGACGCAAGTGCTGAGCATAAGAAAGGCGGCCAGACGGCCGCCTTTTTTTTGCCCAAACGTCGCCTGATATCAGAGGCGATTGTTGATGCGCTTGCCGCGACGATCATTGCGGCGATCTGCCTTCGCACCGCGCCGGTCGAGTCGCCGATCGACCTGATTGCCTTTGCGATCGAGCCGGTCCGACAAACGATCACGACCTGCAGCCTCGGCCCGGTCCGACTTCCTGTCGAGTCGATGATTGATGCGATCGCCTTTCTTATCGAGGCGATGTTCTATGCGATCACCGCGATTGTCGAGTCGATCTTCGATGCGATCGCCCGTGTCTGCAAAAGCTGTCCCGCCGATGATCAGCAGCGCAGCGCCTAGTGCAATTGCTTTCCTGGTGTCCATATCAATTCTCCGTTGTATCCATACAAAGTGGTGCTTTCAGTACCTACAACGGAACTGGCGGGCATTGGTTGACAGGCTGGTCACGACAACGTGTACAATCGCCCGTTGAATTTTTAGAGAGACCTGCAAATGTTGTTGACCTGGAAGACAAAATTGCCTGCCGCCGCCAATCTCCTGGTGCTGCTGCTTGCACTGCCACTGGCCGCAACGGCGACGATCGTTGAGGTCGAAACCGATCTGGGCAGCATCGAAATCAATTTGTACGACAATGCGACGCCGGCCACCGTCACAAACTTTCTCAACTATGTGAATAGTGGCGCCTTCAGCGATTCAATCGTCCATCGATCGGTTCCGGGCTTCGTCATACAGGGTGGCGGCTTCATTACCGACATTAATGCGCAGGTCAGCGACATAACGACCAATCCGGCCGTGAGCAATGAGCCCGTGTATTCGAATGTGCGCGGCACCATCGCCATGGCAAAACTCGGCAATGATCCGAACAGCGCGACCAGCCAGTGGTTCATAAACCTGGCCAACAACGCGGCGAATCTGGATTCGCAGAATGGCGGTTTCACAGTGTTTGGCGAAGTAACGGCGGGTTTGGATGTCGTTGACGCGATTGCAGGGCTGCCCCTCTACAACTTCGGGTCCGCGTTCACGGATTTGCCACTGCAAAACTACTCAGCAGCGGACTTCACCAATAACGTGCCCATCGACAATACTCACCTGGTCATCGTGACCGAAGTGACTGTAATCGACACGACGGTTGACAGCGCAGCGGGCCTGAACCCGATCCCAACAACTCGCAATACAACTCCTCCAGGAAATGGTGGCGGTGGTGGCGGCGGCGGTAGTTTTGCCCTGCTCTCTTTGCTCGGCCTGTTCGGATTTGCTGCGACACGAACATTGCGGCACCGCCGCTAGGAAGCAGACCTTCAAACGTGCCTAGCGTGGCAGGCCAAAGGCGAGCAGCACATTGCCCGGCATCTGGCCAAACATGCCATAGCCCGAATAGACGAACAATCGCTCACCGTCGACGACGACGCCGCTGAGATCGATCGCGCCGCCATGGCCTGCGATTCCGTTTGTCGTGGAGAATTCGCGGTTTGTTTCGATCACTCGCAATACCTCACCACTGCCAGAATCGAGCAACTTCAGTTTGCCATCCAGGGCACCCGCATAGACAACGCCGTTGGCGTGCAAGGGGGCCGCTGAATGACCGTAGTAGAACGAACAGTCAGGCCAGAGGTCATCGGGCTCGCCATCCTGCATCGCGACAAGACCGACGCGCGGTGTCGACGACGCGTCAAGATCGCAGCCTCGTTCGACCATCTGCGACCAGCGAATCTCGCCATCCGCCAAGCTTAGTGCATGTATACCTGGCTTCGGCACATAGCCCTCGCGCTGCCGTGGCGGGTCAGCGACCGTTACCCAGACCGTATCGCCGGATGTCGACACACCCCAGTGGATGCCGCCGTTGGACGTGCCCATGCTGAGTCGTCGCTTCCAGATGACCGCGCCACTGCGATCCGGATCGAGCGCGTACACGTGTCCCGACTTCTGGCCGGCCACGATGATGTCTTTGCCGTTCGCACCCCGCGTCAACGTTATACCGCCACCAAAATCGAAATCGGGTCCGGCATTGTCGGGGCAGTTGGCACGACCCAGGTGGCAGGCCACGTTCCAGATGTCGCCGGCGAGTGCCTGGAACACCCAGGCCTCCTCGCCCGTCGCGATATCGAGAGCAATAACCGAGTCGCTGTTATGTGTTGCGGGCGCCGACATGTTCTGCGCCGTGCCTATGTAGAGAACACCGCGCCTGGCATCGATTGCAGGCGTCGTCCAGACTCCAGCACCGGAGGGCCCCCAGATATCGGTGCCAGCACTGGTTGTCCCAACCTTCCTGGCATGCGGCGTTGTTTCGTATTTCCACACTATGCTGCCATCGATCGCGTTAATGGCGGCAACGCCGCCGTGAGAGCGGCAGCACGGATAGGTATCGAGTCCGGCAAGCGCAGTTTCGAATGTCGACACCGGCACATACAGTCGATCATCATGGAACGACAGCGAACCGCTGATGACCGAGACCGGGAACCAGCGCAATGACGTCTTCCAGCGCATGCGACCATTGTTGGCATTTATGGCGTATACGGTGCCGAGATCATCGGCAAAGAACAGCGTCGGTTTACTATCACTCGTTGTATCGAGATTCAGAGACGAACGAACCGAGCTGTTCGCGGTAAAACGCCAGTGAATGCAACCCGTTTCCTGGTCTAGCGCAAATACATTGCCATTCGATGTACCGACAAACAGCAAGCCGTTTGCCGCAACGGGTTGCGAACGCATCTCCGTAACGCCCGGGAACGCCAGCGACCACGTCAGCTCGAGGTCCTCGACATTTTGCGGCGATAGTGTGACGCCGGCCTCGATAGAGCGCTGATTTCCGGAGCCATAACCCCAGTTACCTGTCGGTGCAGCGCCAACGTCCAGCGGCCCGCCCGAATCGCAGGACTGCTCATCGATCCACTCGTCTCGGGTCTCGGTATTGGCGCTGCTCAGGTACTTGGATATTGCATAACGATCATCGCTCGACAGGTGCGCCGCCTGCTGCATCATCATTCCGAACTCAAGTGATCGCGCCACACGTGCGAATGGCATCTTCTTCAGCGTCGCGAGTTCGGGTGCTTTCATGTCCTGCATCGAATGGCAGGTATCACAATGCTGCTCATACAGGACGGCGCCCTGCGCCTCGATCGGATCGGCCGCGACACCGGGATCAATGCGAATCAATGTCGGCTGGGCATCTTCTATCATCCAGCTCGGAAAGTGAGAGTTGCTCGTGTAAACGCTGCCGTCTTCCGCAATTTCGATATCGCGCGTAAACGTACGCCGCTGTGACATCGGGTAGGTGCGCCAGGTTTCAGACTTGATATGGAAAGACATGATCGTGTCCGACTGGTTGCCGTTAACCCAGACCACGCCGCGGTCACGATCAACATTCAACGCATAAGGTGTCTCACTCATGACCGGCAGGTCGTAGAGCGTGAACTCGGCAACAACAGGGTCGTACTTCGCGAGCTTGCCGTCGGAAAACGCGACGATCCAGATATCGCCGTCGGCATCGATACGCAATCTTCGTGGCCCGTTGAATGGCGTCTCGATAACGGTCACCTCTTCAGTGTCCGGATCGATGACGGCGATATCGTCGGCATACAGGCGGGCAATCCACACTCGACCGTCGACCGGCGATACGTCAATGCCGTAGGGCATCGGGAATCCGCTTGTCTCCCAGTCGAGGTCCGGCCTGCTGCCAATGTAGCCATGCCCAAGACGGAACTTGATGATCTTGAGCGCTGCCCACTCCTTCATGCCTCGCGCGGGAATGTCGTAGTAGGTGAACTCCTCAGTTTCGCGGTCGAACATCGCGACCTGCGATGACAGCGCCAGTGTGAACCAGACGCGATCTTTGTCGTCGGTGCGTATCGTGTGCGGATAGAAACCGTCGTCCATCTTGTGACGTGTGAACTCACCGCTGTCCGGGTCGAACTCGACGAGTTCCTGCTGCATTGATGGCGTCAGGAATATGTGACCGTCGGAGGGCGCAATCGCAAAGGAATGCACGCCCATGTAATTGTCCGTCTTCGGGTACGTTCCCATGCGCTTGCCAAGAATGCCGCCATGCTCTGCACCCTCATCGTGTGGAACCTTGAAGACCTCGTATTTACCCGACTCCGGATCAAGGGCGTAGATCCTGTCCATCAGGTTGTCACCGATATACACCTTGCCGTTCGGGTGCAGCACGAAGTCGTGCATTTGCGAAAATTCGTCGCCGATCGGCCACTCTGTAATCGTCGCCAATGACAGCCCCGCCTCCCATGCTTCGAAAGGCGGCAACTCCGCGTAGCGCTGGTTCAGCTTGTCGTTGGCAGCAGCGAGGCCCGCAGGTGCACCATCAACAAAGTCCTCGCTCGCCATCGCGCCGTACATCTGCATACGATCGATGATGTCGACCCATTGTTCTTCAGTCCGTGACAGGCGCATGAATACAGACGCCTGCTGATGACAGAAGCCGCAGTGCAGCAAAAAATGCTCGCGTGCCAGGGCCGGTTCCTCGGCCCAGTTGAAATCGAGTTCTGACAACCAGAGATTTGCCGGCTTGCTCTCAGCGACCAGCTTGTCGTCCGCCAAGAGCTCCAGTGTCACTTCGAGTGACGCATCGTCATTGTTCGCCGTGACATGCGCATCGAAGTAACCCTGTTTGCGTACCAGGAATTTTCGCTCGCCGGCAGCATCAGCCGGGTCGAAGCGAACGATGCCGTCGCTACCTGTAAACAGTGTGTACCGGGGTACGACGGAATTGACGAGCCCGGGCTTCGGGTAGCCGTTGTCGGAAGTATCAACAATGTCGTTGCCGGGGATGCTCCTTGTGACCATCGCGGTAGCGAGCGGCACGCCGT
>Ga0316189_10007558_pt1 | contig 10264 bp, 7 predicted proteins | sample LowCovwburrow_MG_FD_204930 | JGI IMG/M metagenome (GOLD analysis project Ga0316189, IMG submission 204930) | Coastal sediment microbial communities from Maine, United States - Lowes Cove worm burrow | ecosystem: Environmental > Aquatic > Marine > Coastal > Sediment | place: USA: Maine... | reverse complement strand
CTGAAGGACCTGCCCGGCGTGCGCGCCTTTCCGGTGATGCGCCAGGGGTTCGGGGCGCGCGTGCAGAAGCCGGTGCAGTTCGTGATTGGCGGCGGCACCTACGAGCAACTGGCGCAGTGGCGTGACACGCTGGTGGAGAAGATCAACGAGGATAACCCCGGTCTGGTCGGACTTGACTGGGACTACAAGGAAACCAAGCCACAGCTGCGCGTCGTCATCGACTATGATCGCGCCGCCGAACTGGGTGTGACGATCGGCAGTATCGGGCGTACCCTGGAAACCCTGCTGGGTTCGCGGCGGGTCACCACCTACATCGATGCCGGCGAGGAATACGACGTGATCCTCGAAGGTGAACGCAGCACGCAGCGTACCCCGACCAGCATGGAAAATATCTACGTGCGTTCGCAGCGCTCGCAGCAGTTGATACCGCTTTCCAACCTGGTGCGGCTCGAGGAGTTCGCTGATTCGATCAAACTGAATCGCTATAATCGGATCCGTGCCATTACACTGGAGGCCAATCTTGCCGACGGGGTGGCGCTTGGCGATGCACTGGGCAGACTCGAACAGCTGGTTAAGGAGCACCTGCCCAGCGAGGTCATTATCGACTACAAGGGCCAGTCAGAGGACTACAAGTCAACAGGTGGCGCGATCCTGTTTACCTTCCTGCTCGGCATCGTGGTGGTGTTCCTGGTGCTTGCTGCACAGTTCGAGAGCTGGATACATCCGTTCGTGATCATGTTGACGGTGCCGCTTGCCATGGTCGGAGCCTTGCTGGGCTTGTACCTGACCGACCAGACACTCAATATCTACAGCCAGATCGGCCTGATCATGCTGGTAGGTCTGGCGGCCAAGAACGGCATCCTCATCGTGGAATTCGCCAACCAGTTGCGCGATGCCGGCAAGCCGTTCCGGGAGGCGCTCATCGAGGCCTCCGAGATTCGCCTGCGTCCGATCATCATGACCGGCATTACCACGGCCGCAGGCTCCATGCCGTTGCTGCTTTCATCCGGCGCCGGTACGGAAACCCGCACCGTCATTGGTACCGTGGTGCTGTGCGGTATCCTGTCAGCCACCGTGTTCACCCTGTTCGTGGTACCGGTTGCCTACGACCTGCTGGGAAGACATACCGGCTCGCCAAAACGCATGCGCCGCCAGCTCGACAGGGAACTGGAATCATGCGATCACTGACCCGGATCCTGAATCCGGGCAATACCTCATGAGCGACATCCCGCTTCACTGGCACAGAGCCTGTCAATGGACCGGGGAGGGTGCAGCCGGCGAGTATTGAGCCCTGAATCCTGGGTGGCTTGCGATCTGTGTTCTACACTTGGGTTAAGGAAACCAGACTAACCGGTGCTTGCACCAGAAGGAGTGCACAATGGCCAATGTGACGGTACAGAACGGCTGGGAACGTCTGCCCAATGGTTTCGACGTGGAGTTCAGGCACAGCATACCGATTCGGGTCTCGGACAACGGCAAGGGCTTGACGGTGCCCGAGTCAGTCCTTGTCGAGGAGATTGCTGCCCTCTGCAAGCTGCCTGTACAGCTGGGTGAATGGGAGTCCGGGGAGCGTACGGGCGAGCACGCGGCCCGCGTAATTGTTTCCGGCAAGGATTTCGCCGAGGTTCTGAGACGATTGGCGCTGTCCTCTGCCGCAATGTTCATCGACCGGTTTCACAAACCAGTCGATGCTGGCGACGTCGACTGGGACCGGCTGGAATATCTTAAGGATTTCAGAGAGGCACTTGATCACTGCGGGCTTGCCTGGGGCGATATCGATAAGGATGACTTTCTTGATGGTTACCTCGAAACAATGCACAGGGAGACTCAACGACTTGCACAGTCAACGGATAGCCCGATGGTAGAGCCGGAGTAATACCCGGAGGAGCCAGTCACACTCCAGCATCTCCGCCTGAATGGCATCCATGGTAGAATATCTGCAGCATAAAAACTATTTCACGCGAGACACCTGAATGATTGAAACAATCCTGAATTTCCTCGGCGCAGGCGGCATCATGCAATTCTCCATCGGTGAGCTATTGCTCACCGGCCTGGTGTTGACACAGGTGACGATTGCCAGCGTCACTATCTACCTGCACCGCAACCAGGCGCACCGGGGGCTGGATCTGCACCCCGTTATCGCTCATTTTTTCCGCTTCTGGCTGTGGCTGGCCACCGGCATCGTGACCCGGGAGTGGGTGGCCATACACCGCAAGCACCACGCAAAATGTGAAACTGTCGAAGATCCGCACAGCCCCCAGGTGGAGGGGATCAGCAAGGTGCTGTGGCAGGGGTACGAGCTATACCGGCAAGAGGCGGGCGTCCGCGGCACCCTTGAGAAATATGGCCACATGACGCCGGATGACTGGCTCGAGCGTCATGTCTATGCGCGATTGTCGCATCTCGGTATCGCACTGCTGCTGCTGCTCGACATCATGCTGTTCGGTATCGCCGGCCTGGTGTTGTGGGCGGTGCAGATGGCATGGATTCCGTTCTGGGCGGCCGGCGTGATCAACGGCGTGGGTCACTACTTGGGCTACCGCAATTACGAGACCGCGGATGCCTCCCGCAATATCTCGCCGCTGGGCATCTTCATTGGTGGTGAGGAACTGCATTCCAACCACCATGCCTTCCCGACATCGGCGCGTTTTTCCAGCAAGTGGTGGGAGTTTGACCTCGGCTGGGCCTATATCCGCTTGCTGGCCCTGCTGGGTCTGGCAAAGGTCAAGCGGGTTGCGCCTGCGCGGGCGCTGATACTGGAGAACAAGGAGAGCATTGACCTGGAAACCGTGCGTGCCGTGGTGAGAAATCGCATGTACGTCATGGCCAGTTATGCGCGCGATGTCATTCGTCCAGTGCTGCGCCAGCAACGCAAACAGTGTGACGATTCCTGCAAGCAGGTGCTGCGGCGTGCGCGTGGCCTGTTAGTGCGTGATACCTCGCAGGTCAATGAACGCGCCCATGTACGACTGGAGCAGATCCTTGCCCGTTTCCATGATTTGAAAACCATTTATCAATATCGTCAGCAGCTGCAGTCGGTCTGGACCCGCAAGGCTGCCAGCCAGGATGCGCTGTGCAAGGCGCTGCAGGAGTGGTGCCAGCAGGCCGAGGAGACTGGCATTACCGCTCTACAGGACTTCTCCCGGCGCCTGCGCGGCTACAGCCTGCAGCCGGTCTGACCCGGTGGCTGATTAGGAAAGCTTTGATTAATGTCTGCAGGGTGCGCACAGCGCACCCTGCATTGGATTTTTGAATTAATCAAAGGCTCCTCGGGAGTTCAGGTACTCTTACCCGTTGAGCTTCTTTTTACGCTGGCATCAACGCAGTTCAAAGCGGTCGAGAGTCATCACTTTAGCCCATGCATCAACGAAGTCAGTCACAAACATTTCCTGTGCATCATCAGAAGCATAGACTTCTGCGACAGCGCGCAGCTCGGAGTTCGACCCGAAAACAAGGTCAACGGGGGTGGCTGTCCATTTGAGCTTGGCCGTCCCTTGATCAAGACCCTCGTAAATGCCCTCGGATTTTGATGACTTCGACCACTTCGTGGACATGTCGAGCAGGTCCCCAATAGACCAGATCAGCCACACGATAGGTACCGGCGCTGTGCCGGGCCATGCGAATGAAAAATGGACCATAGTGGCCGTAGTCTGTGGACCACCAGTCCTGTGACGTCTTCATCAAGGTCTCGATGTCCTTATTCAGGGCCTCGAGATCGACACTTTTGAACGCCTCAGCGTAGTTGAAATCTTCGCCATATGGATTGGACGCGGCATCGTGATAGCGAGGCGGACCGGGGTCCAGCTGTTCGGGCTGCCAGGCGGGTTCGACCTTGGATCGCTCTGAGCAATAGCCGTGCTTGATAGCACTAGCGTTGATATGGCCTCACTTGGGCAATAAATATATATTTTCGCGAGACACTATAGCGTATCTGTGAGAAGCAACTATTATACGGTATGTGGAGTGGAAATGAATTGGAATACCATATCAGGGATGAGGCGCGCACCAATCACCTGACCTTATCCCGACAAAGCAGCCGGCCTTATCAAGGCAACTCGATTGAGGACAATCAGACAAGGTAATGCCTCACTATTGCTGTGGGCGTTAGCTGAAATCTATGGAAGTACGATGAATAAGATTAACCCTAAAAAATTGCTCGAAAGCAAATGGACAGCGGCAGAACCGAAAAACAGGGAAAAGCACTTTATGGTGACTGAAGTAGAGTTTGACGACGCGGGAATGGTAACTTCCTGTTTCATGGAAGCCATTATGTCCAGGCGCTCAATTTCAATACAATGGCGTGATTTGAAAGATATAAATCAATGGATCCATGGCTGGAAATAACTTATAGGGTTTAAGAATTACACCTGACAGGTTCAGGCATGCCGACCCGGCAAATTCAGGCAGGATTTCGGTATGATCTGGCGGGAAAGCGGTGGTGGCGATTGCCCAATGGGCATGAGTTGCAGGGGTAAGACGTTAATCCGTCCTGTACTCCCGGTTCAGCCTGATTATTTTGTGACTATTTTTTATTACAAGGAGAAGTCTAATGGGTAACAAGGAGAAGTACGTCTATGCATTCGAACAGGGAGATGGCAGCAACAAGATGCTGCTAGGTGGCAAGGGTGCCAACCTCTGCGAAATGACCCAGATCGGTATCAATGTGCCACCCGGCTTCGTTATCACAACAGAGGCCTGTCTGTATTACCTGGATCATGCTGATCACGATTTGCCCGCCGGGGTCATGGAAGAGGTCCGCGAGCAGATGCAGGCACTCGAAGAAAAAACCGGCAAGACCTTTGGCGCCGGTGAGAATCCCCTGCTTATTTCGGTACGCTCGGGTTCTGCCATGTCCATGCCAGGCATGATGGATACCATTCTCAATCTCGGGCTCAATATCGACACCCTCAAGAGCCTGATTGCCCAGACCGGCAACGAGCGTTTTGGCTGGGATGCGTATCGCCGCTTCATCCAGCTGTTCGGCAAGGTTGCGATGGGGGTGAGTGACGAGGCCTTCGATGCCGAATTCGAGGCCGTCAAGGAAAAGGCCGGAGCCAAAGAGGACGTTACGCTGACGGCACGCGATCTACGCGAAATCTCCGACCGTTTTCTGGAAGTGGTTGAGCGCGAAACCGGCAAGGCTTTTCCGGATGATCCAATGGAACAGCTGGAGATGGCGGTGAAGTCGGTATTCGATTCCTGGATGGGAAAACGCGCGGTCGACTACCGGCGCGAATTCAATATCACGCCAGACCTGGCGAATGGTACCGCAGTCAACCTGTGTACCATGGTGTTCGGTAACCTGGGTGATGATAGCGCAACCGGTGTGGGCTTTACCCGCTACCCTGATACTGGCGAAAACCGGCTGTTCGGCGAATACCTGGTGAATGCACAGGGTGAGGACGTGGTTGCCGGTATTCGTACTCCCAAGTCGATCGATATGATGGCAGCGGAAATGCCGGCGATGTACCAGGAGCTGGAGGTGCTGCGTGAGCGTCTGGAAGCCCACTATCACGAAGTACAGGACTTCGAGTTCACCATCGAGAAGGGATGTTTCTACTGCCTGCAGACCCGCAACGGCAAAATGAACACCGCCGCACTGGTGCGGACCTCGGTGGACATGATGCAGGAGGGTCTGATCGATAAACAACAGGCGCTGTTGCGTATCCAGCCGGACATGCTGGAGCAGTTACTGTTTCCGCGCCTCGATCCCACTGCCAAGAATGCCCCCGTGGCTCGCGGCCTGCCCGCATCACCCGGTGCGGCAACAGGACACGCCGTGTTCGACGCCGATCGTGCCGAACAGCTGGGGCAAGGCGGACAGCGTATCATCCTGGTGCGCGAGGAAACCAAACCCGAGGATATTCACGGCTTTTTTGCATCACAGGGTATTCTGACGGCGCGTGGCGGCAAGACGTCACACGCGGCCGTCGTCGCACGCGGCATGGGCAAACCCTGTGTAGCGGGCGCCGAGGGTATTCATGTCGATGTGCAGATGCGCAAGGCCTTCGTTGGTGTACAGACCATCAGCGAAGGTGACTTGATAACCCTTGACGGCACCACTGGCGATGTCTACCTCGGCGAAGTGCCGATGATCGAGTCCGAGTTTTCTTCGGAGCTCGTCACCCTGCTGGGCTGGGCTGATGAGGCCGCCCGTCTCAAGGTGATGGCCAATGCTGATACACCCTCTGATGCCGAGCAGGCACTCAAGTACGGCGCCATGGGTATCGGCCTGTGTCGTACCGAACGCATGTTCAACGGCGTGGAAAGGTTGCCTGTTGTTATTGAAATGATCGTTGCGGAGAACACTGCCGACCGGCAGGCGGCTCTGGACAAACTGCTGCCGATGCAGCGCGAGGACTTCAAGGGCATTTTCAAGGCCATGGCGCCGCGGCCGGTTACCATCCGTCTGCTGGACCCGCCTATCCACGAGTTTCTGCCATCGGAAAATCAACTGGTGGAAGAGCTCGATCAACTGCGTCACCTGAAGGATACCGTGACCGGCATGATCATCCTGGCTGATGCGGTGCAGTTTATGTACAGCGACCGGGAAAAACCCAACGTCGCTTGTATAACTGACCCGCGCCTGGTTGAAGAGGCCATTGAGAAAAAGGGAACCATGCTGAGAAAGGTACGCGCCCTGTACGAGGTGAACCCGATGCTGGGGCATCGCGGCGTGCGTCTGGGGCTGTCTTTCCCGGAGATCTATTCCATGCAGATCTGCGCGGTTCTGGAAGCCGCTGCGGAATGCCAGCAGGAGGGTTTTGATGTCCGGCCGGAAATTATGGTGCCGCAGGTCTGTACCTCGCAGGAACTGAAGCGGGTGAAGAGTTTTGCCGATGCCGTACACGCGGTGGTCGAGGATAAATATGGTCTGAAAGTGGACTACAAGTTTGGCTCCATGATGGAGGTGGTGCGTTCCTGCATGCGCGCCGGCAGCCTCGCCGAGGAGGCCGAGTTCTTCTCTTTCGGCACCAACGACCTGACCCAGGCGACCTTCTCGTTCTCACGCGAGGATGCAGAGAACAAGTTCCTGCCAATGTATAACAACAGTGGAATCCTGCAGGACAATCCGTTCGAGGTGCTGGATATCAAGGGTGTCGGCAAGCTGATGCAAGTGGCTGTCGAATGGGGTCGCCAGACACGCCCGGGCATGAAGGTGGGTATCTGTGGCGAACACGGTGGACACCCTCAATCCATTCACTTCTGCCACTCCATTGGCCTGAGCTATGTATCCTGTTCGAGCCCACGCGTGCCGGTGGCCCGTCTGGCCGCCGCCCATGCGGCACTGACAGATACCGACCAGCAGGCTGCTGCCAGTTCCACATGAGCAAACATGCAGCAGTGAGGCCTGGCTTGCATTGATGCAGGCTACAAGCCCGGGTTTTGCAGCAGGCGATTGACCCTGATGAATGCCAGGATGCGAGACAGGGTGCGTTTGTTGTTTACGCCTGGAGGAGCAGGCAAGCCGATAAGGACAGCGGCACCGCGTACATAGTCAATGCTATGTACACGGTGTTACGCTGTGAGCTGGCGCTTTTTAGACATCGTAGGTGGTGGAGGCGGTATCACCACCGCGGCCCGTCCAGTTGGTGTGGAAGTACTCGCCACGGGGCTTGTCGATGCGCTCGTAGGTATGTGCGCCGAAGTAATCGCGTTGCGCTTGCAACAGGTTGGCAGGCAAACGTGCTGTGCGGTATCCATCAAAGTACGATAGTGCCGCAGCAATGGCAGGAGCAGGAATACCGTTGGTCACTGCCGCTGCCGTCACACGGCGCCAGCCTGCCTGGGCCGCCTCAACCTTGTTCCTGAAGTAGTCATCCAGCAACAGGTTGCTGATCTCCGGGTTGGCATCAAAAGCTTCCTTGATGTTGCCCAAAAATGCAGAGCGGATGATACAGCCACCACGCCACATCAATGCGATGCCGCCGTAGTTGAGATTCCAGCCATTTTCTTTGGCGGCTTCCCGCATCAAAACATAACCCTGTGCGTAGGAGACGATTTTAGACGCAAATACAGCCTGGCGCAGATCCTCGATAAACGCGGTTTTATCACCTGTGAATGCAGGCGTTGGCCCTGATATCACTTTAGAGGCGGTCACGCGCTCGTCTTTTTGAGCTGACAAACAACGGGCAAAGACTGCTTCACCGATCAAGGTCAAAGGCACGCCGAGGTCGAGCGCAGTAATGCCGGTCCACTTGCCGGTGCCTTTTTGGCCGGCCGTATCGAGAATCTTCTCTACCAGTGGCTCTCCGTCTTCGTCTTTATAGGCCATGATGTCGCGGCTGATTTCGATCAGGTAACTGTCGAGGTCGCCCTGGTTCCACTCGGCGAAAACTTCGTGCATCTCGTCGGCACTCATGCCAAGCAGTTCTTTCATGATTTGGTAGGCTTCGCAGATTAACTGCATGTCGCCGTATTCAATACCGTTGTGCACCATCTTCACAAAGTGACCGGCACCATCTTCACCGACCCAGTCACAGCACGGCGTCCCGTCATCTACCTTGGCCGAAATGTGCTGGAAGACAGGCTTCACATGAGGCCATGCTTCTGGCGAGCCGCCAGGCATGATCGAAGGGCCAGTGAGTGCGCCTTCTTCACCACCGGAAACACCGGTGCCAATAAATAGCAGGCCTTTTTCTTTCAGGTAGGCGACGCGACGGTTGGTGTCCGGGAAGTGGGTATTGCCGCCGTCGATAATGATGTCACCCTGGTCGAGTAGCGGCATCAGTTGTTCGATTACCGCGTCAACAGCCGGACCTGCTTTCACCATCAGCATGATTTTACGAGGTGAAGACAGTGAATCAACCAGCTCTTCAACAGAGTGGGCGCCACGGATGTTTTTGCCCTGGGCGCGACCGTTAATGAAGTTATCAACCTTGTCTGTTGAGCGGTTGTAGGCGGTAACGGTATAACCGTGGTTGGCCATATTAAGAATCAGGTTTTCACCCATAACGGCGAGGCCGACAAGACCGATATCTGACTTTTCTTTCATAATGTGAGTTGCATGTCCTGTGAGGTGAACGCTGTATATTGATGACTTCCCTGCAGTTGCGGGAATGTGCGTTTGCGGGGTTGCCAGGGAATATTTGCGGGTCGGCAAACATACCATTATTGGTCTTGTGATGGAATATTAGCGCCCGGTTGATATTGTCAGCAAGCATTCACTGGTACGTTCCCGGATGCCTGCAAGGCATTAACGTATATCAGTACTGCTACCGCGGTCAGCTCCGCATCGCATTGGCCAGCGGCCGGAACTGCAGGGTATAGAACATCTCCAGGTAGCGTTGCGTCTGGGCCCGATCCAGGTCGGTGACATAACGCCAGAAACCGTACACCCGCGACAGGGTCATCAGGCGCTCGGCATAGCCTTTCCAGGTATAGCGCTCGTTAACCCGCTGCAGGGCGCCCCGGGAAATGCGTTGCCACTCTTCAGGGTCCTGCCGACAGCGGCTGAAAAATTCCGCCATGCGCTGCGCCGCGGCAGGGCCATGATTGGGATCGATATGAAAACCCGAGATGCCGTCCTCGATGATCTCCTGGGGACCACCGAAACAGGTCGCAAAGGTCGGCAGGCCGGTACCCATCGCTTCAATGACCGTGAGACCAAACGCCTCAAACAGTGCCGGCTGTGCAAAGGCGCCGCCATGGTCGGCAATCACCCGATACAGTTCTCCGGAAAAGGCCTTGTCCAGATACTTGCCCAGCCATCTGACCTCGCCATCCAGCCCAAACTCATCCATCAGGCGGTGCATGAACTCGATCTGTTCCCGCTCCTCTGTGTCGCCGGCCTTTTGCGGGTCGATATGCCCGGCGACCACCAGCAGATTCGCCTCGGCACGCAACTCGGGGGACTCCGCGTACCATTTCACCAGTCCGGTAATGTTCTTGATCTGGTCCATGCGCGCCATGGTGAACACGATGGGCTTGTCGCGATCCTCCAGTACGCCACGAATATCCTTTTGGGTCTGGTGACCAAACAGCAGTTCCTCAAATTCTGCCTGCAGGTGGCTAAGCCGCCGTTCGGTCTCGGTCGCGGGAAAATAGACCTCCGGATCCGCTCCCGGTGAGACGATGTTAAATTTTGGATCGAATACATCGATACCATGCACCACCCGGTACAGCCCCGGCATGGTATAAGCCCCGTGTGCCTCATACTGACCCACGCTGTCCTCTGTCCCCGCGATTTCCTGGTAGGTGGAGGTAATAATGAAATCCGCCTTGTTCATTGCTATCAGGTCCGCGGTAAACTGGCAGGAAAAGT
>Ga0316189_10007557_pt1 | contig 10265 bp, 11 predicted proteins | sample LowCovwburrow_MG_FD_204930 | JGI IMG/M metagenome (GOLD analysis project Ga0316189, IMG submission 204930) | Coastal sediment microbial communities from Maine, United States - Lowes Cove worm burrow | ecosystem: Environmental > Aquatic > Marine > Coastal > Sediment | place: USA: Maine... | reverse complement strand
AGACTTACCCATACAAATAAGCGGGGAAATTCCCATGGTCGGCAAAATGACCATAAAGCTGCACGAAGTTCAGCTGAAATAGAATGCCCATTTGTTCGATAAAAGTTTGTCCTTCAGTCAATTTCTCGTCAAATATTCTTCTGAGTGCCGAATTCTTCCCCTCCACTCTCACCTCTATTACTTCTACTCAAGGTTTCAATCAAAACGCCGATAGCGTTTTAAGCGGATGCACCCGGATGCCATGTTGATTTCGTGGCCGTTCCCGATGCGCCTGACCCGCTTTTAAATAAGCGCAAAATAAGCAATGAGGTGTATAAATTGAAACCAGCTCGAATATGCAGATGGTTAGGGTGGAAATTTGCTGTCATTCTCACAATTCTGTTCCTTATCCCTTCTCACAGTCCAGCCGGCACTCCAGAAAACATAACCGCACTTTATCTACCATCACATTGCTTTACCGAGCGTAAAATCGATGCGTTCGTACACTATGCAAAATTAGCGGGAATCAATGCCGCTGTTCTGCATGTCAAAGATCCTCACGGGCGGATTCGATGGAAATCCAAAAATTTACAAGCCGCAGCAATAGGAGCCGTCGCCTCAACCGGATTGGTAGAAAGCGCGTTGAGACAGCTTAAAGCCCAGGGTTTTTGGACGGTTGCCAAACTGGATGTGTTTGTGGATCACCAACTAGTGACCAAACGTCCCGATATGGGAATCATTGACCTTCAATCCGAAAACCCATGGTCGGATAAAAAGGGGTTGTACTGGTCAAATCCTTTTAACCAAAAGGTGTGGGAATACAATTTGGCGCTTTGCAAAGAGCTTGTCATGCTCGGATTTGACGAAATTCAATTTGATTACATTCGCTTCCCCAGTGATGGTGATCTTTCAGCCATTCAATATCCTCTCAATACAGGCCAATTGAACAAGACCCAATGCATCGGCAAATTCCTGGAATCGGCCCATGCCAAGTTAAAACCCATGGGAGCGACCATCTCAGTTGATCTATTTGGGATGGTGGCATGGAAAACAGTGGATTTCGGGGTGGGTCAGCTGATAGAGGCCATCGCACCCTATGTGGATGTCATCTGTCCGATGTTCTATCCTTCCCATTTTCCTTCAGGGTTTTTGGGTAAAAAAAAACCAGGAGAATATCCGCAGGAAATTATGGAATTAAGCATGCAGCGGATGAAAAGCCGCACCGGCAAAATAATTCGGCCCTGGGTTCAAGGGTTCTGGTATAAACCCGTTGATATCAATGCACAACTCGACGGAATTTCAGTGAGTGGAACAACCGGCTGGTCCGTTTGGAATCCCTCCGGTAATTATTCAACCACTTACAGGGCACTTGCTGTAAGGTTGAATCAAACATTTCCGGCTCCTCAATTCTATCCTCCGGTTACGGAAATACGCCGTAATGATAAGCGCGTCATCCCGGGGAATCATCGTGTCGTCAATTTTACCAATTATAAACAGGGATACTCCATTGTCTCCCTGGAAGAATCTAAAAATGGCAGAAAAAGTACCTACTCAACCCTTATCCAGGTACTGGAGACCTTAGACGAGGGGATTATGGACCGGATTCTAGCAACCCGTGAAATCCCAGTCTCACGACTAACGTGTAAATACAACAAAAAAGTACACCTCGCTAATTTGCTTTGCAACGACCTGCAGATTGATCCGCGGCGCTTACGTCCCAAAACGATTTATATTGACTGGCAAAACGGCTGCCGCTTCAGCAAGACGATACCCGAAGATCGGCTGATCAATTACCGGATTGCCACAGAATCGGTATTTGCCAAGGATCAGGATATTTATGCGATTTTGTCAAAACATCTGTAGTGACTCCTAGGGTTGCAACATGGAGGGTGAATAGTCTGTTGAATTTCCTTTCAGCTTTGAGCTTTCAGCATTCAACCCCTTTGCCGCCAACCGCTAATTTCCACCGGCCGTAGGATAGGCTCCATGAACCGGTGATCAAATTCGGCGACTTCCTTCTTTCATTTTCCCTTATCCCAAAACAATTATGGATTGCAATACCACCTCGAAATCATTCGACCCATTCAGTCAAACAATCGGCATATAAGGAGCTAAGCGTTATTCCGAGACAACGCTCGGAAAAAGTGGCCCTTGCGGGGCAGCTGTCAATGCCAAAACCTGAACTTCAATTGTCTAACCCAGTTAAACCGGAAATAACAAATTACAAGCACCAAATGACAAATAAATTCTAAATTATAATATTCAAATCTAAAATAAGATAAAACGCCAATTGTTTGGAATTTTGAATTTCGGTCATTGTGAATTGTTTGGTATTTGTGTTTTGTTATTTGAAATCTTTGATTGCTGAAACCTTAGGTTTTTTTTCAACATGTTATCAGAATAACTCCGACAAAGGCCCAATACCTAACAATGTGAAGCGACTCCATACTTCGTCATTCATAAGTCGCTATTTTCCTCCGACGGCTTGCCGCATTCCTTGCAGCGCCCGTCAGGGCCGATAACACCGATACAATTGCCGTCACTGCACAAAACGCGATCTTGCCAGTCGCTGTCTCTTATTGAATCATCGTTTTCAGTTAAGTCGGCTGCCTCATGGGGCGAATCTTCAAGAGCTGGATCTTCTTTCTCAAGGGAGATATCCTCCGGAGACGGTCCTTCTTCCTCTGAAAAATGGTCCGCAGGCAAAGCGCCTTCATATTTTGCCCCGCACTCTTTGCAGCGCCCATCCGATCCGATCACGCCAATACAGTTGCCGTCACTGCATAATACACGATGTTCCCACTCTATATCAGTTGGGGCCGTTTCTCTCTCATTCTTTTCGGGCATTTCAGTTTCCATTCTTTGCTACTCCATAATGATGACGATTTTACTTTTTTAAATAATTTTAAAGAATCAAAGCATCCTTAGTGCTTTTGTGGCTTAACAATTGTGTCTCCGACTGCCTTATATGAAACTTCATTTCAAAAGTTGGAGTTGGTTCCATCCTGGGCCACTTTTCATTTTGTAGGTTGGGTTGAGCCCACTCCAGGCTTTGTTGGGTTTCGTTGCACTCAAGCCAACCTACATTTTGCCGGTGTTATTGCGAAATGTGAAACCCAACAACGGCCGATTTCGGAACCGTGCCGCAAAAGTTTCTATTTCGATTAAACTGGCCGCTTTTCAGGCCGGCGGCGGGGCTTATACCTCAAGCAAACCCTCAAGCTCATTGAGACTGTTAATGTAATACTGCGCCAACAACTCCGGATTGCGATAGGCGACCAGGGGCATTCCGGCCGCTCTAGCGGCCAATTCGTCCACGCGCGAATCACCGATATAGATTACCTGATTGGGCTGAATATTAAAATGGTCTGAGATTTTTAGCAGCGCATCGGGATGGGGTTTGGGTCGCTCGACATCGCCGGCCGTTACAATCAGATCAAAATATCCATCCACATCAAAAGCAGCGAGTAACCGATTCATGGTGTCGGTTCTGTTGGTGGCTATCGCGGTTTTGAATTGCGGTTTGAGCTTTTCGAGCAACGAAACCAGATGGGGCTCAACTGTGAAATACCTGAGATACTGCTGATAATCCATAGTTTTGCGAAAACCATGAGCCGCTGCCAGGGCCTTCTCATCGGGGAATAAATAGGCCAGGGATTCGAAAACAGTATGCATATGAACAAAGGCAAATTGCTCCTCCGTCACCGCCGGCCTTCCGAACTGCTGCAGGATAGTGCTGTAATAAACCCGATTGGCTTGCTCGGTATCAAATAATACGCCGTCACAATCAAAGGCAACAACTCTAAAATTTACCATATTTTTGTCCCACCTGCGGGGAAAATACAGCGGTTTTGGACCATCGCTGCATTTTCCGAAAAGCGGTATTCCATTTTGCAAATATTCCCACCGGCCTGAATGGCGGAGGTCCAATTGGGTCGAATCTTCTAACCTGCCTATTCCGTTTTACGGGGACGCAGATAACCGTAGACCCTTACGTTGAGCTGCGGCCTGATTTTGCTGTCTGTTTCGATAATAATGGAGTCGTGGTAACGGCCGGCGTCTGTTTTCAGGTTCTCAATATTCAGCTTATAGGCCGTGGTGTCGGATAGTTTGGTTTCTTCCAGCTGGTATTTGATGTATTTGCCGTCTTTCGCACGCAAATTGAGGATCTTAAAAGGATATTTTTTTTCGGGAATAATGGTCACGGTGCCCTTGACCGGATCACCGACAAAACCGCGCATATTGGCATGTTGTGGGCGAATCGTCACAAATTTTTCAACCTGTCCGCTTATGACCAGATCCTGCCGCGGGCGCGTTGTATCATTGGTATAAACGCCCGCGGTTTTTTTCATTTTTCTGCCACCGTATCCTTTGGTATCGATTTTTAAAGTTATTTTCCCCTCACCACCGGGAGGGATCTGTCTCGAATACGAGACAGCGGTGCACCCTCAGCCGGTCTTCACGCGTTCAATATTTAACGTTGATGTCCCTTTGTTTTGAACGACAAATTCGTGCACAACTTTAGCCCCATCCAGCACCGGGGAAAATTCATAGAGGGTTTGCGGGAAAAAAGCGGACGGTCCGGCATCGTCTTGGGCGCCGAAACCAACTGCAGCAAACAGTGCCAATCCAATTGTAACGGCTAATGATAGAAGCCTCTTGCAGCTCATGATGAACTCCTTCTTTAATTTGGTTTTATGAGTCTTGAAAAATTTTATGACGCATGCCGCCCAATGTCAAGGTTCAACTTCCTTAGTATCGAGCATCCAGTATCAAGCATCCAGTATCGAGTATCGAGTATCAGGCATCCAGTATCGAGTATCGAGCATCCAGTATCGAGTATCAGGCATCGCGTATCCAGCAGCCAGAAATTTTACATCATAAAAAAAGGATCGACATCGATTGCCACCAGGACCGGTTGTCGGGTGAAAACCGACGGGTTCTCCGACAAAAGCTGATTTACAAACTGATGCAGCCCCCTGGAATTTAGACCTTTCAATAGGACTTGCCAGCGGTATCGTCCAGCGATTCTGGTCAAAGAGGCCTCAATCGGCCCCATGATCTCCACACCCCCATAATCAGCCGAGAGGCTCGTTTTTAGGGCCCGGCACCGATCACCTAACAATCGGGCATGGGTTTCAGTTACTTGGGGGTCCTTGCCAGATATTTTCAGCTGTATCATTCTGGAATATGGCGGATAATTAAGTGCTTTGCGAAAACCGATCTCCTGCCGATAGAAAGCAATAAAATCCTGCTGCCTGGCTGCGGCAATGCTGAAATGATCCGGATTGTAGGTTTGCAAAATGACTCTGCCGGGTCTGTCTCCGCGTCCTGCTCTTCCGGCCACCTGCGCCAATATCTGAAACGTCCGTTCACCGGCCCGAAAATCCGGAAAACTCAGGGAAAGATCCGCACAGATGATGCCCACCAGGGTGATGTTGGGAAAATCATGCCCTTTGGCCACCATTTGAGTGCCCACCAGAATGTCGGTGGTTTTATTATTTAGCCCTTTTAGCAGCTTTAAAACGGATCCTTTACGTTTGGTGGTGTCGCGGTCCATACGGGCAATTCTGGCCTTGGGGAAAATTGCGCTCACCATGGCCTCGAGCTTTTCCGTACCGAGGCCCAGGTGCCTGATATTCGCAGATCCGCAAGATTCACATTTTGACGAGGCTGCCCGGCTGAAGCCGCAATAATGGCATCGATAGGCATTGGAGTGCTGGTGCAGAGTCAGTGAAATATCGCAATGCCTGCAGCGCATGGGCTGACCGCATGCGCCGCAGACCGGAAAGCTGGCGTACCCCCGCCGGTTTAAAAAAAGCAGTATCTGTTCTCCCCGTTCAAACGATGCCTTCATGGCCTGCTGCAACTCGGGGGTGATAAAGCGTCGGATGCCCCGCATATCTCTGGTTTGACGAAGATCCACGATACTGATTTCAGGTAGGGGACGCTGTTCGACCCGCGCCTCCAACGTCAATTCAGTGAACTTCTTTGTGGCCACATTATAGTAGGACTGAATCGAAGGCGTCGCCGAGCCCAACAGTGCCAAACATCCATTTTGCTTTGCCCTGACCGTCGCCAGATCTCTGGCGTTGTAACGCAAGCTGCCCTCCTGCTTGTAAGAAGCATCATGCTCTTCATCAACAACGATGACACCGATGTTGCTAAATGGCGCAAATATGGCGGATCGGGCGCCGATAACAACCGTCGCCTCCCCCAGGATGATACGGGACCATTGATCATAACGTTCTCCTGCTGACAGAGCACTGTGCAGCACAGAGACACATTCACCGAAGCGTGCCCGAAATCTCCTTTCCATCTGGGTAATCAATGCAATTTCCGGCACCAGGACCAAGACAGCACGCTTGTTTTTTAAAGCCTCGGCAGCAACCTGCATGTAAACTTCGGTTTTGCCACTCCCGGTAACACCTCGTAAAAGAAAGGTTTTATACCCTTTAGTCAAATAATTTCTGGATTGGGAAACGGCCTTCAGTTGTTCCGGGTTTAAAATATGAGCACGATCAGGTTCAATTGATTCGCCAAAAGGATCGCGGTACACCCTTTTGCGATCAATTGTCACATAACCGCTGTTTTCAAGGGATTTAATTAAAGCGGCAGCAGTGGGTACGATCTCTCTAAGTCTTTTTACGGTGATTTCGCCCTCGATTTTTAACACATCTAATATTTTTGTTCTGGGCTCGGACAAATGATCCACGGGCAAATCAGTGTCGGCCAAACGCACAAACCGCTCCTGCCGGGCTTTGGTCTTTTCCCCGGCAAGCTCCCATGTCTTTGTAATCCAGCCACAACGTTCAAAGGTGTACAACAACGTAGCTGGTATTTCCTGATCGATCTTTTTATTTAGGTCTTTCACCAGGATACTTCCGGATTGCAATTGGTTCAAAATATCTTTGGCAATCGGTGTCAGGCGACCGTGGTCAAGCTCATGCCGTCCATTTTCGGTAATAGCGACGGATGCGTAATCGCGAATATTTAGGCCGCCGGGAAGCGCATTTTTTACAACCTGGCCGACGGGATATTTATAGTAGTCGGAAATCCATCTAAAAAACATCACCATCGATGACGGAAAAAGCGGCTGTTCATCAAGAATATCCAGAATTGATTTGATATCTCTTATATCAGAATCCTGGCTTTTACCGAATACATAGCCGGTTTCCCGGCGCCGGCCAAAGGGAACAAGAACTCTTTTTCCGGTGGCCATAAAATTGGCAAAGTCCTCGGGGACGCTGTAGGTAAATGTTTGAAAAACCGGAAGCGCAATGGCTACTTCTATGTATCTCATGTCTGTTTGCATTTATTCCGGCATCTCGGAGGTCATATTTTGACAGTAGAAGATTCGATGTTTTTAATAAATATATTGATATTTTCAACTAAAGGCCGATATAATAGATAGTAATTTAGAGATCGTCAAATAATCAATTTCATATGGAGGAAAAATAATGTTTAAAATAGTTAAAAAATCACTGATCACAATGATAATCGCAGCGATGATGGTCATGCCCTTAACTACCACTGCCTTCGCCGGGGAATATTTTGAGGCCGAAGACCCCAGTGGCGGTGCCATGATGTTTGATCTTGCCGTGGTCCGACCCGTGGGCATTGTTGCAACCGCCGTCGGTTGTGTATTTTTTGTGGTGTCTTCGCCCTTTTCAGCTTTAGGAGGCAATATCGACTCAGCCAGCGAAAAGCTTGTCAAAGACCCCGTTGCCTATACCTTTAAAAGACCGTTGGGTGAATTTGTATCAATGCGCAGAAGTCAAGCTTATTAGACATCCGGTGTTTCGTGTTTTGAATTTGATATCAAGTTATTAAAATGCAAAATACGAAGCACCGATTACAAAACACCGCCCGAAAAGTGCCTTTCCACTTTTTTTCACAGTCCTCTATTTCAATTCCCGCAAATACAACTCTGAGATCTTGACACATAAAATTAATTTCAATATGACTGGTATTGGATTTCCACTTGCCATCTTACCTGAATTCGCCAATGATAGTGCAAAAAGGAGGTTGCCATGCCCGTACATGTTGTGAATCACCCGCTGATTAAACACAAACTCGCATTGATGAGGGAAAACAATGTAACCACCAAGGATTTCAGAGATCTTGCATCAGAGTTGGCGGCACTGTTAACTTATGAAGCTACCAAAGATCTTGAAACGGAAACAAAAACGATTCAGGGCTGGGCCGGGTCGATCCAAGTTGAAAAAATAAAAGGGAAAAAAATAACCGTTGTGCCTATCCTTAGAGCGGGTCTGGGAATGATGCCGGGTGTTTTGGATCTCATCCCGTCTGCCAGGGTGAGCGTGGTGGGACTGTACCGCAATGAAGAAACCCTGCAACCGGTCGAGTATTATGTTAAAATGACCAGTGCCATGGAAGAGCGGATTGCACTGATCATCGATCCCATGCTGGCCACGGGCGGTTCGCTGATTGCCACCATCGATTTGATCAAAAAAACAGGCTGCAAGCAGATCAAAGGGATTTTCATGGTTGCCGCACCGGAAGGCATCGAAAAATTGACCACAGCCCATCCGGATGTGGAAGTCTATGTCGCCGCTCTTGATGAAAAATTAAATGATATCGGATATATTTTGCCGGGTTTGGGCGATGCCGGGGATAAGATTTTCGGAACTAAATAAAGGATTAGATTTTGGCAGAACTTATCCGGTTGGAGGATAGCATCAAAGATGCCATCCTAACGATAATTAGATATGTCCAAGTTGCTACCGGAGTTGAGCCGACCCAGGATGAATTAGTTGAAATGCTGAAATCCTATTTTATTTTAAACGAAGTTGGCAACCAGGTTAAATACCAGTTAAAAAAAGCATCGAAAAAAGATGATGATGAAGATCAAATCGATATCCGAGGCCCTTTTTGGACCTTGAATTTAATGGCCGGTCCTGGTAAAAACGTCTTGGCCAGAGCCGGAGTCTTTTCCGGCAACATCCAGGCGGCAATCCAGTCCGTCCGTGAATTTATAAAAAAAACAATCGGCGTGGAGCCAAGCAACGACATCCTCGCCAGAAGTCTGAAAAGCTCATTTATACTCAGCGAAATAAAAAATCAAATTGAATGGCAACGCAACAATGCCCAAAATGCTAATGGGAATGATGATGAACTTTTGACTTAAAATTAGGATAAACCTATTATGAGCAAAGAAATAAGATCAGATACATGGATCTGGGTGGTCATACAGGATCCCGGTGAAAATGAGCAGTTTCTGGGACAACTCGATGAAGATAAGAGCGAGTCGTTCATACCCGCCTTTTACCAGAAAGAAGATGCCCAGCAATGTTTGATACAATTGAAAACCGAGAAGCTGAAAAAATACGAGGTTCAGGCAATCTGCTTTGACGAGCTGGCCAAAGACGCCAAAAAAAACGATTTTATGATATTTATGTTAACAGGAGCTGGTGAAATCCTCGAAAAAATTACCCCTTAATTTAACAAAACGAAAGACATTCGATAACATTTTCTTCCGGGTTCCAAGCCATACAAAACCCGCGGGTGAGCGCACCGCAGGTCACCACACAGGGAATTCTTTCGGCTAGTTCTAATTTTTCTCCGGCAACAAGGGGCCGGCGTGCAATCTGCTCTTCCTGTAACCAGACGATTTCCGGAGAATGACTGTGCCCCCGAAAAATAACACGATCGGGGAATTCCTTAAAAAACCGGTGTGTTTCGCGGTCCCCCATGTCGCCGATCATGCTGGATAACCCCAGTTCACGAACAAAGGGCAGCGAATGGGTAAAAATCGCGTTGAGATGATATTTCACCAGGGGTAGATTTCTCAAATACTGCAAAATCTCCGGGGATACCGGCGGTCTTGCCTTGTCGATATGATTGGCGACAATGGCCTGATCATTGTTGCCTTTAATTATGATTACACGAGGATCCCTCAATGGACCCAAGCAGGCGCCGGCAGTCTCGGGACGGGTGGAATCACAAACATCGCCGAGGTGATATATGGGCCGACAATCAATGTCTGTGAGCATCCCAAGGGCAGCTGAAATGGTTTCAGGCTGTCCGTGGCTATCCGCCATGACTCCGATCATAGCTGTAACTTTTCCATGATTTTCTTGAGGTGATTCCCGGCAAAACCGTCATATCACCAACGCCCCCCAACTGAAACGTGATCTGATTTAAGATCTCTGCCGGTTGAATCCGAATGACGACCGCCTGCTGAAGTGGCCCTAAATAGAACATAACCATCTTAAAATATAATAAAAACCACGAATCCAGCCTCAGCATACTTCCAAACAAAA
>Ga0316189_10007555_pt1 | contig 10266 bp, 9 predicted proteins | sample LowCovwburrow_MG_FD_204930 | JGI IMG/M metagenome (GOLD analysis project Ga0316189, IMG submission 204930) | Coastal sediment microbial communities from Maine, United States - Lowes Cove worm burrow | ecosystem: Environmental > Aquatic > Marine > Coastal > Sediment | place: USA: Maine... | reverse complement strand
AGTGGGGTGCAGATCTTCAAAGTGAACACGAGCGTTACCTCGTAGAAAAACACTTTAAATCTCCAGTGATCCTGTTTGACTACCCTGCTAATATCAAAGCCTTCTATATGCGTTTAAACGACGATGGAAAAACAGTAAGGGCCATGGACGTTTTGTTTCCTGGAATAGGCGAAATAGTTGGTGGCAGTCAAAGAGAGGAAAGGCTTGAAGTCTTAAAAGAAAAAATCAAAGAACTTGGAATAGATGAAAAGGAGCTTTGGTGGTACCTCGATTTGAGAAAGTTCGGAACGGCAGTTCACTCAGGTTTTGGACTAGGGTTTGAAAGAATGGTGCAGTTTGCCACCGGAATGAGTAATATTCGAGACGTCATTCCTTTTCCCAGAACACCTCAAAGTGCTGAGTTCTAACATATGTCAAGCTTTATTGACCTAAATTCTTTAAAAGTTCTTTTTTTGTAACTTTAGCTTGAAGTTTACATATATGTTAAAACAAAGTTTATATCAAAAACTACAACAAAAGTTATCTCCACAACAGATACAATTGATGAAGTTGATTCAGCTGCCTACCCAGGCCTTTGAACAGAAACTATCACAAGAGATCGAGGAGAATCCTGCTTTGGAAAGTGGAAAGGAATCTACGGATGAATTTCAAGATTCCAATGAAGAGCAATATGACGATACAGGAACAGAATCTATTGAAACTGATATCAATATAGATGATTACCTGAGTGATGATGAAATTCCAAATTATAAACTTCAGGCCAACAACTACAGCAGTGATGATGAAGATAACAGAATACCCTATTCAGGTGGTATTACATTTAATCAACACCTGAGTAATCAGCTTCATACATTCAGCCTTGATCCGGAACAAGAACAAATAGCCGAATTTATGGTGGGTTGTATAGATGATAATGGTTATATCAGACGCACTATTGAAGACATTATTGATGATCTGGCATTTTCCGAAAATATTTACACAACTAAAGAGGATGTTGAAGTAATTCTCCATATTATCCAACAACTCGATCCTGCAGGTGTGGGAGCCAGATCACTTAAAGAGTGTCTCTTGCTTCAACTCAATAGAAAAGAAGTAACCAAAGAAAGAGCTTTGGCCAAAGATATATTGAATAACTCTTTTGACCAGTTTGTAAAAAAGCACTACGTAAAACTCGCCCAAAAGTATGCTATTTCCTTAGAAGAACTCAATGGAGGAATCAAAGAAATAGAAAAGTTAAATCCAAAACCCGGCGGAGCCTTCTCAGGAAATTTAACCATAATTGAACACATTGTTCCTGATTTTACAATTCGGATCAATGAGGGAAATCTGGAGTTGAGCCTAAATGCCAGAAATGCTCCTGACCTTCATATATCGAGGGAATATGACAATATGCTAAAGGGCTATTCAGAGTCAAAGGATAAATCAAAATCTCAAAAGGATGCTGTTATGTTTATCAAGCAAAAGCTGGATGCCGCCAAATGGTTTATAGATGCCATTAAACAACGACAACAAACCTTAATGATCACAATGAATGCCATCATGCATTATCAAAAGGAATTCCTTCTTACAGGTGACGAACGCAAGTTGAGGCCCATGGTGTTAAAAGATATCGCTGATCAGATCAATATGGATGTATCTACAGTATCCAGAGTTGCCAACAGTAAATACGTTGACACCCCTTATGGAACCAAACTGATTAAGAGTTTTTTCTCAGAATCCATGAAAAATGAACAAGGGGAAGACATTTCAACAAGAGAGATTAAGAAAATTCTGCAAACCGAAATAATCAATGAAAATAAAAAGAAACCACTTACTGATGAAAAATTAAGTAGTCTTTTAAAAGAAAGTGGTTATCTTATTGCGAGAAGAACCGTAGCCAAATATCGTGAGCAATTAGGCATTCCTGTGGCGAGGTTAAGGAAAAAGATTCTTTAAATTATGTTTGTGTATAAATTGATTTCCTATGTGTTGCATCCCCTACTCTTTTCTTTTATGGGGAGCTTTCTCTATTTATACCTCACCCCTAAGCATATTGTAAAACAACAGGAATACATCATTTTAGTGATTGTTTTTGTAAGCACCTATATCATCCCGATACTGCTCTTGGCCCTGTTAAAAAGAATAAACCTTATCAATGATTATCACCTCAGAAGTATCGATGAGAGAAAGTTCCCTATTCTTTTCTTTATTATGCTTTCATTTCTTATTGGAAGGGCCATGACAAGTATACAAATAGCAGACTTACTTGCCTTTTCATTCTTCGGGGTAGCCTTTGCACTGAGTTTTACCTATTTGCTGTTTAACATCAAAATCAAAACGAGTTTACATACCCTCGGCATTGGCGGTATCATTGGATTTGTGATGGTTATGAGTTATGAATATCAGTTGAATTTCAATTCTATCATTGCAGGCTTATTTATTATTGCAGGATTGATTGGCGTTTCCAGGCTTGCATTAAATGCTCATCGTCCAAAAGAAATATACATAGGCTTTCTTTTAGGTATTATATGCCAATTTATAAGCTTTCAGATCTATCAGAATATATAAAAGATCAGTCCGACTCTTAGGTCACTGATATTTATACCGTAGTCATTTGTTTTCGTTTCCCCAAAAAGGTCATTTAAACCGTAATACAAGTGCAGGTTCCATTTATTATAACCAGCCGAAAAAGTGAGTCCGTATAACCAATCATTCACTTGAATGATATCACTTACATCAAAATCGGCTGTTTTACTAAAATTTGTGTTTTGAGCAAAAGAATAGGCAACTTTAAAACCGGGATAAAACCGCCAAAACTTGTATTTAGAAGCTGTTGACCCCCTGAATCTTACCTCTATTGGTAACTCAACGGTGTGCAATATGATCTTATTATTTTTGAGTTGGACCTCTTCATTTTCTGGTGTTGTTGCGTCCAATTGAACATTGAAATAATAATTGTTAAAGCCGTATCCCAGGCCAGCGCCCAAACCAATATTTCGTTCCTTATTCAACGGAAAATCTTTGATAAATCCACCTCCCAATCCAAAGGAAAATCCAGACTGTGATATTCTGTCTGGCAAGTCTATTAAATAGATATAGGTCAAATTAAAATAAAGCTGGTCTTCTAAGTATTTATCGTCAACAAAAGTACCGTCATTTTGTGCTTGTAGAAAACCCGAAAAAAGAAGCAATAATATAGCGATCTTACGCATAGTACTTTTTTGAAAAATCAAAGGTAACTTTTTTAAGGAAGAATTCCCAAAAGTCATTTTAGCATCCTTAAACTATTTCCTAAGCCTGAATATGAGTTCACAGCACTCTAATTATTCTCGTATTGTAACTGACTATTTGATAGCCTGATGTTAAGTTTTTTTGATAAAATACTTCTCAATTCTGTCGCCGTATCAGGATTTATTAAATTAAGTGCCTTGACACCACAAAGTTTTTCTATCAATTCAGCCCCCGCAAAAGTATTGGTGGCAATACCACTCACAATATCCGGTTTCAGGTTAAAACTCTTCATGACGCCATATACAGCATATGGATCGGATGCGCACAACACTGTACATTTTATGTTGTCTTTAAGTTCCTCAAAAGCAATATCTCCGTTATAGGGCTCCAAGGGTGAAGCTCCCAACTCGATAACAGCCACATCTGCCTGTATCTCTTGAATCCGGCTTAATAACTGCACCAATTTTTTTCTGAATTTCTCTCTTGGATAGATGGTTGAAGGTAAACCAATATCTACAAAATCAATAATATGACTGGCACCAACATCCTTTAAAGACAGCGTGTCCCTATACCTGCAAGCACCGGTTAATTTTCCGGCAACGATCTCTAATCCCGCTCTTTTTAGCTGATTTACGATTATTTTGGCCACCGTAGTTTTTCCGGCAGACATTGAAGTCCCTACTAAAAGAATCACGGGCAGATTAAATTTTTGGTAAGGAACGGGTTTTACGAAATCATCCATTTTAGAAACGCTCCCTTCTTTAATCATATGACCCATATATTCTATTTCTATCAAATTTGGAAGGTAAACCGATTTCGAAGTACACTTCCCAATCAATCCTCCTCCGGTAAGTAAATGCATAATTCCATCTTCTTCAACTTCACGCCATGAACCGGTTGCTTCAAGTGTTGCATAACGCTCTCCTAAGGCTCCTGCAACCAAATCTTCTTGCATAAAACTCCGCATTCTTCCATTGGTCAACTCTATTTTCATCTGATCACTCCCTGTGTTGGTGATTTTTCCAATCACGTAGTCACCTGTTTTCCACTTGACCTTTTCAAGCTTCTTTACTTCAAATGACACTTTATCTAGATCACTGATTCTAAGCATAGAGGAAAATATATATCTGGAATTCATTTTTTATATTTTAAAGGTTCTACTTTATTTTCATCCTTAATATCCTTGGCTAATAAAAGCATGGATAGAAGGGTTGTTCTTTCAATAAGCTTTTTTTTGAATATGAATTCATGCTTTGCATGTGCACCATCGCCTACGGTTCCCAGTCCGTCAAGAGTTGCTGTAAATAAACTCGTTGTATTGCCGTCTGAACCTCCTCCGGCTGTTGATTCGTTTAATTCCAACTCCATGCCGCGACCTATATTTTTAGCGATTTTCCACAGTTTTTGATTCCGCTCCGTTTTTTCCATTGGGGGCCTTCCAAAACCGCCTTCTATTTCAAGGGATGTGCCTTTGTGTTTGGGTTTTAAATTGCTGATTTCTTTTTGAATATAAGCAGCGTCCTTCATATTATACACCCTTACATCAACCACTGCTTTACTTTCTTCGGCGATCACATTTGCAGATGACCCACCTTGTATCATGCCGACATTCAAAGTGATTCCTTTTTCAAAATCATTTAGGCTATAAAGGTGCTGGATGTGATAAGACAGTTCAACTATAGCACTTACACCTTTTTCCGGGTTGAGGCCTGCATGAGCCGGCTTGCCTTTGACCGTAACGGTAAATTTACCAATTCCCTTACGCGCTGTTTTCAATTTGCCTTCCAAACCAAGAGGCGGTTCCAAAATATAAGCTCGCCTGGCGATTCTAGCGAATCTCTTTATGGCATTTGTCGATTCAAAACTTCCTATCTCTTCATCAGAATTGATGAGCACCACAGGGCTGAGCTCACAGGTTAATTTTAATGCTTTAAGCGCTTTTATCGCGAAGATCATTTGGGTAATCCCGGCTTTCATATCAAATACTCCAGGACCTGATAACTTCTCTTCTGTGTCTTGAATAGGCATGTTTTCCAAAGTGTGTTTTTTCCAAACTGTATCACAGTGACCTATCATTAACTGAATACCAGCCCCTTTAGGATGGTCTTTAGGTCTGGCGTATAAAAATCCACCCGTTTTTATCCCTGGAAAATGACAAGTATCATATCCAAGAGACTCAAAGGCGTCTGTTAAAATTTTGATTAAATCCTTCTGCGAATCAGGGTCATTCGAGGGGCTTTCATGGCCCACAAGGTTCTTTAAAAAGATGATCATTTCTTCCTGATGATCTTTTAAGAATGCATCAATATGTCTAGCAGTAGATATTTTCATGCCAAACTATTCTTTAATTGTTATCGCTGAAAATCCTTAGGGTAGGGATAACTCAAAGTCTCTTTGATACTGGCAAATCTGCCTTGTGCGATATAAGCCAGAAGCGGATGATCATATATTTGTTTTTGTTGACCCTTGTCTGAAACAATCTTGTAGTTCTTGTGAACCAACGCGTTTTCTATCTTTCCGGTAATGAGGCTATAATCGTCGAACCCGTCAATAATCTTATGTAACCGGCAATCGAGCATAACATAAGAATCTTCAATGAAAATGGCAGTTTGTTCCTGATTCATTACTGTCGGAATTTGATCAGTAATATCTTTTGAGAAATTATTAACGGCACATCTCGGAATGGCGGCCAGAGAAGATAAAAGTATCTGATCGGGTTTTACAAAACTTACCGAAAACCTTAAGTGCTTTTTTATGTTTTGATAGGTATTATGACGCGGAGTACATACAAAACCGAAAAAATCAGAAAAACCTAAAGGGGTGGCCATGTGTTTAGGTGCAAGATCAAAGCCATTATCCTCCTTTGTTCCAACGACTACAAGTGGAGCGACAGTATAAAAATGTTCCCAAATAGACTCTTTGACGTTTAAAGAAATAAAGTCTTTAAAAGGTTCTTTTACGTTCATAACACAGCCTCATTTAACTCAAAACCCTATCTTATAAAGTTAGTAAAAAAGACTGCTAAAAGCAATCTTTTCAACCATTAATATCCAAGTCAAAATGAAAGCAAAAAAAATACGAGCTGGTTTAGCTCGTATTTTTTTGTATCCTGAAGAAACTCAGTCTTTACTCTTGTTCCTTAGTATCTGTTACAGAAGTTTCCTCCGTTTTCACAGTTTCATCAACAAGCTGTTCACTTTCTATTGTTAGCGTTGTCTCATCTGTTATTGTTGTTCCTTCTGCAGTTTCTGCAACCATTACCTGTTCAGTTGCTACTATAGATTCGGTATTATATGCAGTTACCTCATCAACATCCAAAGCAATACTTGGAGCGATTACAAGGGCTACAACAGACATCAATTTTAAAAGAATGTTCAATGATGGTCCTGAAGTATCTTTAAAGGGATCTCCAACAGTATCACCAACAACTGCAGCCTTATGTGCCTCAGTTCCTTTTCTGCCCTGTTCTTCTATCATTTTTTTTGCATTATCCCAGGCCCCTCCTGCATTTGATTGAAAAATTGCCATAAGCACACCACATGTTGTCACTCCGGCTAATGTACCACCTAGCATTTCGGCTCCACCAATAAATCCGATAGCAACCGGAACAGCTAAAGCTAATAAACCAGGAAAAACCATTTCCTTAATAGAAGCCTTTGTAGATATTTCAACGCATTTTTCATATTCAGCATAGCCATCCGCTGCATCAAATATTTCGCGGTCTTCTTTTGAAGCCTTAGACATATCTGAATCATATTTTCTCATCACTTCCAGTGCAGCTTTTAATTGAGGAATATCTCTAAACTGCCTTCTTACTTCTTCTATCATTGCCATGGCAGCTCTACCCACTGCATTCATCGATAAGGCTGAAAATACGAACGGAAGCATACCCCCTACCAATAATCCGGCCATAATCTTAGGCTGAGAAACATCAATAGCAGTTACATGAGCCGTTTTCATAAAAGCAGCAAATAAAGCCAAAGCGGTAAGCGCTGCTGAAGCGATGGCAAATCCTTTACCAATGGCAGCAGTAGTATTTCCTACAGCGTCTAATTTATCTGTTCTTTCACGCACTTCTTTCGGTAATTCGGCCATTTCAGCAATACCTCCGGCATTGTCAGAAATAGGACCATAAGCATCTACAGCCAATTGAATCCCTGTGTTGGCAAGCATACCAACAGCAGCAATTGCAATTCCATAGAGTCCGGCAAAATGATGAGAAACAATTATAGCAGCTGCAATTAATAAAATTGGAATTGCTGTTGACATCATACCAACACCCAAACCTGCAATGATATTTGTTGCAGAACCTGTTTCAGATTGCTTCACAATTGACATCACTGGTTTTCCACCGGTTCCTGTATAATATTCTGTTATTTTCCCTACACAGAAGCCAGCGATCAAGCCTGCAAGTGTAGCATAAAAAACACCGGTAGCACCAAAAGGTAAGCCATCAACACTTTCAGGGATCATTTCATTTATAATAAAATAAGATGCAACAATCATTAGAAACCCTGAACCAAATTCTCCTAAGTTTAATGCCTTATGCGGGCTACCTCCATCTTTTACTCTCACAAAGAAAGTTCCAATGATTGACATCAAAATACCAACAGCAGCAAGTACTAAAGGTAAATAAACAGCTCCTAAACCATCAAAATTCGGTGTAAAGACAAAAGCTCCCAAAACCATTGTTCCTATAATTGAACCTACATACGATTCAAATAAATCGGCACCCATACCAGCCACGTCTCCTACATTATCACCAACGTTATCTGCAATTGTTGCAGGGTTCAAAGGGTGATCTTCAGGAATTCCTGCTTCTACCTTTCCTACAAGGTCAGCACCAACATCGGCAGCTTTGGTATAAATACCCCCGCCAACTCTTGCAAATAATGCAATTGAAGAAGCTCCTAGAGAAAATCCGGACAGCACGTTTAATACCATCGGAATATTTTCTTCCCCCGGCCACATTCCTTGATATATCATGAATAAGCCGCTTAGACCCAAAACACCAAGTCCAACAACGCCAAGTCCCATTACTGCGCCTCCTGCAAAAGCCACTTCAAGTGCTTTGCCCAAAGACGTTCTGGCTGCCTGTGTGGTTCTAACATTAGCTTTTGTCGCTGCTTTCATTCCGATAAATCCGGCAAGTGCCGAGCATATTGCTCCAACAATAAATGAAAGTGCAACCATCCAATGAGATCCTTCCTCATTTGCACCTTTAAAATAAAGTAAGATAGCAACGGCTATCACAAAAATCGCTAATATTTTGTATTCGGCTTTTAAAAACGACATGGCCCCATCTGCTATGTGTTTTGCGATTTTTACCATTTTTTCATTTCCTTCGTCTTGTTTAGCAACCCAGGCATTTTTAACAAATACAAATGCCAGTGCAAGTACGCCAAACAACCATAAATAATGTACGATTAATTCCATTTTGAGTGTTCTGTTTTTTAGTGATTTGAATTATTGAGGGGCTAAAAGTAAACATTATTACGTGATAAAAAAAACCACCATTCAGATAAATGGTGGTTTGCTTTCATTGCTTTATTTTAAGTCCTTTAACTAAATAGTAAAGGTTCTTTTTTTCTTGTGTTCACTGTCGTCATAACGTTTTACACATTCGTGATAAATTTTAACCGCTTCTGCCGAATTTCCCCATCCTCCGGTATCAACTTTTTTCTCTTCCAAATCTTTATACACCTGGAAAAAATGTTCAATTTCTTTCAACCTGTGTGGGTTAAGATCTGCTATGTCCATTCTCTTACTGTAGATCGGATCGTTTACCGGTACACAAATAATTTTTTCATCAGGTCCTTTTTCATCAGTCATGTGAAATACTCCAATCGGTCTCACCTCCATAACAACCATTGGATAGGTTGGCTCGGCACCCAAAACCAGCACGTCCAAGGGATCCTTGTCGAGGGCAAGCGTTTCTGGAATAAATCCGTAATCCCCAGGATACATCATGGATGAGAACAACATTCTGTCAAAGCGAATTTTATGCAATGTAAAATCGTACTCATATTTGTTTCTACTTCCTTTTGGTATTTCAATTAACACATCAAATGTTAGTGGTTTTTTGGCACTCATATTTTTATTTTTTGCAAAAATACAACTTTAGCTGAATCAGGCTTATGAAAACCTGGGAATTTCAAGGTTTTTTGAAAAAAACTCTCTTCAAATCAATTGAATTGGCCAGGGATTAAATATAAAGTTACATCGTCATTCGCAAATTTATGCTCGTATTTCTTGTGTATTTTCAATATTATTTAGATATTTGTCTAAATAACTAAATACATGATGAACTCACTGTTCAAGGCCCTTAATGACGAAACAAGAAGACAGATCATTGAATTGCTCAAAGACAAGGATATGAATGCAGGAGAAATAGCTAACAGATTTCAAATTTCAAAGCCCAGTATATCTCACCATTTGGATATTCTCAAAAGAGCCGACTTGATTACAAGCGAGAAAAAAGGTCAGTTCGTTCAATATTCGTTAAACACCAGTATCCTTGAAGATTTACTCTCCTGGATACTGACTTTAAAAAAATAATTATGAAAACTAATCTGCAAAAGGAATTACCACTCATTATTATAGTTCTTATCCCCTTTCTGTATTTGGCTTACGTTTGGAACAGCCTACCTGAAAAAGTTCCTCTGCATTGGAACATAGAAGGGGAAATTGACCGCTACGGGGAAAAATCAGATCTCATTCTTATTCCTGTACTACTCCCACTTTTAATTTATGTGTTGTTCACTATCATTCCCAAGATTGATCCCAAAGGGAAAATCAAAAACATGGGGAACAAATACACTATTTTAAAAACGATTATGACCCTATTTATGTCTGTATTGTCAATGATTATTATTTATATCGCCCTGAATGAAACCTTTTATAATCCAAACTATATCGTTTTGTTGATCGGTATTTTATTTGCAATTTTAGGCAACTACTTCAAGACTTTGAGAGCCAATTATTTTATTGGAATCAAAACCCCATGGACCCTTGAAAATGAAACGGTTTGGAAGGAAACGCATAAGTTGGCCGGTA
>Ga0316189_10007554_pt1 | contig 10266 bp, 9 predicted proteins | sample LowCovwburrow_MG_FD_204930 | JGI IMG/M metagenome (GOLD analysis project Ga0316189, IMG submission 204930) | Coastal sediment microbial communities from Maine, United States - Lowes Cove worm burrow | ecosystem: Environmental > Aquatic > Marine > Coastal > Sediment | place: USA: Maine... | reverse complement strand
TGTCACTGGCTGCCGACCGGGCGATATCGGTCGCCATTTCCAGATCAAAGGACAGGGTCTGCTTGATGGCACGCTCCCAGTCATAAATACCGATGACAGTATCTATGCGCAGGTCGCGAATAAAAATGATATCCATAAAGAGTACAACTGGAACCGCAAATACGTTCCCGCCACTATAGTACAGAATTGCCCGAACGCTCCAGCTAAACTAACTGGCAGCGGCGCTTGACCGAAACGCCATGAGGCAGTCCAATAGCGCCCATGATCACTGACTTGCTACTTATCTTCGCCGCCTACCTGCTTGGCTCGATTTCATCGGCCATTATAGTTTGCCGCCTGCTGAACCTGCCCGACCCTCGCGGCCAGGGCTCGGGCAACCCCGGCGCAACCAATGTAATGCGTATCGGCGGCAAGAAAGCAGCGGCCATCACACTGATCGGCGATATGCTCAAAGGCCTGATACCGGTGCTGGTGGCAAAGTTCCTCGGTGCCAGCATCGCCGTCCAGGCACTGGTGGCCGTGGCTGCCTTTCTGGGGCATCTCTACCCGGTTTTTTTTGGCTTTCGTGGCGGCAAGGGCGTGGCGACTGCGCTGGGCGTACTGCTCGGCCTGCACTGGCCGGTAGGACTGCTGACCATTGCCACCTGGCTGGTAATTGCCAAGCTATTCAAGGTTTCTTCACTGGCCGCCCTGCTTTCGATACTGGTTACACCGCTGTATATATGGTGGCTGATTCCTGAACGCTCACTGATTATCGCCATGCTGTTCATGGGCACACTGCTGTTCTGGCGACACCGATCAAATATCCGCAATTTGCTGGACGGCAGCGAGGGCGAGATCAAATCGTAGCTATAGCGGCTGCAATTCTTCGAGCGACCAGCGCGGGCGCACGCTGATTTCCAGTCCCTGCTGCTGACCTGCTGCCAGGCGGCAGGCACCCGCGTAGGCAATCATTGCGCCGTTGTCGGTACAAAACTCCAGGCGGGGGTAGAACAGCTCAGCCGACAGCTCATCAGCCATTGCCTGCAGACCTTCGCGCAACGCCTGATTGGCGCCTACGCCACCGGCTATGACCAGGCGATTAATCCCGGTCTGCTGCAGTGCCCGCCGGCATTTAATAATCATGGTGTCGACCACAGCATCCTGGAAGGCACGGGCAATATCGGCACATGTCTGATCATCGCCACCGGCATCCCGGCTGGTGGTCAGGGCGAAGGTTTTCAGCCCGCTAAAACTGAAATCCAGACCCGGGCGATCAGTCATGGGGCGCGGAAAGCGGAATCGCTCCGGCCGACCCCGTTCGGCCAGTTTGGCCAGCAACGGCCCTCCGGGATACTCAAGACCGAGTAACTTGGCGGTCTTGTCGAAGGCTTCTCCGACAGCATCGTCGAGCGTATCGCCCAGAATCCGGTAGCGGCCGACACCGTCCACCTGTACCAGCATGGTATGCCCACCGGACACCAGCAGCGCCACAAAAGGAAATTCCGGGGCTGGCGATTCCAGCATGGGAGCCAGCAGGTGGCCCTCCATATGATGCACGCCCAGTGCCGGCACACCCAGGCCCCAGGCCAGGCTGCGGCCGATGCTGGCACCCACCATCAGCGCCCCGATGAGGCCGGGGCCGGCCGTATAGGCGACCGCGTCGATGGCTCCGCGTTCCAGCCCGGCCTGCTCGAACAACCGGGACAACAGCGGCAGGGCCTTGCGCACATGGTCACGTGAGGCGAGCTCCGGCACGACGCCACCATATTCCGCATGCAGCCGGACCTGACTATGCAGCGCATGCCCCCGCAGACCCTTTTCCGTATCAAACAGGGCCACACCCGTTTCGTCGCAGGATGATTCAATTCCGAGTACCAACATACGCTTATGGTACCGGTAGCGCTGCCGCCCGCCTAGTTCCGTCCCGAAATCAGCGTTTTACCTTTGCCGAAACCACTGTTACAATACGCGCCCTTTCGTATTTCCGAGCAATGAGGAAACGGATTTGCCACAAGTAAAAGTACGTGAAAACGAGCCTTTCGAAGTTGCCCTGCGTCGCTTCAAACGCTCCTGTGAAAAGGCGGGCATTCTGTCAGAAGTCCGCCGCCGTGAGTTTTATGAAAAACCCACCCAGGAACGCAAGCGCAAACAGGCTGCCGCGGTAAAACGCCATGCCAAGAAAGTCTTTCGCGAAAACGCCCGTCGCACCCGCCTGTATTAATTCCATCGGTTGTCTCAGCCATGTCCCTGAAGGATAAACTCCAGCAGGATATGAAAGCAGCCATGCGCGCCGGTGAAAAGCGCCAGCTGGCTGTCATTCGCCTGATTAACGCTGCCATTAAACAGCGTGAGGTAGACGAGCGCATTGAGCTGGACGACGAACAGGTGACTGCAGCAATCGACAAGATGGCCAAGCAACGCCGCGAGTCGATTGAACAATACGAAAAAGCCGGTCGCGATGACCTCGCTGACCAGGAAAAATTCGAGCTTGAACTCCTGAAGAGCTATCTGCCCGAGCAACTGGGCGAAGCGGAAATCGATGCCATGATCGAAGCGGCCGTAACTGCCACGGGGGCAAGCTCGATCAAGGACATGGGTAAAATCATGGGTCAACTGAAGTCCAAACTTGCCGGTCGCGCCGATATGGGCGCTGTCAGCGGCAAGATCAAAGCCCGCCTGTCCTGATATTTCAGCTGCAGCCAGAAATCTGCGCGGCGCCCCCCAGCAAACTTTGTAATCGCCCGCCCCCCTCTCTTACCATTGCCTCATGGCCGGCCGTATTCCGCAATCCTTTATCGACGAACTCCTTAACCGGGTCGATATTGTTGATCTCATTGATGCGCGCCTGCAGCTGAAAAAAACCGGCCGCGAATATCAGGCCTGCTGCCCCTTCCATAACGAAAAAACACCGTCATTTACGGTCAGCCCCGGCAAGCAGTTCTACCATTGCTTCGGCTGTGGAGCCCACGGTAGCGCCATTAGTTTTCTGATGGAATACGACAACCTGGCATTTCCGGAAGCTATCGAGGAACTGGCCCGCTCAGTTGGCATGGAAGTTCCGCGAGAATCTGGCAGCCAGTCGCCGCAGGCTGAACAGCAGCGAACCGATCACTACGCCCTGCTGGAACGCGTCGATCAATTTTACCGCGCCCAACTGCGCCAGCACGCACAGGCAGACAAGGCAGTGGCATATCTCAAGGACCGGGGACTCAGTGGCGAAATCGCCCAGACATTTGGCCTGGGGTACGCGCCACCTGGCTGGGATTCACTGCTGAAACAGTTTGGCGACCCCGAATCACAGCGCCTCGCCACTGAACTCGGCCTGCTGGTCGAAAAAGACGATGGCGGCCGCTATGACCGTTTTCGCGACCGCGTCATGTTCCCCATTCGCGACCGCCGCGGCCGCTGTATCGGCTTTGGCGGCCGGGTACTGGGTGACGAAAAACCCAAGTACATGAACAGCCCGGAGAGTCCCGTGTTCCACAAGGGGCGGGAACTCTATGGCCTGTTCGAAGCCCGCAAGGCCAACCAGAAACTGGAGCGCCTGCTGGTGGTCGAAGGCTACATGGACGTTGTTGCACTGGCACAGTTTGGCCTCACCAACGCGGTTGCTACGCTGGGCACTGCCACAACGCCCGAGCACCTGGAACGTCTTTACCGTACCGTCAGCGAAGTCGTGTTCTGCTTCGACGGCGATGCCGCCGGACGCCGCGCTGCCTGGCGGGCACTGGAGAATGCACTGCCGGTGCTGCGTGATGGCCGCGAGGCACGCTTCCTGTTCCTGCCTGAAGGTGAAGACCCGGATTCCCTGGTGCGCCGTATCGGCGCAGAAACATTTCGGCAAAAAACTGTCGAATCAGTCCCACTTTCAAAGTTTTTTTATGAATCACTGGGCCGGCAAGTCGATACTACCAGTGTGGATGGACGAGCCCGCCTGGTGGAACTTGCCCGCCCCTTGTTAGCGACATTGCCGGACTCTGTATTTCGTGACCTGATGCTGGAGCAATTATCGGAATACAGCGGTCTGAAGCTTCCACAGCTGCAACGACGTGTGCTCGGCGAGGCCACCGAACCCGACCCACCAACAGACCACCAGCCACGCCGGGATCTCAGTCGCAGCCCGGTGCGCAGCGCCATCAGATTGCTGCTGGAGCAACCGGCCCTGGGCGCACTCATTGCGCCGCCCTACGGCTTCGCAGATCTGGACCTGCCCGGTGTTGAACTATTGGTCGAGTTACTTGAATTAACGGCGAGTAACCCGCATCTATCTACTGGCGGACTACTGGAACACTGGCGCGGTCGGCCGGAAGAAACCCATCTGGCCCGGCTCGCGAGCACGCCGCTGATGGTACCGGCAGATGGCTATGAACAGGAATTATCTGGCGCTGTCCAACGTCTGTTGGAACAACGGAACCATCAGCGTACTGCACAGCTACTTTTGAAGAGCCGTGACAGTACACTAAGTGATGCAGAGAAAACCGAGCTTAAACAACTGCTTGTGACTCAGCACTCGGCACAGGAACCTGCCGATTGATATGTAACAGAACTGGCTAATATAGCCTTTATCAACTACAATGGTCGTTTGACTTTTGTAAACGATCGACGGACCTACTACGGGGACACGTTCAGGTGATGAACCAGAACCAACAATCGCAACTCAAACTGCTGATCGCCAAAGGTAAAGAGCAGGGCTTCCTTACCTATGCCGAGGTTAATGACCATCTGCCGGATGACATCGTCGATCCGGAGCAGATCGAAGACATTATCGGCATGATCAACGACATGGGTATCCAGGTGCACGAAACCGCACCTGACGCCGACACGCTGATCATGTCCAACGAATCTTCTCCAGCTGACGAAGACGCTGCCGAAGAAGCTGCCGCAGCCCTGGCAACGGTCGACAGTGAGTTTGGTCGCACCACCGACCCGGTACGTATGTACATGCGGGAAATGGGCACGGTTGAGCTGCTCACCCGAGAAGGCGAAATTGAGATTGCCAAGCGCATAGAAGATGGGCTGGGCCAGGTCTACCAGGCGCTTTCCAGCTACCCGGCAACATCAAAACGACTGCTTGATGAGTACGCCAAGGTCGAGGCAGGTGAATCACGCCTGACCGATTTGTTTACCGGCTTCATTGATCCGAATGCTGTTGACGAGCCGATTCCGTCACCTGCTGCCGCGAACGACGCCAGCAAAGGCAATGATGCTGACAAAGACAAAGATAAAGACGACGATGAAGAAGAGGCCGCACCTGTAGACACCGGCCCTGATCCGGAAGAAACACGCGAATTCTTCGCTGAACTGCGTAAGTTGCATGACAAGCTGATTACCGCACTCAATGCCAAGACCCGCAACGAATCTCGTATTGAGAAAGCTGTTGTCCAGATGGTCGAACACCTGAAATGCCTGAAACTGGCACCACGCATGGTGGAAACCCTGACCGATAGTCTGCGTAAAACTGTGGCGCGTATCCGCACCCACGAGCGTGTGATTATGGGCATCTGCGTACACGACGCGCTGATGCCGAGAAAAGACTTCATCACCTCCTTCCCGGATAATGAAACTGACCTTAACTGGCTGGACACCCAGATCAAGGGCGGGCACAAGTACTCGCCAGTGCTGGAACAGCACAAGGAAGAAATACTGCGCGCCCAGAACAAGCTGGTAAATATCCAGAAAGATACCAGCCTGAGCATCAGCCAGATCAAGGACATCAATCGCCGCATGTCCATTGGCGAGGCCAAGGCACGCCGTGCCAAGAAAGAAATGGTGGAAGCCAACCTGCGCCTGGTTATATCCATTGCCAAGAAATACACCAACCGTGGCCTGCAGTTCCTCGACCTGATCCAGGAAGGCAATATCGGCCTGATGAAGGCGGTGGACAAGTTTGAATACCGCCGTGGTTACAAGTTCTCGACTTACGCCACCTGGTGGATCCGTCAGGCGATTACACGTTCAATTGCCGACCAGGCACGCACCATCCGTATTCCGGTGCATATGATTGAGACCATCAACAAGCTGAACCGCATCTCCCGGCAAATGCTGCAGGAAATGGGGCGCGAACCGCTGCCTGAAGAACTTGCCGAACGCATGGACATGCCGGAAGACAAGGTTCGCAAGGTGCTCAAGATCGCCAAGGAACCCATCTCCATGGAAACCCCGATCGGTGATGACGAAGACTCACACCTGGGCGATTTCATCGAGGACACCAGCATTGACTCACCGGTTGATTCTGCTTCCGGCGCTGGCCTGAAAGAGGCTACTCAAGGCGTACTCTGTGGCCTCACACCTCGCGAAGCCAAGGTATTGCGCATGCGCTTTGGTATCGATATGAATACGGACCACACGCTGGAAGAAGTCGGCAAACAGTTCGACGTTACACGTGAGCGTATTCGTCAGATTGAAGCCAAGGCACTGCGTAAACTGCGTCATCCGAGCCGCTCGGAACAGCTGCGCAGTTTCCTGGAAATCGATTCCTGATCTAGCGGGGCATCATCAACAGGTGACGCCCCCGCGATCGGCAGGTACACTCCCCCACCAGTCAAGGGCCTGTAGCTCAGTTGGTTAGAGCAGGGGACTCATAATCCCTTGGTCGTAGGTTCAAGTCCTACCGGGCCCACCATCTGCATAAAATTCTTATAGTTATAACGCCGAGACCAAGGGATCCATAGTCCCTTGGCGCATCACATGGCAGAGGCCTAAGCAGTCACCGAATATCCAATAGCAAAAATAATCAACTGCGCAAAAGCCAATACCCAGAAATACAGAGCGAAAAGCAGTATTTTCGTCTGTCGTTGCTGATCTGATGCATTGCGACTGGCCAGTAGCAAACCCCCAATAATAGAAATCACCAGAATGGTTACACCGATAATAGCGAAGATCATTCTGGTTAGCCCTCCGGGACTGTCCGTTACGGAATATGTAGACAGTATACTTATTCAACTTCGGCCGCTCATTTCTGTAAATGATCCCTTGGTCCCGGGCTCGAGTCCCGGCGGGGCCGCCATCACATTAATCGAATAATCAGAAACCCTCAACATCACTTTCGTTCACAACGTGAAGGTGTGTCTTTTTATCTGCATATCCTGAACTTTCGAAGGCGAGTTCAGCCGAGCTGCGCAGTACATCCGGTTGTGAAGCCACAAGCACCAGCCGGAATCGATTAAACCCTTTGTTATCACGTTCCACGACGCCCCGCTCCAGCGCCGAGTTAATGACTTCCTGGGTGTTGGATTTTCCATCCATGGTAATGATGTAGATTAACAAACGGTCACCGACATTGACCTTGCTTCCCGAAATGCCATCGCTTTCTTTTTGGTAGTCAATTTTATTAAACACTTCTTCCGGGCATGAACATCCAAGTGTTTCCTGAACAAAACGTTTGATTTCCGAATACGTTTGCATGCTCGAAGTTCCTGTTAATTATTGCTGGAGCAAAGTGTACTGGATGACCCGGTAAGCCACCGCAACCGTCTTTTGGCTGATACAGAAGACGACATATTCCGCGGGCTTCACTGGCTCGTGCTCCTCGTTCAACAGACTGATAATGATGTCGTGGCGACTCGGTTTATTGAGCTTGATCTCGTTAAGCCAATCGAAGTATTTGTTACCGTCAGCGCGCATTAATGTTCTATATTGGTACCCTACAGGGATGTAGACAATCTGCCATGCAGGGGGAAGCCTGGTGATTATGGGGAAATTCATTAAAAACAGACGCATAGTAGCAGTGTTGCTGGGCGCATTGGTTCTTCTTCAGGCTGCCCCTCAGGCGGCACCACCCGATCGTCGCGCTGCAGCTGTCCAGACTTCCGGTTCCAGCGCATCGAACCAGGCACAGACCCGCAAACAACGAATTCTTGACCAGGTACCCCGGTTTGCACCTGACCGCGTGCTGGTCCGTTTCCGGCCTGGAACCGCAGCGTCTGAGACTGGCAAGGCACATCGCCAGGCAGGCGGTCAAACGCTGAAGGAAATTCCCGGTATCGGTGTCCACGTGGTCAAGGTCCCCGGTGGCAGTGTTCAACAGAAAATCGCCAGCTACCGGGCCAACCCGAATGTTGAATATGCCGAACCCGATTTCTACCGGGTATTGATTATTCCGGATGAGGGTAATGATCCAGGGCCATCTGCAGGCGGGGTTATTACCGGCAGGGAATATTTTGAAGAGCAGTGGGGGCTGAACAATACCGGGCAGCAGCATACCTCTTTTGATTTCTTGGGCAATCCGATTCAGGTCAACGGTATAGCCGATGCCGATATCAATGCGCCCGAGGGCTGGGACATTACAACCGGCGATCCATCAGTCAAAATTGCTATTCTTGATACTGGCATTGACTGTGACAGCATCGAACATGCCGGAAAGTGTGTCGAGGAAATCAGTTTTGTCGGGGATTACAGTGATTACCTCGACGATCCTGAAGACTATGTCGGGCACGGAACCCACGTTGCCGGCATTGCTGCCGTTCATACCAGCAATGGTATTGGTGCGGCGGGGGTAGGCTGGAATTCGTCCCTTGGAAACCTGAAAACCTGTTTTGCCTATCAACTGGATTTATTGCCGCCATTGGGTATCTACGTGACTCTCGGCGTGTGTCCGCTTTCAGCCTCTGTAGCTGCTATTGCCTATGCGGCGGACAATGGTTACCACGTCATCAATATGAGCTATGGCAGTGACAAACTCGATGAAAATGGCGATCCCATCGGACCGCCTGAACAACCAAATGCGGAAACAGCTGCGATCAGCTATGCCTGGAGCCGGGGTGTGGTGCTGGTCGCTGCCGCGGGGAATGATAACAATACCACCCGACTTTATCCGGCTGCCAATGATGAGGTCATTGCCGTCGGGGCAACGGATCATATTGACGACCGGGCATCCTTCTCCACCTTTTCCGTGCCCGGCGATCACTGGGTCTCGCTGCTGGCGCCCGGGGTGGATACCCTGTCCACCAATCCTGTCGTGGACTGCACTTTTCTTGCAGAAATACTTGGCTTTCCCTTTGACCCGCAAACAGAGGGCTGCCTGAGCTGGAAATCCGGAACCTCGATGGCCAGTCCCCATGTCGCCGGCGCTGCGGCACTGGTGTGGGCACGCCGGTTTCCCGGCCAGGCACCGCAAGCCTGTACCAGCCCGAGCGGCGTGCCGTGTAACGACGTGGTGCGCAGTCACCTTGAATACGGTGCCGACAACTCGGGGGCGATTGCACAGAATTTCCTGTCCTGGAGCGAATATGGGCGACTGAACCTGTATGGCGCGCTCAGTATTGTCGATACCGATCTTGATGGTCTGCCGAATAGCATCGACGATGATGATGACAATGACGGGCTGGCCGACAGCGTGGAAACATCACCGGGTATCGGTACCGATCCGCTGGATGCCGACTCGGACGATGATGGGCTGAGTGACGGGTTTGAAGTGAATTATGATTCCCCCCCGCTGGATGCGTATTCTGCCGGGCTGGATACCGATCCGCTGGATCCGGATACGGATGCGGACGGTTTTCCGGACGGGATGGAGATTGTCACCGGCCATGACCCGCTGCTGGGCACTGATTCGCCGGTGTGGGGAGATACCGATGGTAATGGCGTCGTCAATGCGGGTGACGTAGTGCTGTTGACGCAGGCCGTGCTGGGGTCGATCACGCTGGCCGCCGATCAGAAGGCTCGCGTTGATATTGCTCCGGTCATTGCCGGAACCCCGACGCCGGACAGCCAGCTGACGCCGGGTGATCTGTTAGTGGTCCAGCAGATCCTGCTCGGTCTGGCCAGTTATCCGTAACGGCATATCGCGGCCTCTAGCTGTTGCATGCAGGGCAGATCCAGGTAAAAGGTGCTGCCTTCGCCAACCACAGCTCTCAGAAGCCGAACACAGGGGGATTTCCACTTAAGTTGACAGTATCTACCCAAAGCACTCGCTACGCTCGCGGGGCAAGCTTTCGCGGTACGGTGTCTTGAGCTGGTACCGGTTATTGCCATTCGGCGTCAGTGAAAGCCGCTTTTCCGCGAGCCATCAAAGGATCGTTATGAAATTTCACTGGTCTGATACCCAAACGCCCTGCGCAACTGCGATACTGGATCCCATGAATACACCCTCAAAGAATCGGCAATACAGCGCTGTCCTCGGCTGGTTAGCGCTGATGAGCATCGCGACGTCGGGCTTTGCCCAGACCGGCGCTGACGAATTCGCAGCCTGTACTGCGCGTTTAAAAGAAGAAGCAGCGTCAGCCGGTATCAGTGCCGCCGTCGCAAACGACGTACTGGATAATGTGCGGTGGGTCTCACGCGTCA
>Ga0316189_10007553_pt1 | contig 10266 bp, 8 predicted proteins | sample LowCovwburrow_MG_FD_204930 | JGI IMG/M metagenome (GOLD analysis project Ga0316189, IMG submission 204930) | Coastal sediment microbial communities from Maine, United States - Lowes Cove worm burrow | ecosystem: Environmental > Aquatic > Marine > Coastal > Sediment | place: USA: Maine... | reverse complement strand
TGCATGTCGGCCCGCTCGGCTATAACGGTTCCAAGGCCGCCATGGAACTGATCGCCAAGGCAGACGTGGTGCTGGCGCTGGGTACCCGTCTCAATCCGTTCTCCACCCTGCCGGGCTACGGCATCGACTACTGGCCGAAGGACGCCAAGATCATTCAGGTTGACATCAACTCGGATCGCATCGGCTTGACCAAGAAGGTCACCGTTGCAATCCAGGGCGATGCCAAGGCAGTTGCCGAGCAGTTGCTGGACCGTCTGGCGCCGACCGCCGGCGATGCCGGGCGTAAAGACCGTGAAGCCCTGATCCATCAGAGCAAGTCAGCCTGGCTGCAGCAACTGTCGTCCATGGACCATGAAGATGATGATCCCGGCACCAACTGGAACGAACGTGCCCGCGATCGTGAACCTGAGCGGATGAGCCCGCGCATGGCATGGCGTGCCATTCAGAAGGTGCTGCCGAAGGAAGCCATCATTTCTTCCGACATCGGCAACAATTGCGCCATCGGCAACGCCTACCCGACCTTTGAGAAAGGCCGCAAGTACCTGGCCCCTGGCCTGTTCGGTCCTTGTGGTTATGGCTTCCCGTCCATTCTAGGTGCCAAGATCGGTTGCCCGGACACGCCGGTCGTCGGCTTTGCCGGTGATGGTGCATTCGGCATCTCCATGAACGAGATGACAGCATGTGGCCGCAATGACTGGCCGCCGATCACCATGGTGATCTTCCGCAACTACCAGTGGGGTGCCGAAAAGCGCAACACGACCCTGTGGTTCGACGACAACTTTGTCGGCACCGAACTGAACCTGGGCGTTGAATATGCCAAGATTGCCGAAGGCTGTGGCCTGAAGGGTGTTCAGGTTACAACCATGGACGAATTGTCTGCGGCACTGGAAACCGCCATCGAAGGCCAGATGAAGCGCGGAGAGACAACCTTCATCGAATGTGTCCTGAACCAGGAACTCGGCGAACCGTTCCGTCGCGACGCCATGAAGAAACCCGTTTCTGTTGCAGGTATTGATCCCAAGGACATGCGTCCGCAGCAGTCAAGGGTGTGACCCCATCATACTGTGACCGCATCTAGACCTGTTAATGGCAGCCTGCGTTCTTAACCGAACGCAGGCTGTTTTTTGCATCTGCAGCGCCGGCTTTCAATCATACGGAGATTGCATTGATCGTTTTCCTGCCATGGCAGGAAATTTTGTAACAGCTGCCAAGTTCGCAACCATGGGCGGTTCAAAATATGCTTCCATAGCCTGCCAGATCAGCCTGAGCGAAACCAGGACGCTTTCGTTACTCAAATGCAACTGGTGACTGATAAATAGACGATACAACCTAAGACTTTCAAAGGGGCGGTTTGCTCGGGTCACCGGCAGCTGTTGATCCCAAGACATGAAAAACTTTCTGGTGCTCAATGCCGGTTCTTCATCGCTCAAGTTTGCGGTGTTTTCCGGACGCGGACTTGAAGAAATATTGCACGGGCAAGTCGACGGCCTTGGCAGCATCCCTGCCTTTGCTGCCAAATGGCCGGATGGCACAGTTCACCCGGGTGCAGCCCCAGTGCTGCCGCACGATGCCGGTCACGCCACGGCTCTGGATGCTGTTCTGGGCTGGCTCTGTGACAATGGCAACGGGCCGGATACGCTTGCCGGAAGCGGGCATCGCATCGTGCATGGCGGTGATATCTACACCGGCCCGGTGATTGTCGACGATCTTGTGCTGGCCAACCTGGACGACTTGCGGTCCAAGGCACCATTGCACCTGCCGTTTGGCATTTCCGCGCTTCGCCGGATGCGGCAACTGGCGCCGGACCTGCCGCAGGTTGCGTGTTTCGACACGGCGTTTCACGCCGATCAACCCGATACCGAGGTGCGTCTCCCGATACCGCAAAAATTCCACGACAAGGGATATCATCGCTACGGCTTTCACGGGCTGAACTACGAGCATGTCGTGGCTGCCCTGCCCGGTCTCACCGGCAAGCCATTGCCACGACGTCTGCTGATTGCGCATCTGGGCTCCGGTGCCAGCATGGTGGCGGTCAGGGATGGTGTTGGCGTTGCCACGACCATGGGATACTCGACCGCTGACGGCCTGGTGATGTCGACGCGCTCAGGTGCACTGGACCCCGGTGTCCTGATTGCCCTGATGCGCGATGAAGGTCTCGGGCTCAACGAACTTGAAGACCTGCTGTATCGCCAGAGCGGATTGCTGGGTCTGTCCGGCATCTCGGGGGACATGCGCGAACTGCTGGCCAGTGACAGCGCGCGCGCGCAGGCAGCAGTGGACTATTACTGCTACTGGGCGGCGCGTCATGCAGGCTCGCTGATCACTGCGCTTGGAGGCATAGACGGGCTGGTGTTTACCGCTGGTGTCGGGGAAAATGCAGCACCGGTTCGCGCTGGCATTGTCAATCATCTGAACTGGCTGGGTGTGGAGCTTGAAAACCAGCGTAATGTGGCAAGTGAGATGGAAATTTCTCCATCGGGAACACCCTGCCAGATCTGGATCGTCAAGGCCAACGAAGAACTGGCCATCGCGCACCATGTGCGGAGCACGCTGAAAGGATAGCCAATGTCCATCCCGTTTGATCTTGCCGGGTGGCCGCTCGCCTGGATGGCCCTGGCAGTGCTCGGCGCGGCCTACATACGCGGATATTCAGGCTTTGGATTCTCAGCACTTGTTGTTTCGGCGTCGGCACTTGTCACCAACCCGCTCAACTTCGTGCCCGTGGTCATGCTGCTGGAAGTTGCGGCGACAGCAGGCCAGGCACCTGCTGCACTGAAAGACTTCAACAGGCCCCTGCTGGGTTGGCTGCTGCTTGGTGCGACAATCGGCATGCCGGTGTCGATCGGCCTGCTCAGCTCACTTGACACAGATCTGCTCCGCCTGATCATTTCGGTCTGGATCCTGATCATGTGTGTCCTGTTACTGAGCGGTTGGAGCCTGCGCACCAAAGTGGGCACTGCCGGCACGGTGGGTGTCGGCATAGTGTCGGGACTTGCCAATGCGGCAGCAATAGGCGGATTACCTGTCGCCCTGTTTCTGACTGCGCAAAACCTGCTTGCCCGGGTATTTCGAGCCACGATGATATTTTACCTGTGCGCTATCGACCTGGTGGCCTTGCCAATCCTGGGCTACGCCGGTGTCATATCAACCGATACCTTCATCGCAGCGGCGCTGTGCATCCCATTGCTGGGTGCCGGGGTATGGCTGGGTGGGCGGAAGTTCGTGTCGGCAGCGCCGGAAAACTTCCGGCGCATGGCGATCAGCCTGCTGGCCTTGCTTGCCGTGCTGGGCCTGGTGAAATCGCTGCTATAGAGCATGATCCGTCAGCTTCAGGCCGTGGCCATCAGAATGACGGCCGCAGACACAACATCATCAACCGAACACCCGCGCGACAGATCGCACACCGGTTTGTCAAAGCCCTGAAAAAACGGCCCGATGGCATCTGCATTGGCCATGTACTGCACCAGCTTGTAGCCGATGTTTCCCGAATTCAGGTCCGGGAACACCAGCACATTGGCCTCGCCTGCCACACCGGCACTGCTGTTGACCTTGCGCTCTGCCACTGACGGGACCAGAGCTGCATCCACCTGCAATTCACCGTCGATGCTCAGTTCGGGCGCCAGTTCACGCACGATGGCCAGCGCATCCGTCACCTTGGTGACACTGTCGTGGGCAGCACTGCCCTTGGTGGAAAACGACAGCAGCGCTATTTTTGCCGGTTCGGCAAGCAACTTTGCTGCCGTCTTGCCCGTTGCCATGGCAATCTCTGCGAGGTCTTCGGCGGGCGGGTCAATGTTGACGGCGCAGTCAGCAAACAGGAAATCCTTGCGCCCGCCACCGCGATGATTCGGCACTGACATGAGGAAATAACTGGACAAACGCCTGGTACCCGGGGTGAGACCGATGGTACGCAGGGATGCCGAGATCACTTTTCCTGTCGCATTTGCGGCACCTGCAATCATTGCATCAGCCTGACCGGAGGCGACCATGGCACCGCCGAAATAGAGCGGATCGCGCACCATGGCCGCAGCTTTTTCAGGGTCCATGTCCGGCTTTTTCTGCAGCAGTTTCTGTTGCAAACCTTCCAGCTCAGACGAGGTTTCAATGTCCAGTATACGGATACCATCAGGGGACAATTTCAGGTTGTCGAAAACTGCCGCAACGGCATCCGGATTACCGAGCAAAACGGCGCGGGAAAGCCCGGAATTCCGCAATTCCACGGCGGCCTCGACAATGCGGGTGTCCGTGCCCTCGGGATACACGATCAGGCCGTTTCGCGCTGCCGCTCTTTGGGTAAATGGTTCGACGATATTTTGCACGCTGATTGACCCCGCGGTTGTCGGATTTGTGAACCATGGCCCGATCAGCCATTAGCCTGAATAAATAGCGCTTTCGCACCTGCACACAAGCGCCAGTTGTTCACATGCCGTATGCCAGAAACGCCGCAAGCTGATGATCTGCCTGCACAAAATTGCCTTATACCTATCATATTGCCGTCTTTATCGATCCCGAAAGTGGATGCTGAGGGACGGCCCTCTTAAGCGATCAAGGGAAACTCTCATTATGCAAGTCAGCGCCGAGCACCCCCTCGTCGGCAATGATGCTGCCAGTGAAGATGCGCACGACGATGCGACGAACACGGTACGCGCCAGACACGAGAATGAACAACTTCGCCCGCGTAGCGAGGACATGTCGTTTGCTTTCCGCATCGAGCCTGCGCGTCAGGACGCTCAGAACTCAGGTGCTGATGACGATGGTCCCATCATCCGGCGGATTGATGGTAAGCCACAGGCAAAGGCGAAATTTGAAGCACCGAGAAGACGGGATTTGCGTACTCCACGTCTGTTTCCACAACAGCGTGGCGATTATGAAGCCGCACCGCAGGAACCTCTTTCTTCCAGTATCCCTGCGATGGAAGAGAGCCTGCTTGGGGATCAGGCTGAAGAGCACAATAATAATCCGGGTTACCACCGCCGCCCCGGCAACATGAACTTTTCTGTTGCAGCTATCAGGGCACAGCGCATGCGGAAGCCCGCAGGCACACACAAACCAACCAGTCTTGTGGCCAAAATGGCTATTGCCACCTTTGTCGGGATCACCTGCATTTCCAGCGGCGTCACGCTGGGCCTGTACGGACCGGAACTGGGCTATCAACTCGAGCGTCAGGCCAGGCTGGCCAGCGCCTCACTCAGCGGTCTTGTCACCTGGCCCGGCAGCGACGGCAAACCGGTTCAGGCAACCACTGCCGCGGTAAGTCAGCAACAAACAGCAAAGCCGCAGGTTGCCACGACCGTAGGTTACAGCAAGCCGGCAGAAGCCGCGGCTACAGGATCGAAACTGTACTATGACCGTATTCCGCCATCAAAACCCGGCACCACCGCACAGAACGTCCAGCCGCGTCCCGCACAGGCCAAACTGACCGGCCTTGAAAAATACCTTGCCGTGCCGCTTGATCTGCAGGCAGCACGGGTGAACGAGGGTTCCACAAGCACCGAATAGCCGGTCCTTCCGGATTGGGGTGGGTGCAACTGAACCACGATCTCGCAATTTTAAAGGCCCGCCAGTTATGGCGGGCCTTTTGCCTGTCGTTATTGAAATGATCCGTTTTATGGTTTTGGATTGTGTCAATCAAAAACCATGCCCGACCTATGATGAGGGTTTGCCGAACAGTGCGTTGTAGAGCTTCTTGTCGCGGGAATAGATGTCCTTGCGAAACTCAACGGATCCGCCTTCTCCACGCCACGCTGTCGCGTAGACAATATGGACCGGCACTTTCTGCTTGAGCCTGACGCGGGTTGTCTTGCGGGTTTCAACCACGCGTTGCAGCTTTTCCAGATTCCAGCCGGGCTCATTTCTCAGCACCGAGACACCAAACTCAAGCGGCTTGTACACCCGGATGCAGCCATGACTGAAGGCGCGCTGGGTTTTGCCGAACAAAGCCTTTGACGGTGTGTCGTGCAGGTAGATTGCATGGCGGTTGGGCAGCATGAACTTGATGATCCCGAGCGCGTTCTTGGCACCGGGTTTCTGCCGGATGGTGAAGGGAAAATCACCGCGCGAATAGTTGTTGAAATTCACCGACGTGAACGGAATGGACTGACCACCTGACAGGAGCTCAAAATTGGGGCCGAGATAACCCGGATTGGCCTGCAGCTTCGGCAACATCTCCTTGGTTGCGATCGAGTACGGTACTGTCCAGGTCGGATTGATATCCACATATTCAAGCTCGTCGGAAAAGATCGGCGTTTGATGGCGATCCTTGCCGACCATCACCGGACGGGCTTCAACAAGGGTTCCGTCTTCGTAAGTGTAGAGTTCAAAAGCGGCGATATTGACCATCAGATGGCGATCGCCCATGTCACGCGGCATGTGACGCCAGCGTTCCATGTTGATGATAATCTGGCGCATCCGCTCCTCGGCCGTGACATTCAGCATGGACAGCGATCCGGGTCCGATGATGCCGTCGACATCCAGGCCGTTGCGCTTTTGAAACTGCTCGAACGCCAGGACCAGGTCGGGTGAATAAAGCATCGGGTCCGGAACCTGGCGCGGCGAAATATCACCGGATTTTTCCAGTCGCGCGCGAAGTTGCAGCACACGTGGGTCACTCATGCCGGGTTTCAGGACTTCACCACGGTCAACCGTTCCCCAGCCGCCTTCACCGGCAATGGTGCGATATTCGCGCAGCAGCGATTTGAGCGCCCGGTAATGGGCGTTCTGCGGTTCCACCGTGCTCAGGTACTGAGACGGGTTGCGCGCCGAGCCCACTCCTTCGAGCAAAGCCAGAAGGTCCAGCTTGCGCGGTTTCTGAAAGTGGTCACGGTCAATTTTGGACAGAATGACCCGGCCCGTTGCCAGGTCACTTGCATAGCCAAGGAAGAAGGCCGAATAGGCAATTTCAGCATAGGCAGCCGCCAGCGGATTTGACGGATCTATCTGATCGCGAAGCCCGACCAGATAGTCGACCGGGTAATCTGCGCGCTTCAGACCATCATCGTCGGCAAACTCAAGCCGCTGAACAAACGGGGTCATGCGGCTGGTGCCGACCCAGAATATCTCGCCATTATTGTCGACATAGTGCGCTGTCAGCGTTTCGCGCACCTTTTGAATCGGCAACGGCAAGCGGTCTTTGGTATTCAGTATCTGAATGATCGCCTGCCGCGTCGTGGCGGCATCAGGCGCGGCATTACCCTTGGCTGCGTGTGCAGGATCGATTGTCCATGGTACCTGCCCGGTCAGACAGACGATGCCGATACACAGCGCTGCGGCAAGTTTCAAGACCCGTGACCACATGTAATTTCTTCCCTTACTCCAAACACCGCGCCGTCCGCAGAAATAGCCGTTCATTAGTGTTTCCCTCAACACAGACGCCCTGTGACAACCACTCTTACACCGGGCTTCCTGTCGCCACCTGCAGGAAACGTTCAAATCAATGATGCGGATTGGTTTACCCAAAGATCATCGTGATCCAGTGTAGAGGTTCGGTTGCAATACATCAAACGGTTGCAACTTGGGGGCTGACGCTTGTTGATCACCGTCTGTCACTTTCACTTGAATTGCGGCACGAGAGGCTTTTGCGGTTGCCATCAATTGCTGTAATACTGCGCTCATGATGACGATACAAAACATGCAGTTTGAAACGGCGCAGCATCTTGGCGTGTTACCCCGCAGCCGGCTTGAGCAAATGGCCGAGGCCGGGCGCACCGTAAAGGAGATGTTGAGGGTCCTGAACAAATCAAGCCAGAACATGGTCGGGCAATGCCTTGCCAATCAGGGAACGTTCTACGAACTCGATCATTACCCAAAAGGTGATGTGTATGATGACCAGACCCATTCGCAGTATTACTATCACGCTCACCGGCCAGACTCGGGCGAGCACGGGCACTTCCACACATTCCTGAGAGCTGCCGGTATGCCGAAAGGCATCAAGCCGGTTCCCTACAAGGGAAAGGCAAAACGTCCCGAGGGCAAGGATGCGCTGACCCACTTCGTTGCAGTATCCATGGACCGGCCTGGCAATCCCATCGGTCTGTTCACCACCAATCGCTGGGTAACTGACGAGACTTTTTATGCCGCTGAAGATGTCATCGCACTGCTCGATCACTACGAGATGGATCTGACCTATCCGTGCCTCGCCACCAACCGCGCACTCAGCGCGGTGATGCGGTTGTTCCGGCCCCAGATCGAGAAACTGCTGATTGAGCGCGACAAGACCATGAAAAGCTGGGCAGCCATGAAACCCGGCATTGATGTTTATGAAGATCGCGATCTGGAAGTGACGTCGATGATGGACATCAGTATCGACAGACAGATTGCAGCGGTTGAAAAGGCACTTGCCGACCTGCGCAATGTGGCGTGACACTTAGGGTCAGGCGGGCTGGCGTGGTGGCGTTGGCGTCGCTGCTGCTGCTGGTGGCGCCGGCAAAGGCACCCGCATTCGATATTGATACGGTGACGGTACCTGCAGGACCGTTCATACAGGGCTCCGACAGGGCCGAACGTGAGGCTGCCTACCGGCTGGACGAGGCAGCCTACGGACATTCCGTCACCCGCAAGAACAAATGGTATGAGTCAGAGGCGGCCAGAGCACCTGCCGATCTGGCGTCCTTTCACATCATGCGCACGCCGGTTACCAACGCGCTCTATGCCCGTTTCGTCAACGCGACAGGACACCGGGTTCCGGATGTGGACAGCAAGACCTGGCAAGGCTACCGGCTTGTCCACCCTTACAAACGCACCAGGCAGTTCGCCTGGCTGGCGGGAAAACCGCCGGGCGGGCGCGAGCAGCACCCGGTTGTGCTGGTATCACGCACAGACGCAGAAGCATTTGCCAAATGGCTCAGCGCAGAGACCGGCAGGCAGTGGTCGCTGCCAACCGAACAGCAATGGGAAAAGGCGGCACGCGGGCCGAACGGCAACCGGTTTCCGTGGGGCAACAGGTTCAACCCCGACTTGCTGAACAGCCATGACAAGGGACCTTTCACCACCATGCCGGTCGGCAGTTTTGCTGATGGAGCCAGTCCATACGGACTGCTTGATTCCGCCGGACAGGTGTTTGAATGGACATCGACTTCTGCATCGGCGCAACGCAGCATCGTCAAGGGCGGCTCCTGGGATGACAGTGGATGTGGTGTGTGCAGACCTGCGGCCCGGCATTCGCGACCAGATGGTATCAAGCACATCCTTGTGGGCTTCCGACTGGTTCACACACCTCTCACGGCAAATTGAAAATACATGTGCGGAGTTTGACCCCAGCGGCCACAATCCGCCGCTAAGGTTGTATTCGGGTCCAACATACAAAACGCCATGTCGGCACAACCCAAAGTGGAGAATACACTCATGAAAATGCACAAATCGAAACTTCTGTCAGGCGCTGCAGCTCTTCCTGTCGTGCTGGGTCTTGCTGCTGGTGCAGTTGTCCTGTCGCCGGTTGTCAGCGACGTCCCAGCATACGCATCGTGCAACCCATGCCAGGCCGCCAAGAAAGCTGCCTGTGGCGCCTGCAACCCATGTGCCGCTGCCAAGAAGGCCGCCTGTGGTGCCTGCAACCCATGTGCTGCTGCCAAGAAAGCAGCATGCAATCCTTGCAATCCGTGCTCGGCAGCCAAGGAATAGCATCTGCTGAAACCGTGATATCAGATCAGATCCAGGGGTTGTTCTGACCCCTTGGCACTTGTTTGAACCGCCGGTCATTTGCGTGGCCGGCGGCTTTTTTGTGTTCACAGCAAGTTGACGCTGTGACGCTTGATCGTGACTGGGGTGTCGGAGCCGCGCACATTACAGTGCCGTAATGTTCATTATGTCGCACCGGCATATTCAAGGAGGAAACCAATGAAGTCATTCAAATCCAACCTGTTGAGAAGCGCTGCCGCGCTTCCGGTTGCGCTCGGCCTTGCCGCCGGTGTGGTTGCAATCGGAACGGTCAGCGAGCCTCGCATGGCAACCGCAGCCTGCAACCCTTGTGCCGCAACCAAAGCCGCATGCAATCCATGTGCTGCAGCAAAAGCCTGTACCCCTTGCAATCCGTGCGCTGCAACCAAAGCGGCGGCTTGCAACCCCTGCTCTGCTGCAAAGGCCTGCAACCCGTGCAATCCGTGTTCGGCCGCAAAAGCCTGCAACCCATGCAATCCATGTTCGGCCGCAAAAGCCTGCAACCCGTGCAATCCGTGTTCGGCCGCAAAAGCCTGCAACCCGTGCAATCCGTGTAAAGCAGCTTGCGGAGCATGTAATCCCTGCAATCCATGTTCAGCATCCGCTGGCGGCGCG
>Ga0316189_10007552_pt1 | contig 10267 bp, 8 predicted proteins | sample LowCovwburrow_MG_FD_204930 | JGI IMG/M metagenome (GOLD analysis project Ga0316189, IMG submission 204930) | Coastal sediment microbial communities from Maine, United States - Lowes Cove worm burrow | ecosystem: Environmental > Aquatic > Marine > Coastal > Sediment | place: USA: Maine... | reverse complement strand
GACGGCATCATCATCGATGAGCCCGAGCCCGAGCCCGAGCCCGAGCCCGAACCCGAGCCCGAGCCCGAACCCGAGCCCGAGCCCGCGACTCCTGAGCCGGAGCCGGTCAAGCCGGAGCCCGTCAAACCCGAGCCCGCAACTCCCGAGCCCGAGCCCGCCAAGCCCGAGCCCGAGCCCGCCAAGCCCGAGCCCGCCAAGCCCGAGCCCGTCAAGCCCACCCCCGCGACCAAGCCCAAACCCAAGCCCAAACCCAAGAACAACGGGTTCGACGGCCTTTTGGCGGACGGCTGCAAGTTGGCCAAGGGAGCCAATGCCGAAAAGGGCCTGCGCTTGCTGCAAAAGGCCCATGACATGCGGCCTGGTGGCACCAAGGTGACGTTGTGCATGGCCCAGGCGCAGCGAACGCTCGGTCGTAACGCCTCGGCTCGCGCGATGTGCGACCGGGTCCTTCGCAAGTCGCCAGCACACAAGCAGGCCAATCTCCTGATGGCCAAGCTTCAGCACGAGCGCGGCAATACAGCCGCGGCGCTCCGGCACTACCGAAAAGTGCTCACTGCGGGCGAAAACGCCACGGCGCAAGCCTACGTCGACAAGCACGGCTGAAGGCCGTCCGCTCCGTCGGCGTTGCGTGGCCGACTACAAGAGACCGGCTGATACCAACCGTCCAGCTCGGGCGACGGGGAGTTGATGCCTCGGTCAGCGCTCCCACCCAACCGCTGGTGCGGCCCGCGAGGGAGGCTACTGAGCGGTGGGTTGAGCGGTGGACGGGTTTCGCCTGCTCCCCCATACGCCCCAATTGACAAACGCCCACCCCTCTCGGGGCAGGCGTCGGTCGTGAAGAACTCAGCGGCTTAGAAGCGCAGCTGAATCTCGAACTGCGCCGCGAGCGGCGTCTGGAAGGCCGACTCAACTCCGAAGTTACCCTGCGGGCTGATGACAGCACGCTGGAAGAACTCGGTCGGGTTACCTGCGTTCTGAATCTTCGTGTGCTTCAGATCGCTGAGGTCACCGCCTGCGACAGGCCGCGTGTTCTGGAACGTGTAGACCTCGTCGACACGAAGAACCGCGCGTGCGTTGGTCACGTTCAGCAACCGTGCAGCCGCCTCAATCTCGAGGTTGCCAGGCAGCGGATACGCGTAGCTGAGGCTCACGTTCCACTGGTAGTTCGGCTCGACGCGACCGCCCACACCACGTGGGACGATGTAGATCGGGAACGACCCTGGGTACCGGTTGCTACCGCCTCGCAGCGAGATGGGATAACCGGAGTTGAAGCGGAAGCTCGTCCCGAGCGTGAGCCGACCGGCCTCCTGGAGGTCGAACGAGTAGAACCCGTCCAACTTGAGGCGATGCGGCACGTTGAAGGACAGCGGTCCGAACGAGTTGCGGACCAGCTCCGGGATATCGAACTGAACGCTCGAACCCAGGTTGATGGCGCCCGTGGTGGGGTCGACGAAGCCGTCGTAGTTACCCACCAACCGCGAGAACGTGTACGAGCCCAACAGGAGCCAGTTCTTCGCGAAGCGCTTTTTCACCTCGAAGGTGAAGGCGTCGAAGTTACGGCGAGGCTTGTCGAACAGGTCGCCGACCTTGCCGAACGAGTCGGCCAAGAAGCGGCAGCGCTGCAACTCGCGGGCGAGCACGCTCGTCTGCGGGTCGTCGACGTCGAGCGCATTGAGGTTGGACTCAATGTCGCTGCACTCGTTTTCCTTGGACGCGATCGTCTCGGGATCAACACCAACACCAGGGTTGGCGATGATGAAGTTGAGACCACCGTTGGTGGAGACGTCCTCGACCGCGCGGCCCAGGTCGGTGTGCAGCCAGCGCACGCCGAGCGTGAGGTCCTCGATGACCTCCTGCTCGTAGCCCATCTGGAACTGCTGGTTGTACTGGCCACGAAGCCGCGGAACGACCGCACCCTCGGTCAGCTGACTGGTCGACGACGCGAAGTCGGCGCAGTACTCGGTCGGTTGCCCGCGGTCTGTCCGCTGGAAGACCGTGCCGTTGATACTGACACTGTTGCCCTCGCAGTCCGCGTTTCGGTAGCTACGCTGGACGTTGACCAGACCACCGAACACGCGAGTGTTCAGCTGCAGTGGAAGCGGCTGATAAAACCATCCGTACGATGCGTACAGGCGGCTCTTGCCCTCGTCCGTCCAGTCGTAAACGACGCCAGCACGAGGCGCGACGTTGTCCCAGATAAGGATGGCGCGCTCCCCGAGGATGTCGCGCATGTCCTGAAGCTCCCAGCGAACGCCGCCGGTGATGAACAGGTTGGACAGGATGGCCCAGCGGTCCTGAAGGAACACGCCGTAGTTCTGCGTCGACAGCCGCTCGTTGTAGCTGTCGGCACGGATGCCTGCGCCGAGCGGCGTTGCGATTGCACGCAGCTCGCCCTCTTCCTTGCGAACACGACCGTATCCAGCCGTGGTGCGAAGGTCGGGGTTGTCGGTGTCTACGAAGATGAACCGGTGGTTGTTGACCCGGTTCGAGTTGGCGATGCGGTAGCCGTCGTCGTCGGAGTAACACCACTCGCCGCCGTCGCCCTGCTCACCGGACTCGCAACTGTCGTAGAAGTCGTCGGCGTTGCTGCCGGAGTACTTGAACTCGGAGGTTCGAGCACTGTGATCGATAGCGGCGCCGTACTTGAGCTGATGGCTACCCGCGGCGTTGAAGAAGTGCGTCAGCGAGAGGTTACCCTCGACGCGGCGCGCGACATCGCGTGAGTACTGGCCGATACCACCGGACAGCCACTGCCGAACGGGGCAGGCCAAGCCGGGAAGGTTCGATGCGTTACACGCCTCGTCGACCCCGGGGACCAAGTCCAAGCGGCCTTCGCGGTCGAGGAACTCGAACAGGTTCTCACCCTCAGAGTCGAACTCCTGGGTACCGGGAAGGTCGAGCCACTCGGGGTTGTCGATCTTCCAGGCCTCGTCGCTGGTGAACTGCGAAAAGGAGATGCCCGCGTCGATCTCGAGCTTGTCGTCGTTGACGCGGCCCAAGTAGTTGAGGGAGACGGTGACCTGATTGCTCTTGTCCCAACCGAAGTGCTCGTTGACGACGCCGTTGGCGACGCGCGAGCCACCGCCGAGCGGGTCGGCGTTGGGGTTGGTGCCGAAGGCCGACGGGTCGAGCGAGAACGAGGTCGGGCGACGGAACGAGCGGCGGACAAAGTTCGGGCTGCCCAACGCCGTCAGGCGCATACGGTGGTCTGGGTTGATCGCCCAGTCCAAGCCACCGAGGTAGCCGAGACCGACGCCGCCGATCTTGAAGGCCTGGTCCGCGAACTGCTCGGTCGTGATGTAGTCACCACCGTCGACACAGTCGAACGCGCCGTTCTCGAACGGACAGTCCTCGTAGCCACCGGAACCGTCTTTGTCGATCCGATGGTGGAAGGTCTGGATGAGCGAGCTCCGACCACCGATGGCCTGGAAGCCACCGGACCAGAACAACTTGTCCTTGATGATCGGACCGGACGCAGAGACAACGCCCTGCATCTGGAAGTCAGGCGTCTCCGTGGCGCGGATGGCGTTGTCGGTCTGGACGATGAACCGCGGCTTGGCCAGACGCGGCGTAAACGTGAACCGAGCGACACCACGCAAAGTGTTGGTACCGGAGAGGCGGCGGGCAGAAACAACGCCGCCGGACGCGCCGCCGTACTCTGCTTCGTAGCCAGACTCCTGGACCTCGACCTCCTCGATGAACTCCTGAACGATCGAGGCACCCACGGTACCGAACGACGGGTTGTTCACGTTGGCACCCTCGACCGTGTACTTGGACTCAGCGCCCGTCGTACCCGCCAGCGAGATGCCAGCCGAGTCCGTGGACGCCGTAGCCGAAGCCTCGACCACGGCCGTGAAGTCACGGCTCGTCGAGTTTCCGATCGGGATGTTCTTGAACTCCTCGAGGTTGATCGTCTGACCCGTCGAGGTTCGCTGCTTCACCGCCGTCGCCTTCACGCGGATCTTTCGCGTGAATTCGTTCTTGGGGTTCAGCGAGAAGTTCGCGCGGAACTTCGCACCTCGCGGCAGTGTCGTAACCTTAGAGACGTCCGCTTTTCCGACCAGAACCTGCACCGTATAGGTACCGGGTGGCAGATCGCGAAACGCGTACAAACCGTTGCCGTTGGTTTGCGTCTCTCGGGAGCCCTGCAGGCATGCGCACTGCAGAATCACCAGGGCGCTAGGAATCTTAGACTTGGTCTTTTCATCGGTGACGACACCGCTGATGGTTCCATTGTCGGCAGCGTTTGCCGTACTAGGAACGAGCATCGCTGCGACCGCCACAACCGTGCCCATAAGGGCGGTTGCGGGCATGCCAAGCGACAAAGCAAGGGGAAGGGTGACAAGCGATCGAGCTCTCATCTCGGTGCTCTGCGTGCGCGGGTATATCACAATGCCCTCCGGGGGTGGATGCACGTGGGATGGAGTGCCGCACAGACGAACCCGAACCCGCCACGACCCCAGTGAAGGGGTGCGGGGCGGCGCTCTCGGGTGGGATGATGCATCCCTGCGCTTACGGTCTGCAGCTGCACGGCAGCGTTCCCAACGGCCCACCGTGCCTAGGCTTACGCATGAGCAACCGCACGGTTCGCGCGGGCCACTTGTCCAGCGGATCGCGCCTCCTATTTAGGGAGTGGGCGCGAGCAACACTCCTCTAAGAAGAAGCTGCCAGAGGCGAGCGTCGGAGTCGAAGCCGCGGTGGCCTAGAAGCGGCCTTGGATGCGGATGCCCATGCCGCTGCGCGACCACGAAGGACCGACGTGCACGCGAGGCGGGATTCGCCCCGTGGTGGCACCGCCGGCCTTCCACTCTTTGCTGCGCTTGTTGCCTTGGATGAACAACACGGCACCCGTCGCGATCGCGATCGCGCCAAGCCCGCCGCCAATCCCAAACGACACACCCGCGCCAATGTTGGCTGCGTTGCCGTTGTCGGTGGCCACCTGCGAGTCCGACTCGTTCTGGCGGCAGTCCACCGAGTCTTCGTCGCCCTCACCGCAGACCTCCGCATTCTCACTCGTGAGTCGCGTCAGCGTGCTGTTGAACTCTTTGCCCTTGAGCGAGAACACGATCCCGGCAACCAGCCCGCCGACAAACAGCGCGCCACCGCCCCCCATGACGCCGCCACCGATGAGTCGGAGCTTTCGGCCGGGATCCTCCCCTGTCGGAGGCGTCTTGAGCGGCTCGGGGTCGGGGCCGGGCTCGGGGCCAGGTTCGGGACTGGGCCCGGGGGCGGGGTTGCCGGCCTTGTGTGCCTCGATCAGCAGCTCGATCTCGGTGAGCAGCTTCTTGGCGTCGCCGCCATCAAGCCCGGCGTCACGGTCGGCGAACAAAAGGAAGTTCTTCAGCACTGCACGTGCGCGCCGCAGCTCTTCGATGTCCTGGGCGACGTCATACAGTTGCCGCGAGGCCAACGCGATGTTGTACAGGAGCAGCGGCTGCTCCGAGAGGTCATACGCCGCCTCGAACTTCTCGAGCGCTTCGCGGAACCGACCGCGGCGATAGTAGCGGCGGCCATCATCATAGAGCGCGCGCGCTTCGTCGGCGCTGGCGTCTGGCGCGGCGACGGCTACCTGGGCAACCGTCCGCACGGGCGCCGACGCATGGGCGTCAGTCGGGTTGGCAGACAGGCAGACGGCGGCTGCCGTCACTCCGCAGATACGACGCACTCGCATACGGCAACGAATCCACCGACGGTATCACAGGTCGACGACTTCAACGTCCGCAGCGACCAACGAAACGCCGAGGAAGCGGGCGCCAACCGTAGCAAAGCGCTCTGCCCCATCTGTCGCGAGCAGCGTCGGCTGCGGGGCACCGCGACCGGCCGGTGCCGCCAGTCCGGTCTGCGCGAGCCGCCGTTGCACCACCTCGGCCGTGGTCTCTGCGGAGTCCACCAGCGTCGCGCCGTTTCCGGTCGCTCGCGCCAGCACGTCGGCGATCACCGCGGTGAGGATCGGAAAGTGTGTGCAGCCCAGCACGACGGTGTCGTGGCCGCCGCCGTCGATGTCGCCCACCAGATCGGCGACATACCGCTCCGCCACGGCCGCGGGCACGGGCCCATCGGTCCAGCCTTCTTCGGCAAGCGCGACAAACAACGGGCACGCCCGACCCGTGACCACCGCGTCGGGACGCAGGCGGTGGATCGCACGCTCGTAGGCCCGCCCCCGCACCGTGCCTTCGGTACCCAAGACCGCGATGCGGCCATTGGTTGAGCAAGCCACGGCCGCGGCGGCACCTGGCTGCACGACCCCGACCAAGGGGAGTCCGTGCAGCTCCGGTGCGGCGGACAGCGGCTCCACGGCTGCGGCGCTGGCCGTGTTGCACGCAATGACGATCATCTTGACGCCGCGGCCCGCCAGGCAGCGCGCCGCATGCATCGCGTACCGCCGCACGGTGGCTGGCGTCTTCGTGCCGTAGGGCAACCGCGCGGTGTCCCCCAGATAGACAAACGTCTCATCCGGAAGACGCCGCCGAAGCGCGGCCAGGACGGTGAGCCCGCCGACGCCGGAGTCGAACACTCCAATCGGTGACGCGGCGTCGGTCACGTCCGCACAAGAAGGTTCTTTGCGATGACCATGCGCTGGATCTGCGAGGTGCCCTCATAGATCTGCATCAGCTTCGCGTCACGCATGAGCTTCTCCACGGGGTACTCCTTGGTGTAGCCGTACCCGCCGAAGATCTGCACCGCGTCGGTTGTGCACTTCATGGCCAGATCTGCGCCCATCGCCTTGGCGATGGCGGAGGTGCTCGTGCGCTGCACGCCGTTGTCGACCTCCCAGGCAGCCTTGCTGTAGAGCAGTCGGACGGCTTCGTACGCCATCCCCATCTCGGCGATCATGAACTGGATCGCTTGGTGCTGGGCGATGGGCACACCGAACGTCTTGCGCTCCTTGGCGTATGCGATGGACTCATCCATCGCGCGCCGGATGATCCCCGAGCACTGCGCGGCGATCATGGGCCGCGAGCGATCGAACGTCTCCATCGCGATCGAGAACCCGCGCCCGGGCTCGCCAAGGATGTTGTCGGCGGTAAGCCGCACATCCTCGAAGGTCACGTCGACCGTGTTGCTGGCCCGCTGCCCGAGCTTGTTCTCCTTTTTGCCGACGGAGATCCCGGGTGTGTCGCGGGGGAGGACAAACCCGGTGATGCCCTTGTGGCGCAGCGCGGGATCGATCGTCGCAAACCCCGTGTAGAAGCTGGCGTGGCTACCGTTGGTGATCCACCGCTTTTGCCCGTTGAGGATCCAGCCATCACCGTCCTTGGTCAGCCGTGACCGCATACCCGCGACGTCCGATCCCGCTTCGGGCTCGCTGCAGCAATACGCGGCGAAGATGAAGTCGTCGGTGATCCACGACAGGTACTTCTCCTTTTGTGCCGCCGTCCCCGCGATGAGCAAGGGCAACGCCGACAGGTAGTTGCACATGATCGACGTCGTGATGCCCGCGCACCCGTACGCGAGTTCTTCGGCGATCAGGCAGCCCTCGAGCGTCGACAGGCCCAAGCCGCCGTTCTCTTGCGGGATCTCGACGTTCATCAAGCCGAGGTCCCAGGCGGCGCGGAACACCTTCTCGGGGTGCTCGCTCTTTTCGTCGTACTCGCCTGCGACCGGGATGATGTGCTCAGCGGCGAACTTGCGCGCCGCGTCGATCAACGCGAGCTGTTCTTCGGTGTAGCTGGGATCGAACATTGCCCGGGTTCTAGCACGTCGGTCGCCCCAGGCTGCGCCCTACCCCGGGTCCGCGCGGTCATCTTCGCGCTCGGCGGCCCGGCGCGCGCGACGGGCCGCGCGACGGGTGTTTTTCTCCTCTGCGTCGGTGTCGGCCATCGCCGCGGCGCGCCCCCCGAGCAAGTACCCGATCAACGCACCGACCAGCAGCAACGCCGGAATGTAGACGAAGTGCCCCAGGCTCACGGCCGCACTCCTAGCTCATTCGCTCGAGCTTGCGGGTAAGTGTGGCGACGTCCGCCGACAGCCGCTCCGACCGGCGCCACAGCATGATCCCGTAGACACAAAACAGGGCCCAGATCACGCCATACGCCCACACGATGTGGTCGTAGTCCGATGCTGTCTTGTCTGCGGCTACGGCCTCGCACGCTCGCTGACACTCGATCGTCTCACGGTCGCGCCCTTCGACCTTTTCGTAGTCGCCACCGGCCGGAGCCGCCAAAAGAATCGATCCGTTGTGGAATGCCATTAGCTTTTGTCCTTGTCGGCGGACTCGCGGGCGAGGTCCTCGATCTGTACCCAACCGTCGTCGAGCATCATTTCCGTCTTTTCATGCCGGGTCCGTATCAGCAGCAGGCCCATCGACATCGCCACCAACGCGCCCAAGCACGGCCACAGAGACGCCCACATCTCAGGGGGCAGGCTACCCACGACGTTGTTGTCGGGGTGCGTCGTTTTCCAGATTTTCACGGCGTAGTAGATGATCGGGACATCGATGGCGCCAAAGATCGCCAGTGCAGCCGCAAGCCGTTCTGAGCCGACGCCGCCGTAGTGCCGCACCAAGACGTAGGCTGCAAAGATCAGCCACAGCAGTCCGGTCGAGACCTGACGGGCGTCCCAGGTCCACGCCTTGCCCCACGTTGCGTGCCCCCAGATGGGCCCGGTGATGAGCACGCCGAGGCCTGCCACCAACAGCACCTCGGCCGCCGAGATGGCGACGGCTTCGGCCGTCCGCGACCCGCGACGCAGCTGAAGCGCGGCCGCCACCCCGCAGACCACTCCAAGGAGCATCATGATCCACGCCAGCGGCACGTGGAAATAGAAGATCTTCTGGACCGTCCCCATCTGCCGCTCAATGGGTGTCGCAAGGAACACGCGTTGAACGCAATACGGGAAGGTGCCAGCACCGATGGCAAAGAGCGCGAGGGGGAGTTTGCGTCCCATTAGTCTTTCCTTGTTGAAGGGCGACGACGACCGCCCGCGGCGTTGGAGCCGATGACGACGGATTCAAAGAGCCATCCGCTGACCGCAAGCTGCAGGATGTCGAGCGCGACCAGTTGCGACAGGTACGCATCAAACCCGGGGTGCCCGTCGATCAGGGTGCGCGTCGCCACCAGGGCGAACATCAGCGCGGGGCTCGTCAGCGGGTACAGGATGACGGAGAGCAGCACGTTCTTGCCGCCCGAGGTCGACAGCCCTGCAGCGAACAATGTGCCTATCGATGCGTACGCCGTGCACCCCAAAACGACCAGGCACAGCGTCGCCAGGGGCCGCTCGGCAAACGGCGCCGCCGCGTCGAACAGCAGCACGAGGCCGGGCACCAAAATCGCGCAGCACCCCAGCAGCACCAGCAGCGTCACCATCGCTTTGGCGGCGTAGATGGCCAGCCTGTCGACGGGCGCCGACAGCAACGCGCGCAAGGTGTCGGACTCGCGCTCGCGATCAAAGATTCGCGTCAGCGTCAGCGAACCCACAAACGCAACCGCCAGCCACAGGATTCCCGGGACGGCCATCGGCTGCGCGTGCCGACCCAAGCTGGAAAACGACAGCCCGAACATCACCAGGACAACCAGCGTGAAGAAGCCGGCCGTTGCGACGAGCTCGAAGTCCCGCATCTCCTGGCGGAGATCGTTACGCGCCAGAATCCAAGTTTGACGCACCAGCATCGCGAGCCCGCCGCTCTGCGTGCGGGCTTGGATTTGAGGGGTGCTGCGTGGTGCTGCCTGCGGCACGGGTTGGCGCGCTCCGTTCACGTCTCAAGCGGGCGCCGCGGTCGCGGCCGCCACGGGGGGAGGAGGTGAAGGTTCGGCAAACAACCCGAGTTCGAGCACCCGGGAGCGATATTGAGATCGGTCGGCGTCGTCGGCGGCGTCGTGCGTTGCGGCATCGACCAACCGACCGCCTTCGAGCAAGACGACCCGGTCGGTCACCTGCACAATGGCGTCGGTGTCGTGCGACGACAGCAGCACCGCAAGTCCTTTGGCGCGCTCTTCCCGAAGCACCGTGTGAAGCAGCGTTCGGCCCGGACGGTCCAGCGACGTAAACGGCTCGTCCAGCAGCAGCAGCTCAGGCGCGCCCGCGAGTGCGCGGGCCAAAGCCAGGCGCTGCATCATGCCGCGCGAGAAGGTCGAGACCTCGCGATCGGCGGCGTGCTCAAGACCGAGGCGGGCGAGAAGCGGACCGCTGTCCCGGCTCGGGGCATGCGCGGCGCGACGCAGGTCTGCGAACAGCTCGAGGTTTTCTCGCGCGGTCAGACGCCCGTACAGCTGGGTCGTGTGGGTCACAAACGCCATGCGGCGCCGATGCTCCATCTCGACCGTCGCCG
>Ga0316189_10007551_pt1 | contig 10267 bp, 18 predicted proteins | sample LowCovwburrow_MG_FD_204930 | JGI IMG/M metagenome (GOLD analysis project Ga0316189, IMG submission 204930) | Coastal sediment microbial communities from Maine, United States - Lowes Cove worm burrow | ecosystem: Environmental > Aquatic > Marine > Coastal > Sediment | place: USA: Maine... | reverse complement strand
AGCAGGCGAAGATCGTGCAGCCTACCACCCTCGCACCCCGGGGGAGGGGAGCTTGGTGATCAAGCTTTCGATCCAGGCGATTCCCCCTCCCAGGCCCCCAGTTGCTCAGCCCCTCGCCCGAATTCCCAGCTAGAAGTTCTTAAGCGCGTAATCCGCGGGATCCTCGCTGCACCAGACGTACCCGCTCACGCATGAGCACTCGTCGCCTATCTGGTAGCTGTAGCTGTCGGGGGCGCCACAGACACCTGGTCCGTCGGTCTCGGTCCCAGCACCATTACTCGTGGAGCTCGCTCCAGTGCTCGTCTCGTCGGTCGTTCCGCCGCTTTGATCGGAGGAGTTGGTCGTCTCGGCGGGGGGTTCGTCTGTGAAGCAACCCGCCGTGTGGAGAGCGAGGATGCCCACGGTGAGGAGGGGGAAGGAGAACCGCTTGTTCGACTGGAGAGAGCGCATATGAGGATCGCATCCGGTTCAACAGGTGCGGATTGTAGCTTCACAGCAGCGTAGAGTCGCGGGCGATGTTTGCAGCGAGGGGCGCATAGATTCGCGCGCCGTGCTCATTCGCAAGCGGCCTGAGCCCGGTCCGCTCTCCGCGTGTGACGTTTTCTGCGCTTCTCGATGATTCTTGGAACAAAGAGAATGCTCCAGTTCGACCACTCGTCGCCGGAGCGGTCGAGTCCGCGCTCTCCGTTGAGAGGGGGCCGAGGCCTAGCCCGGCGCTCTCCTCCGCTCTCCTCCGCTCTCCTCCGCTCTAGTTCCTTTGCAGCTGTGCCTTGTCGACAGAGGGTCTTCACTGGCGACATGAAGGGCGAATGGGGATCCTGGCCGGCGACCGGCGCCTGCCAAGGGGGACGAGCTCGTCGCGGCGGAGGCGATCGACCAGTCGCCTTGCGGACGCGCCTCGTGCTCGGACCGAAGACGCCGGGCGCCTCGGAGGGATTGCTGGACACAGGTCGCGAGGGCGGGGTCGAGGTCGAGCTCGGCGTCCGGGTCCTGGGCGACGATGGCGTCGTGAACTCGGGCAAGGATGGCGGTCATCCGCTCGGGCGTCGGCGGCGGTGCGGTGAGGAAGGGCAGCTCCTCGCCACGCACCTCGAAGGTGCCGTCGGCGCACCGTCACGGGAGCTCGCGGAGCCTGCTAGACTGCCCTCGTGGGTTGCGACAGGCTGTGGCGCTACATACTCGCGCTTTCACTGACGGCGTGCGGAGTCTCGTCGTCAGGTGAGACCGCGGTGACCGGTGAGACAGTCGCCGACACGACCGACACGACCGACACGACCTCTGGAGGCTCGGCTGACAGCGGCGATACATCGACGTCCGGCGACCCCGTCCCTCCCCCCTGCTTGCCCACTGAACTCCGTGGACCCCTGTTCGCGAACATCGCAGGCTGGAACATCTACGACGCCGTCGACAGCAACGGGTACATGGTCGAGCGCCCGGGGGCCGAAGTCCTCGACCCTGACGCCCTGAAGACCATCTTCGATACGTACCCGTTGAATCCGCTCTTCGACGAAGTGCCCGGGGTCGTCGCGACCGGCTACGGCCTCTGTCTCTCACCCGTCTTCGAGCCCAAGAACTCGGCGATCTGCCTCATCGCCGACCTGGCAACTCACACCTCGACCGTCGAGGCGCTAACCCAGGCGCTCGCAGTCATCTTCGCCGACGCTCCAGAGGGGTGCTTTGGCGTCAGCGTCGACTTCCTCGGCCTCCTCGAGCCCAGGTGCGACGTCGGCGATCCCGAGTGCGAGCCCCTCCCCAAGTGCCCCGGGTGCAGCTATGCCCCCGAGGCCCCCCGCACACCGGCGGGATGGAACAACCAGGAGGGCACCTGCGCCCATGACGGCGACTGCTTCCTCAACGGCTGCAGCAACCACTGCGACGCCTGGACGGTGCCCGGCTACATCGGATTCTGCACCGCAGAGCCAGGGGCGTGCGCCAACTGTGGTTGCGTCGAAGGGCTGTGTCAGTGGTTCACCCAGGACATCGACGACCCGAAGACGTGCTGGTGAGGCGGTCGTGACAGAGACGACCGACCATCAGCTCGGCGAAGTGAGATGACGAGGATCGCCGGCACGGCGGCCTGAGGCGGGCTATCAGGAACCAACCGTAGCGCGCTGACACTCCAGCGCGGTCAACTCTCAGGCTCGCCGTCAGGCCCGTCGAGCTCGAGCGCGGAGGTGATGGCGGCTTGCAAAGACCATCGTGTACGGAGATATGGGGCCATAGCGGCCAGAATTCACTACGTTTTGAGAATCGAACCAACGATCGACCCAATTCGTCCCAATTTTTGGGAGATCTCACTACCGCCCGTCGGCCTCGAGGTCCCTGCTGGCTGTGCCTCGACAGGCCGGTTCTTGAGCCGGCATCGAACCAATCGAACCAATCATCGAACCACCGGCTCACAGGCCACATACAGAGGCTTTTGGGCCGTGGTCAGAGTCGCTCGCGATAGAGTCGTTATTGACCTGGGCGCCCCCGCTCCGACTCCACTTGACCCTGTTCTCTGGGCAATGTTCGAAGGCGCAGGTTCGGTCGAGACAAAGATCCTGACCGCCCGGGGGATCATCGTCGACCCTCTACAGCGCGCAGCACTCCGGCCAGCGCATCGCTCTCGACCCGCCCGCGGATCCGGATCCGTGCATCGCCTAGCTCGATCTCGATGACGCCGACGTCGCCGAGCAGCGCCGCCGCGACCTCTCGCGTCGCGTCCACGAAGTCGCCGCTCGCCGGCTCCATCGTCGACGTCCTCTTGTTAGCGCCGGTCGAAAAGCGACGAATTCCGCCGATGAATTTCGCCGACGAATTCCGCCGACACCGCGCGGCTGACACAAACGAAGTTGATGCTGGAGCGGTGGGAGACGGACCACCGCGCGGTGTAGCAGCGCGAGTCTCAGCGAATGGGGCGACGCTCCAGCGTCACCGAAGCTCACGATCCGCGAGACTTGACGCACCCATCGTCGCGACGCAACCCATCGTCGCGACGCAACCGGGTCTTCGCCGTCGATGTCACGGTCTGCTCGAAGTGCGGCGGGCGGATGAAGGTCCTCGAGGTCGTCACCGATCCCGCCGCCATCGCGGCGCTCCTGCACGGCGCCCGCGCGCCGCCGCGACCCTGTCCTCCTGGACAGTTGGGGTTGTTCGTCTAAGCCCGCGCCGAAACGTCGCGGTCGGCTTCGCACGTCCAGCCGTCGACGTCGCGTCGCGAAGCCCGGCAAGGGCGGTGAGTCGGCTTACGAAGGCATCCCGCGAGCCTGCTGAGCGGTTGGCGCACCCCGTGGCGCGTCCGTGCGCCGTCAGCGCTTCAGCCTCCACGAGCCTCCGAGTACCTCAGCTCACCGAAGATATTGGCGACATTGCCGCGGTTGATCTCGTCGACGAAGAGCGCGTAGTGAGGCGCCCCCTCAAGGTGCTCCTGGCGCTCCTCCGGGCTCAGGGTGCAGAAGGCGTCGATGCTGCCCTCGAACCCCGCGACGCGCAGCGCTGAGCGGACCGCCCGCTTGAACACGCCGTCTTCGAGGACATAGCGGACGCCCGCGTCTTCGTCGACCTGGTCGACGTTCGGGCGGATCCCCTCGACGAAATCTTCATAGGTGTACGACTGGTGGAACGTGACGAATGTGAAGTCCTCGCGCGTTCCGCTCTCGGTCGCCGCCGGCGGGGTGAACTTCGGTAAGAACTCTCTCTGGAGCCGCGAGCGCCGAGATGTTCTAGATTTCGGCGCTCACCTTCATCCCTGGGCTGCTCGCTTCTCCTAGCGGATCTGGCTGCCACCCGCGCCCGCGCCCGCTCTCCGAGGGTGTCCAAACACGAGCCCATGAGAAGATCGCCCGCAGCCGGCCGGTCCTCGAGTCGACGTGGCTCCCCTGTCGGGAGCGGCGGCGGCGAGGCGCGGGCCTCGGAGGGATTGCTGGACACAGGTCGCGAGCGCGGGGTCGAGTTGGCCTACGAACGCATCTCGCGCGCCTGGTGAGCGGTTGGCGCTCCCCGTGGAGCGTCCGTGCTCCGTGCGCCGTCAGCGCTTTAGCCTCCACGAGCCTCCGAGTACCCGGCGCCTCGCCGAAATTCCCGGCTGAAAACTCTTAAACGCCCGGCGCCTCGCCGAAATTCGCAGTTCGAACGTCTTAACCGCAACCGCCCCCCCCGCTCGCGACCTGAATGATATCATGCAACTATGGTTTTTCAGAGCAACATCTGTTGGCGGGCTGGGGTCGTGTTTCTCCTAGAGATAACAGCTTGCACAACGCCCTCCTCCGGAGGGCACAGCAGCAGCATTGTTGTCGCCCCACAGCCTAAAGTGTCCAGTGATCGCGACAGAGACGGAATTCCAGACAACCTTGATAAATGCCCAGATGAACCCGAGGATATCGATCGGTTTGAAGACGAAGATGGGTGTGCAGATCGGGACAATGACAAGGACGGAATACCAGACGCCAAAGACTTCGTCGACGGTCGTTGGACGAATTGCGATTTCTCAATGCAGGATGGCACCTACAGAGACTGCCGCAACCTGCCCGAGGACCACAATGGCGCTCATGACCTGGACGGATGCCCAGAGGTGCTAACTTGTGTAGCGCCCCCGTTGATTGCTGAAATTGAGTATGATGAGTTGGGTTTCACGGGCGTATCTGCTACCGAGAAGCTGAGCTTGGCAATCAGTCGCCTTAGGAGGGAGCCAAGAACTCAGTTCTTGCTAGTCCCCCCCATCGGACAGTCTACTAGCGACGAAACGGATAGGGCCTTAGTAGCCATGAAGCACGTTGCAGAAGTCCTGGTGGCACAGGGCGCAAACCGCAATAATATCATTATTGGTCACAAGCGGGCAGGCGCACACCTAAGGCGCAAGGGGGAGAGTGATATGGCCATCGACGTATACATTGATCCTCAGTGCCCTTGCAAGCTTGAGTGTAGAAGAGAGCTTGTTTGCCGATGAACGACTCAACCGTTTTGCAGTGATCCGGCCTCAGCCCTTCGCCAAGGCGGTCTGCTCGGTCAGCGACCGGTCTCGGAGGCCATCCTGATCAAACAGATGACCGAAGGAACGTGGTCAACCAAGACCGCCCGCGCCCTCCCCATGATCCCGCCCAGGCACGTCGGGCAAAAGGCAAAAGCTTACGGCTCCACGCCAATGATGCTCAGCGGTGCGCTGACACTGCAGCTACCAGGCTTTGGTGAATAGGCAGGCCTGTCCCCCGCATAGAGGTACTGCCCCTGAAGTTTGTCATCCTTGTAGAGAAGGCCGTACTTCTGCTGATCCTCCCAGGAGGAGAATGCTGAGGGAGCTGAGGTCGACATACACACCGGAGACATCCAAAAGTATTTCGTGGCCGGATTATTATCGGCCATGTCAACAAATGTTGTCTGTTGGCACTGTGATCCACGATCGTTTAGCCCTAGGACATGTCCAAACTCATGCATGATTGTCCACATTGCACAGCGGTTCACACTGGCATTAGACTCATCGTTCCAGGTAAATGGCACATCTCCAGAGATGCAAACCCTAGCCTGGGTTATCGAAAACAGTGACCAGTTTCCCGTTGTACATGTGTAGAGGCGTGGGATTTTTCCAAAATCGCCCTTCCAGCTGGCGTCTACGCCGTACTGGTAACCACCTTCACACACAACCCTGACCGCCCCCAGAGCACCGAACTCCGAAAAGTTGTTCTTGGTGTGAGGATACTTTGATATCAAAGTCTTCGAAGAGCGGAAAGTTAGGGTCCTCCAAACATGGTTGCGCAACACATCCGTTATCCTCAATCCTCCCACACAGGAAGACACGCCGATCGATATCACACATATATCCACGAGAGCCTTCTTTCACGAAGTCATACGTGTTCTCTCTCCACGCACCGCAGACTGGACATGTAAACTCTTCCCGGAACTCCGACACCTCGGACTTGTAGGCCGACAGCCTCTCCTCAAGAATCCGGACGTACCCTTCAAGCTCCTTGGAGGCTCGTGCCATCTCTCTCCACCGGGGCAACGCGGATCGATCAAGCTGTTGGGCTAGAGGGATTTTCGTGGACCACGTGGTCTGCGTCTCTCGCACCGTGTCATCCGTGATTTCTTGCCACCAGATTGTCTGAAAATCACCGCTGACCAACACGAGGAGCACGGGCAATGAGGATTCTCCGCACTTGATCTGGAGAGCGATCAACTTCCCTGTCGGGTGCTCGTCGTCCTCGTACTCTTCTACGATCGCATCGATGCCGACATCGGCGATGGGGGTCTCTCGAAGGCACCATCCCAGCGAGGCGAGACGCTCCTTAACCAAAGCTGTGCTTCGGATTTCCTTGAGGTCGTAGTTGGCCACCCCGCGATGATACTTCGCGGATAGGAAGTTTCATCGCGGGAATTTGGGCAAGGCGCCGGGTACTCGGAGGCTCGTGGATGCTGAAGCGCTGACGACGCGCGGACTCTCCACGGGGTGCGCCAACCGCTCAACAGACCCGCGCGATTCGTTCGTAGGCCAGTTCACCGTCGCGGCAGAGCCTCCCGACGCAGCGTCGACGGTTGGGCACGCGAAGTCGACCGCGACGCCTCGGCGCGCGCTTCCGCGAACATCCACAATTGCCCAGGAGGACAGGCTCGCGGCGGCGCGCGGGCGCCGTGCGGTCGCTTGGCGATCGCGGCAGGATCGGTGACGACCTCCACGATCTTCATCCGCCCGCCGCACTTGGCGCAGACCGTCACGTCGATGGCGAAGACACGGGCAAGGAGAGAAGCCCAGCCGATGCGGCGCGGTGTCATGGTCGCCTCCCGGAGCTCATCGGGATGAGCTGGGATGAGGCAGAGCGAGAGCTGGATCGGGGCCGCTTGCGTGCAAGGTTCGCTCGGCGGCCCCAGGCTCACTCCCCCATACTCTAAAGAGCGCTGAGGTCTTTAGATACTTGGTTGCCCGGATTCGGGCAGCCTCCCGGTGGACATCCTCGGTTGCAGTCCGTGCTGCAATACTCCTCAGTTGGATGCTGCTTGTCAGCATTGCATGCCTTTTCCACGTTCAGGCTGCAATACCAGCTGCATTCTCCTTCATCAGGCCCGCAGTTACCGTTATCACACTCCTCGTACTCGCTTTTGATACCATCGCCACATCCCATAAGGCAAGAGGTGGTGCACTCCTTGAGTTTTGGGTTGGCAACTTCAGGCGGCATATTGTCGGGCCCATTATCACACTGTTCGCCCTCCTGGATGAGGCCGTCTCCACAAGGTTCATCTCCTCCGGTAGTCGAAGCACCGTCAGTGAGCATGCCACTCGTACTCCCGGTGTCTGTACGACCCCCAGAGCTAGTGCTGGCTTCAGTCATCGTACCGGCAGTTGTACCCGTGCCTGTCGAAGAGGTCGTGGTTTCCCCTTTTGGGGTTGGACCGCCTGTGACAGGATCAGTTGTTCCCACGGTGTTTTCTTGGCCGCTGCTGCCGCCCGCTGTGGCATCGTCACTACTCGAAGTGTTCGGTTCGCAGCCCGTGGTAAAAAGGCTCAATGCGAGAATGACGATACAGTGTCTCAACTCTTTCATGGCATCTCCTTCTGCGTGGCTCATGGGGCATTTCGCGTCTCCCGGTGGTACACGGACTCCCCGACGACAGGCGTCAGCGACGTTGCCCAGGAGGACAGGGCCGCGGCGGCGCCCGGGCGCCGTGCAGGAGCTTGGCGATCGCGGCGGGATCGGTGACGACCTCGACGATCTTCATCCGCCCGCCGCACTTGGAGCAGACCGTCACGTCGATGGCGAAGACCCGGGCGAGGAGAGAAGCCCAGCCGATGCGGCGCGGTGTCATGGTCGCCTCGCGGAGCTCCTCGGGAAGAGCAGGGACGAGGCAAAGCGAGAGCTGTATTGGCGCGAGCGGCTGCGGCGAGGACGGGATGACCCGAGCGCGGAGTCGATGACGACTCGCGAAGACCCCGTAGTAGCGGGTCATGTGGAATCGCGGCGGCGGGACCAGGGCGCAGAGGCGGCTGAGAAAGGTGTCCACGGACATGTCCGCGAACGCGGCGCCTCGGCGGCTGCTCAGAAAGTGCCCGTGATCCCATCACAAGCTCTCGCGTCCCCCGGGGTCTAGCGTCCCATCTCGGAGCGGCGGACGACTCACCGGCCGGCTGACGCACTGGCCGCGAGAGCCGAGGCCGGATTCAAACGGTCATGTCGCGAAGGCGGCGCCCTGAATTGGACGCGGCCGTCGGTCAGGGCGAGGGCGGTGTCGTGGGCGAAGGGCGGGCGGAGCAGGTGACTCGGACGTCGATGTCCTGGGCGGACGAGCACCGTAGTTACGCCTCCGATCGAGCGCCTCTATCGCGGTGGCGCCGGCCCCCGATCGCGTTCGCCCTCGCTTGCCAGTTGAGCTAGTCACGCAGGCAGGACCTGAGCCAGAATGCATGAATCGCGCATTATGCGCATCTCGCGCATCTCGCGCATCTCGCGCATCTCGCGCATCTCGCGCATCTCGCGCATCCTGGCGTGAACCAAGCGCCTCCGCTGGTGGCGGGACGGCCAAGGGCTCGCCCTCGTCCAGACTCTGCCCTTGAACATCTTCTCCAGGCGCAGACTAGAGCTCTCGCTCGAGAACATGGTCAAATGGAGCGAGTGTGGGTTGGTCGACTCCAGGAGTGGAAATGAACCTCGCAGGTGTAGTGCGGGGATCTGTGGCCGGGGCGGCCCGCCCCCTACGTGCTAGGATCGTCCCTCTCGCAGCAAGCGCAGATCGCGCAGATTGCGCTCAGCCTAAGAAGGCTCTACCCTAGCAAACTCGCGGTGAAAGTGCCGTGTGCTCTCCAGCCCTCGTCGGGCAACCTTCGCCTCGGAACGGGAGAGGAATGAAGATAGGTCTATATTCGTTCGGGACCAGCGGGGATATCCACCCCTTTCTCGCGCTTGCGCATGGCCTCAAGAGCGCGGGACACGAGGCGACGCTCACGTTTCACTGTGCAGAGAAGAAGGATTACTCCCCGCTCGCGGAGAGCTTGGGTGTTCCGTATCGACAGACAAACATCGCCCTCGACACCGAGGTTGCCCGGATCAACGGAGAGATGGCGAGGGGGCGGCCTCTGGACGCGGTCAAATATTTTGAATACGCGGTGTACCCCTACATTGAAGAGATGTATGCGTCCGCGAAGGAGCTATGCCGTGAGAATGATGTGGTCGTCGGTCACCCTGCGATCCCAGTCCTGTTCTCCGCGGCCGAGAAGACCGGCCGCCCCAGGGCCTTGCTCGCCGTCTACCCCAACATTGTAGCGTCTCGATATTATCCGATGACAGGCCTTCCGAGCCTCGGGAGACGGATCAACCGTCTGCTCTGGGACCTCGGCGACTACGCCTATACTAAACTCTTCTATGCGCAATTTAACGACATGCGGGTCAAGGACGGGCTCCCGCCCGTCAGAAAGGCCTTCGCGGAGACCGCTACGCCGAAGAACACCCCGGTGATCATGGCCGTCGATCCCCAGCTTTGCCCACCAGCCCCCGACTGGACCGAAGATGGCCGGGACGTCCAGGTCTGTGGCTTTTTCACGATGCCAGCAGAGCATGACTCATGGGCGATGCCGGAGGAGATGCGCAGGTTCCTGGGCGCCGGCCCCCCTCCGGTGTTTATGAACTTCGGGACCTTTACCTCCGCGACCCACCCGGTCGACAACCTCCAGCTCTTCGTCGCTGCTGCCCAACATGCCAATTGCCGGGCGATCGTCCAGGTAGAGCCGGATATGCTCGCAGCCGCGGATATGGCCAGCCATCCCAACATCCACGCCTTTTCGGGGAGAGTTCCCCATCACGACATTTTCCCCCACTGCGCCCTTGTCGTCCACCACGGCGGCTCAGGAACGTCCCACTCGACGCTCTACGCGGGGCGCCCCGCGGTGGTCGTAACTCACGCTGGAGATCAACCCTTCTGGGCAAAACGCCTCGAATTGCTCGGGGTTGCCGACAAAGAGCTTCCTCGACGCTCGGTGACCGCGAATGAGCTCGGAGGTGCGATCCGCCGGGTTCTCGACTCGCCGACGATCATAGAGAAGGCACGAGAGGTCGGTGAACGGATGCGAAGAGAAGACGGGGTGCAAAGAGCTGTAGCCCTCCTCGAAGATCGCTTCGGCTACGCGCGATAATCGCCCACCCGAGCAGGCTAGTCGGCGCGATTGACCGTACCGATCTCGATCGCGGTTATCGCGGTAGCAGCCGTGTTCAAAGTCAAGATGAACGTCGTTCTCAACTACTGTGAGCTAGACCACGGAGAGCTGGTGCGGACCATGGCGTTGAGGATCACGAGGAGCTTGCGCATACAA
>Ga0316189_10007549_pt1 | contig 10268 bp, 10 predicted proteins | sample LowCovwburrow_MG_FD_204930 | JGI IMG/M metagenome (GOLD analysis project Ga0316189, IMG submission 204930) | Coastal sediment microbial communities from Maine, United States - Lowes Cove worm burrow | ecosystem: Environmental > Aquatic > Marine > Coastal > Sediment | place: USA: Maine... | reverse complement strand
GATCAAACACGCGAATGCCTCGAGATATTCGCATAAAATGGATTAAATCGGTCGACCAGAAATTCCATGCACGGTTTAGTGCTGTCGCCCGCAGTTATCGATATATCATCTGGAATAGCGCAGTGCCGAGTGCGATCTTTCACGATAAGACAAGCTGGGAATATCGACCCCTCGACCACGAAAAAATGCAGCAATGTGCCCAGATTTTAATCGGCGAGCACGATTTTAGTTCATTCCGCGCGGTTGGCTGTCAGTCAAAGTCAGCCAGTCGCAATGTGCATTCGATAGACATCATCCGCCAGGGTGATTTCATTTACCTCGATATCAAGGCCAACGCTTTTCTCTATCATATGGTGCGCAATATAGCCGGTAGTTTAATGGCCGTTGGTGCTGGCGAACGAAGCATTGAATGGTTTGCAGAAGTTTTTGCCGCCAGAGATCGCAATCAGGCTGATGTCACCGCACCGGCAGCCGGTCTTTATTTGCTGCGAGCCTTTTATCCCGAGGCATATAATTTACCCCACACAAAGCAAAAACCAGTATTATTCTGACCCTATGGAATCTCGTACCCGAATTAAAATTTGTGGCATTACCCGCCTCGACAATGCTCTTCATGTGGCAAAACTGGGCGTGGATTCGATTGGTCTGGTGTTTTACCGACCCAGTCCACGTTTCATCGATATCGAAGCGGCAATTAAGATCAGAAACGCCTTACCACCTTTTGTCACGGTTACTGCACTGCTATTAAATGAAACTGATGAATGGACGGAGCAGGTCGTCGAGCAAATCAAACCGGACTGCCTGCAATTTCATGGTGATGAATCGTTACAGGCTTGTGAACACTGGCAGCGTCCTTATCTTAAAGCCATTCCGATGGGCAGTGTTACCGATGCCGAGGCATATGCAGCGGCGTATCCGAGTGCGCAGGGCTTTCTGCTGGACAGCAATGTGGCTGGACGTCGGGGCGGTTCTGGTGATACATTTGACTGGTCTAAAATCCCCTCTTCATTTGGCTCGCCTTTGCTGCTTGCCGGTGGTTTAAATCCAGGTAATGTTGCCGAAGCAATCACTCAGGTTAAGCCCTGGGGCGTTGATGTCAGTAGTGGTGTAGAATCCGCCAAAGGCATCAAAGACATCGAATTAATCAACCAGTTTTTTCACGAGGTTAAACGTGGCGACGCTAATGCATGAAAGCGTAGAAGATTATCATCAGTACCCGGATGAACGCGGCCATTTCGGTCGTTTTGGTGGCCTGTTTGTGGCCGAAACCTTGATGGGGCCACTTCGCGAGTTACGCGAGGCCTATGAAAAATATTGTGATGATCCTGACTTTCTCGAAGAATACAATCAGGATCTTAAGCACTTTGTCGGACGTCCGAGCCCGGTTTATTTTGCCAGCCGACTCAGCGAAAAAGTTGGCGGTGGGCAAATCTGGCTAAAACGTGAAGATCTCAATCACACCGGCGCGCATAAAATCAACAATGCCATCGGCCAGGCTCTGCTGGCTAAACGCATGGGTAAAACGCGGATTATTGCCGAAACCGGTGCAGGCATGCATGGTGTTGCCAGTGCCACGGTGGCCGCGCGTATGGGGCTTGAATGTATTGTTTACATGGGCGCGGAAGACATCAAACGGCAGGAAGCCAATGTCTATCGAATGCGGATGCTGGGCGCCGAAGTTGTGGCTGTACACTCGGGTTCTAAAACCCTGAAAGACGCGCTCAACGAAGCCATGCGCGACTGGGTTACTAATATTGACGATACCTTTTATATCATCGGCACGGTGGCAGGCCCACATCCTTATCCGGCCATGGTTCGTGATTTCCAGAAGATTATCGGTAAAGAAAGCCGAGGCCAGATGCTCGAACAGGCCGGTCGTTTACCCGATGCGCTGGTCGCCTGTGTCGGTGGTGGTTCAAATGCGATCGGTTTATTCCATGAATTTCTTAATGACAAAGAAGTCGCCATTTACGGCGTCGAAGGTGCTGGCAAAGGCATGGAAACCGGAGAGCACGCAGCACCTTTGTCCGCTGGTACACCGGGTGTTTTGCATGGCAATCGTACTTATTTAATGTCGGATAAAGACGGCCAGATAATTGAGCCTTTTTGTATATCGGCCGGTCTCGATTACCCTGGTGTCGGCCCCGAGCACGCCTGGTTAAAAGAATCTGGCAGAGCGCAATACAAAACTATTACCGATGCCGAAGCGGTCGAGGCTTTCCATCAGCTCACCCGGGTCGAAGGTATTATTCCAGCACTCGAATCGTCACACGCCGTAGCTTATGCCATGAAGCTCGCTGAAGGCATGACGAAGGACAAAATTATCTTGGTGAATTTGTCAGGTCGTGGCGACAAAGATATGCATACCATTGCTGCATTAGAGGGGCTAGAGGTATGAGCAGACTCAGTACCTGTTTTGACGACCTCAAAAAACAGAAACTAAAAGCACTGATTCCATTTGTCACAGCCGGTGATCCCGATCCAGGGTTTACGGTTGGTTTGATGCATGCCATGGTGACAGCGGGTGCCAATATTATCGAGCTTGGCGTACCTTTTTCCGATCCGATGGCCGATGGCCCGGTCATTCAGGCAGCCGACGAACGCGCGCTAAAACATCATGTTAGCCTGAATAATGTGCTCGACATGGTGACGGAATTTCGCCAACAGGATCAATCCACGCCGGTTGTGCTAATGGGATATCTGAACCCGGTTGAAATCATGGGCTACGACAAATTTGCCGATCGCGCCGAAGCTGCTGGTGTTGACGGTGTACTCGTGGTCGATATGCCGCCCGAAGAGGCCAGTGAATTTTCAGCCATCATGAAGGCCAGACAAATCGATTTGATTTACCTGATTTCGCCGACCACCGATAAAGCCCGCATTCAATTGATTAGCGCGCAGGCGTCGGGGTATCTTTACTATGTGTCACTCAAAGGTGTCACCGGTGCAAACAGCCTGGATGTCGATAGTGTTGCCGCTAAACTGGCTGAAATCAGAAGCATCACCGATTTGCCAATCGGCGTCGGCTTCGGTATCAAAGACGGATCGACAGCCCAATCGGTATCGCGGATAGCAGACGCTGTTGTGGTCGGCTCGGCCCTGGTAAAGCAGATCGAAGCGGCACCGCATAACCCCACACAAATTACTACAGGCATTACAGATCGGTTGCGCGAGATGCGCTCGATGATGGATGCCGCTGACAGGAGCCTTGCATGAACTGGTTTGAATCACTGTTACCCTCGAAAATTCGAACGTCAGGAATTAGCGATAAAAAGAATGTGCCTGAAGGGCTTTGGGCCAAATGTGGATCCTGCGATGCCATTATTTATCGTGCTGAGCTGGAACGAAATCAGGACGTTTGCCATAAATGCGATTTTCATATGCGTATTCCCGCAAGACGTCGCCTGGAATTGTTTTTTGACGAAGATGATCGTACCGAGATAGCAGCGAATATCGAAGCCACCGATCCGCTTAAATTCAGGGACGATAAAAAATATAAAGACCGTTTAAGTCAGGCGCAAAAGGCCACGGGTGAACGCGATGCACTGATTGTGATACAGGGTAAGGTCATGGGTGTCGAAATGGTTGCCGCCGCATTCGACTTTCGTTTTATGGCAGGCACCATGGGTTCCGTGGTCGGTGAAAAGTTTGTACGTGCGGTCAATGCCAGCCTTGAACACAACATACCATTAATCTGTTTTACCGCCAGTGGCGGTGCCCGCATGCAGGAAAACCTGTTTTCTCTATTGCAAATGGCGAAGACCAGTGCGTCGCTAACTCGACTGGCAAAACGCGGTATTCCCTATATTTGCGTTTTAACCGACCCCACTACCGGTGGTGTTTCTGCCAGTGTTGCCATGCTCGGTGATATTCATATTGCTGAACCAAACGCGTTAATTGGTTTTGCCGGGCAGCGAGTGATAGAGCAGACGGTTCGTGAAACGCTGCCCGAAGGCTTTCAGCGTAGCGAGTTTCTGCAAGACCATGGCGCGGTTGACATGATTGTAGACCGTCGCCAGTTGCGCCAGAAAATCAGCTCCTTATGCAGCATGATGATGGGTAAACCGACGCCTTGAAACGGGATCTAGACGATTGGCTACAATGGCAGTTGTCATTACACAGTAAAGCCATCGACCTCGGTCTCGAACGCGTGTCTGCGGTCGCATCGCAGCTTGGTATCGACAAAATTGCCAATACCGTGATTACCGTCGCCGGTACCAATGGCAAGGGTTCAACCGTTGCCAGTTACGAAACCTGGTTGCATCATGCAGGCTATTCGGTGGCGAGTTATACCTCCCCGCATTTACTCAAATATAACGAGCGCATTAAATTTAATTTGCAGATGGCCAGCGACCGGGACATCTGCGAAGCTTTCGAGGCAATCGATCAGGCGCGCGGTGAAATCCCATTAACTTATTTTGAATTCGGCACCCTGGCTGCGCTGTGGTTGATAGCTCGCCAGCAACCCGATTATGCCATTCTCGAAGTCGGGCTTGGCGGACGACTGGATGCGGTGAATATTATCGATGCCGACATGGTACATCTGACCAGTATCGGCATCGATCATCAGAGCTGGCTAGGCGATAGTCGAGAGAAAATAGGTTTCGAAAAAGCCGGTGTGTTGCGGGATAATATACCGGTGATTGTCAACGATATCGACCCGCCACAGTCGGTGCTGGATGAAATTCAACGCCATGCTTGTCGAGCTCAGCAATACCAGCGTGATTTTGAAATGCAGCCAACTGAGTCGGGGCAATGCCTGTGGCAAAGCGGGCATGTCTCATTGCCCTTAAAACCAGAATTGCCGGGCATTCATCAAAGGCAGAATCTGGCCGGAGTCGTCGCAGGTTTGCATCAACTATTGGATCTCAGCTTATTTGAGGCTAAAGACGTACAGGCAAATTTTAAAGGTACCGAACTCGCAGGCCGATTCCAGCTTATAAAGACAGGCTCAGCCGCCGACGTCTACGTCGATGTTGGCCACAATGCCGATGCTGCCAAAGCTTTGGCGGAAAACCTGTCTAACATCAAAAAGCCGGGTGGGCGTGTTGTCGTCCTGTTAGGCATGCTCAACGATAAAGACAATGCCACCTTTGTTACTGAGTTGCTAGACGTTGTTGATGCCTGGTGGTTGTTAACACTCGACGCCGATAGAGGGCTTAGCGCGGATTGTCTAGCAGAACGAATATCAGCTCAACTGAAAGCCGAACAACAATTTGATAACGCCAATATTGCACTCGATCAGGCGCTATCATCTTTAGGCAATCAAGATATAATGCTGGTTACCGGATCGTTTGTAACGGTCGAACATTTCCTTGTGGCGCTATCACAAAACGGCTAATACAGTTTTAACTATGGATCAAAATATCAAACAGAGACTGGTTGGAATCGCTGTTATTTTCGCGCTTGCGGTGATATTTTTACCGATGATTCTTGATGGCTCGGGTGTTCAAAAAAAGACCCTGGTTATCGAAATACCGGATCAGCCCGTGGTTGCCGCTAACCCTGAATTTGAGCAGAAAATAATTGAATTGCACGCCAATGTTGAAGAACTACCCGAACTCGAACCCCGTTTTATTGACGAAAACTCGGGAGATAAACAAAATACCATCAAGCGCGAAGCACAAAAACAAATAGAAAAGGTCGAGCCGGAACCTGCGCCAGCACTAGAAAAACAGCCTGTTGCCAAAGTAGAGAAAGCACCCGAGCCAAAAGTGGCAACTAAACCCGCGGCCGGTGGCGACAGCTGGGTTTTACAGATCGGCAGCTTCAAAGATAAAGACAAAGCCCTGTTGCAACGCGACAAACTGAGAAAGTCGAATATTGCGGCAGTATTCATCGAAAAATTCAACAATAACAACCAGGCCAGCTACCGCGTCAGGCTAGGACCTTTTTTAAACCGAGACCAGGCAGGCGTTGCGCAAAACAAGATTCGCGCCAAACATAATATCGAAGGTTTAATCATGCAGTACGAGCGTTAGGTGATGGGGAATTAATATGAGTTGGTTAGATCTGGTTATTATCGGTATTGTTTTGATTTCGGCCTTAATCAGCCTGGTGCGCGGTTTTGTTAAGGAATCGATTTCGCTGGGCAGCTGGATATTGGCGGGATTTATCGCATTTCGTTATTTCTCGGCGCTGGCTGAGCTGCTACTACCCTATATCGAATCCCCAACCCTGAGAACCGGAACGGCATTTTCAATATTGTTCGTCTGCACTCTGATTATTGGGGCTATAATCAATTTTATGGCTTCGCAAATGGTGTCCAAAACTGGCCTCAGTGGAACTGACAGATCTCTGGGTGTTGTCTTCGGTGCGGCACGGGGCGTATTGATCGTTACTATGCTTGTTTTACTCGCGGGCCTGACGCCTATGCCATCCGAAAGTTGGTGGCAGGAATCAGCGTCGATAGAGTATTTTGTTACCATCGCCAGCTGGCTTAAGGATATTTTGCCACAGGATATTGCCAGCCGGTTTTCGATATGACGTTTCATCGCGTCTAACTGATTAATTGAGAAACAACAATTTATGTGTGGAATAATAGGAATCGTCAGCCAGCATCCGGTCGCTCAGGTCATATATGACGGTTTGTTAGTGTTACAGCATCGTGGTCAGGATTCGGCTGGCATCGTCGTTTGCGACGGTGACAAGCTTAAGCTGCGCAAGGGCAACGGTCAGGTCAGTGATGTTTTCCATACCAATCACATGCTCGATCTGGTTGGCAATATGGGCATAGGGCATGTGCGCTATCCGACAGCCGGATGCTCCTCATCGGCCGAAGCCCAACCCTTTTATGTCAATTCGCCCTACGGTATTACCCTGGCGCATAATGGCAATTTGACGAATGTCGAAAAGCTCAAGAGCGAGCTTTACGCCTCCGACCTTCGGCATATTAATACTCAGTCTGATTCAGAAGTGTTACTCAACGTACTCGCACACGAGTTGCAGGTGTCCGGTGGCTTGAACCTGACTTCCGAGCAAATATTCGCAGCCGTTAAAGAGACTCATCGTCGTATCGAAGGCGCTTATGCGGTTGTTGCCATGATTACCGGTAAAGGCATCGTCGGTTTTCGTGACCCGGCAGGCATACGCCCGGTGGTTTATGGCAAACGCGAAACCGACGATGGCGTCGAACATATGATTGCTTCGGAAAGCGTCGCCCTGCAAACATCAGGCTTTGAATTGCTTGGCGATTTGAAACCAGGTGAGGCGATATTTATTGATGTCGATGGTAATCAGTTTACTCAGCAATGTGCGGAAAAGACTGCGCTCAGCCCCTGTATTTTCGAGTATGTTTACCTGGCACGGCCCGATTCAATAATCGATGACATTTATGTCTACAAAGCGCGCCTGCGCATGGGCGTGAAACTGGCGCGTAAAATATTACGCGAAATGCCCGATCACGACATCGACGTTGTCATTCCCATCCCCGACACCAGTCGGCCATCGGCGATGGAGCTGGCTTATCACCTCGGCGTCAAGTTTCGCGAAGGTTTTATCAAGAATCGTTATATCGGGCGAACTTTTATCATGCCAGGGCAGGTAATGCGCAAGCGTTCGGTTCGGCGTAAGCTCAACCCGATTGATATCGAGTTCAAAGGAAAGGTTGTATTGCTGGTGGATGATTCAATTGTACGCGGCACGACCTCTCAACAGATTATTCAAATGGCGCGTGAAGCGGGTGCCAGAAAAGTTTATATGGCCTCAGCCGCGCCGCCTGTACGGTATCAAAATGTCTATGGCATTGACATGCCAGCAGCCGAAGAGCTGGTCGCACATGATCGCACAGAAAAAGAAATCGCAGATTATATCGGTGCCGACTGGTTAATCTATCAGGATTTAGAAGATCTCATCGATGCCGTACAAAAAGGCAACCGTGCCATCAAAGAGTTTGATTGCTCCTGCTTTACCGGCGAATATGTTACCCAGACTATCGACGATGAATATCTGGCAAAAGTCAGCCATGGCCGCAGTGAATCGGCTAAAAATGAAGTTGCCAGCAACACTAACGTGGTTGGCATGGAACTGCATAATAACGCCTGATGAACTGGCAAGCACTTAATCGACAGGTTGCGGGTTTGCTACCGGGTAGTAACGCACTCGCCGACCAGCGACCTTTTTTGTATATCGATAGTGAACGACAGCAACTCCAGTTGATTGATATTAACGCCAGCGAAAATCGAATTTATTCCGTATCAACGTCAGCAAAAGGTATCGGCAATCGAAAAGATAGTCATCAAACCCCGCATGGCGTGCATCGCATCAAACAGAAAATCGGTGGCGGCCAGCCTTCGGGTATGATCTTCAAGAGCCGCGAGCCGACCGGTGATTTATTCGACCGCTACGATATTGGTGAAGATGAAATCACCTCGCGGATTCTTTGGCTCGATGGCATGGAAGAGGGCATCAATAAGGGTGGTATTCACGATAGTTACGAACGCTATATTTATATCCATGGAACCTCGGACGAAAAGCGTATTGGTCAACCAGTTTCGATAGGCTGTGTGCGTATGAAAAACGCCGATGTGATTGAGTTGTTCGATGAAGTGCTGGTTAACGATTTGGTGATTATACGATAGCAATCAGCAACTAATTCTTGACAACTATTCGGCATCCTCTTAATGTTGAATTCTTAGGCGCTGATTTGTATCTCGGCTTGCAGGCGCCCTCGGTTTTGATCATCAAAATCGAATTATAAATTTGCTAAAGAGGGTGGTCTGAATTTAATCCAGAAAATCTTCCCTCTCCCGAGCTATATTTTTGGGAGCACTGCTTTGTTAAACGAATCAAATCATTTTGCCACACAGGCTATCCGCACCGGGCATAGACGTACGCCTGAGCATGAGCATGGCGAACCAATATTTACCACGTCGAGTTTTGTCTTTGATAGTGCAGCGCAGGCTGCCGCACGATTTTCGGGCGATGAGCCAGGCAATATCTACGCACGGTTTACCAATCCGACCACGCAAATATTTGAGCAACGCCTCGCCGCGCTAGAAGGCGCTGAAAGCTGTGTCGCCACCGCGTCAGGTATGGCAGCGATTACCGCGATTTGCTTCGCGCTATTGAAAGCCGGCGATCACATCGTTTCATCGCGTTCGGTTTTTGGCACAACTACCGTGTTGTTCGAAAAATATCTGGGTCGATTTGCTGTCGAGACCACCTTTGTTGAACTAACTGACATGGAATCATGGAAGGCAGCGATTCGCCCAAACACACGGCTTTTATTCCTGGAAACACCATCGAACCCGCTGACTGAAATTGCGGACATTCAGGCCTTGGCCAATCTTGCACACGAGAACGATTGCTTGTTGGTGGTCGATAATTGTTTTTGTACGCCAGCTTTGCAAAAACCGCTGTCATTCGGTGCCGATTTGATCGTGCATTCCGCCACAAAATATCTTGATGGCCAGGGCAGGGTAGTCGGCGGTGCGGTGGTCGGTAATCAACAACTGGTTGGTGAAGAAGTATTTGGCGTCATTCGAAGCACAGGCCCAACCATGAGCCCGTTTAATGCCTGGGTCGCACTCAAAGGTCTCGAGACCTTGTCGCTGCGTATGAAAGCCCACTCAGAGCAAGCCATGGCTGTTGCACAGTTTCTCAGCGAAGTGCCGAACGTCGAACGCGTTTTTTACGCGGGTCTCGAATCACATCCGCAGTATGAGCTTGCCTGCCAGCAGCAAAGCGGTTTCGGCGGCGTTGTATCTTTTATTGTCAAAGGTGGTCGTGAAGCTGCCTGGAAAGTTATTGATTCAACACAAATGCTATCGATTACTGCCAATCTTGGCGATACTAAGACAACGATCACGCACCCGTCGACGACAACCCACGGGCGTTTAAGCGAGGCTCAAAAACAATTGTCGGGCATCGACGAAGGCCTCATTCGGCTGGCTGTTGGACTCGAATCGGTTGAAGACATTATCGATGATTTGAGTCGGGGATTGGGCGTTTAGTTTTTATGTCGATAGGCTTATATCAACGAACTGAACAGGCATTGCTTAACCCTGACCCCGAATCAAAATGTGTTCAGGCATCGGCACTATACAACGATTGGCAATCTGGACGATTGCAGGCCGAGGAAGACTTGCCGGTATTGCCAGTAGATGATCCCGGACGACCGGCAAAGCCACAGTTGGTCAACCCGCGTAAGCTCAAGCGACGTAGCACCGCGAGCGTACAGGGACGGATACGTCTGCTACACGCATTTGCCCACATCGAGTTCACTGCCATCAATATTGCACTCGATGCGGTTTATCGTTTTCGCAATA
>Ga0316189_10007548_pt1 | contig 10269 bp, 9 predicted proteins | sample LowCovwburrow_MG_FD_204930 | JGI IMG/M metagenome (GOLD analysis project Ga0316189, IMG submission 204930) | Coastal sediment microbial communities from Maine, United States - Lowes Cove worm burrow | ecosystem: Environmental > Aquatic > Marine > Coastal > Sediment | place: USA: Maine... | reverse complement strand
GATAAACCTGCTGTTTTCCCAGCATACAATACAACAGGCCTGTATTCATCCAGGCTGCTATTGAGGTCGCCAGCGCCAGCCCTGCATGCGGACCGGGCACTTCCAGAATCACCAGCGGCACCACGAATACCAGGTTCAGGGCCCTGCTGGTGAGCAGCGCAACAATAGCAATACATACCGGCGGCATGGCCCTTGCGCGAGTAAATCGCCGCTGCCATCACTTTCACCAGCATAAAGGCGGTTAATCCGGGGGTACAGGCGATCAGACCAGCCATGTCGACGCCGGCCGCATTGAAATCATCGTGCATGGTCATTAGTTACAAACGGGGGGTTAGATATCAAGCGGCTGGTTTATTCGTACATACTTTATATTTTCTGCTGGTATTGATAGCCCCAATTTGAAAAGGAAGAATTGGAACTGATGCAGATACCCACCTGTTTATCCAGCTGATATCAGAAAAATGTGACGGACATCTCATTTTTCAACATCGGATAATAGTGTACTGGTTTAGATGTGTAGGCGATTGCTTACCGCTCGTCAGAAAAACACTACCGTCCGACGATTTTTCGTTATAAGCTAGTGACTTGTAATTCCTTGAAAGCTATGTTGGTAATATGAAAAATGAACGTGGGTTTACCCTGATTGAATTACTGATAACGATGGTCATGGCAGGCATTCTGCTTGCACTGGCCGCACCGGCATTCCACAGCTTTATTCAGAACAACCGCATCACCTCCCAGGCCAACGAATTGCTCACCACCATGGCGATCGCACGTAGCGAAGCAATCAAGCGCAAACAGGGTATTACCGTCTGTAGCAGCACCGACGGCAGCAGCTGCAGCGGCAGCTGGAACCAGGGCTGGATCGTGTTCGCAGACACCGATACCGACGGCACGGTCGATACAGGAGATACGATACTGCGCGTTTGGGGGCCACTGGCTGGCGGATCGACCGTAACCACCATCCCGGCTGGTACGATCTCGAGCAGTTTCGACCGGTTGGGCGGCGCGAGCAACACCGTGACCTTTCAGTTACGGATACAGGACTGCAAGGGTGACAAGGCACGTGATCTAATCCTGCGTACCTCTGGCAGTGTCGAGGTCACCCCGCAGACTTGCTCATGAAGATGACTGGAAAATTCGCAATGCAAAATCATGTAACCGCACAGACGACTCGAAGGGAACAGGGGTTCACCCTGATTGAGGTACTGATCGCGATCGTGCTACTGGCAATCGGCCTGCTCAGCATGGCACAGATGCAGGCAAATGGCCTGCGCAGCACCCACAGCGCCTACCTGCGCTCACAGGCCACGATCCTTGCCGGCGACATCCTCGACAGCATGCGCGCCAACTATGGTGGCGCCTCCGGCCCGGTCCTCAATGACGAATATACAACAGCATTTACTGACCTCCCTGCTACTGACTGCCCCCACACCACGGATGGCACCTCCTCCATCGCTGTACAGGACCTCTATCAATGGAAGACCAACCTGTGCAACCTGTTACCCAATGGTGAGGGCCGGATCACAAGAGCGGGCAACACCGTCAGCGTGTCGGTACGCTGGAAGGATAACCGCCAAAACGAAACCGTCCAGCCATTCCGGGTATTCCAGGTGGATACCACGCTATGAATAACCCGCATCTGCATGACAAATACCATTACCAGCGCGGCCTCTCGATCGTTGAACTGGTGATCGCACTGGCCCTTGGACTGCTCCTGATCAGCGGTGTCGTGCACCTGTTCGTCGGCAGCAAATCCACGAACAATATGCTGCATGGCCTCTCGCATATACAGGAGAATGGTCGTATCAGCATCGAACGGCTAAAGATGGATCTGCGGATGGCCGGCCACATGGGTTGTTCAAACTTTGGGGTTACGGTGCCGAACCCGATCGTCCCGGAGGCGGTCTTTCCGTTTGAACTGAATTCGGTTATTCAGGGCATCGAGAATGCCTTGGACGGCAATCCCGAAGATGCCGTTGCAGGTACAGATGTGCTGACCATTATCACCGCCTCGTCGGCCGACTCTGCCCTGCAGGGCAACATGGCTGCGGAGAACAGTGATATAAAAATCACCGATAACCCGAACCAGTTTCAGGCCGGTGACACGCTGGTGATCAGCGATTGCGAGAATACCGACATTTTTGTCGCCTCGGATGTTATCAACAGTACAACCGAAACCACCATCAAGCACAGTAGAAATTTCGAGGCTGACAGCACAACCGCCACACAGAACAGCAGTGACAATCTCTCCAAGGCCTACCGCGACAACGCGATGATCATGCGCGTACAGCAGGTTAGCTATGCGATACAGGACACCGGGCGCGTCGATAACGCCGGCAACGCCATCATGTCACTGTTCAAGACGCCACGGGGCGGTACCGCGATTGAAATCATCACCGGCGTGGAAGACATGCAGTTGACCTACGGCCTGGATACCGGTAGCAACGGCACCGCTGACATCTATGACACGGCTGACAATATTACGGCTGCACAATGGGGTAATGTTGTTAGCGTACGCATTGCCCTGCTGATCAGTACGGCAGCTGATGTCGGCCGGGAAAAACATCCATACACGTTCAATGGCACCAAGGAATACTTCCCCGCAGATAACCGCTTGCGGCGGGAATTCGTCACCACCGTCAACCTGCGCAACCGCAATTCCTGACAGTATTCCCGCATCGAGGCACAAGGTCATGAGACAGCAAGGCAGACTATTATCACGAAAAATGTCCGGCAACCGGCAGCGCGGCGTCGTGCTGTTTGTCGTGCTGGTGATTATGCTGCTGCTGACCATCATCGGCGTGACCGCGATGAACAACGTCACCATGGAAGAACGTATGGCAGGTAACCTGCGCGACAGTGACCTCGCCTTCCAGGCGGCCGAGGCAACCCTGCGCAATGGCGAGAACTGGCTGTTACCGCAGATCACCCCACCGGGCACCTGTGCCACGGGTCCATGCACGACAGTCTGGCAGGAGAGCACACTGCTTGACCTGGCTGGTCAGGACGATGCCTGGTGGAACACACAAGGCCGAGTCGGTGACGGCGATATTTCCGGTTTGTATGCGGATCCCCGGTTTGTACTCGAAGAACTGGCCTGGGTCCGTGACAGCCTGGTTGTGGGTCACGCGGTAACAACCGGCAGCGATTATTACAAAGTGACGGCACGTGCCGTTGGCGGCAGTCAGTCTGCCATATCCATTCTGCAAACGACATTCATCAAGCGCTACAACTAGCATGCCAGCAGGAGTTTGACATGGACTATTCGATAAAAAACAACTTTTTGGTGGCCCGGCTCACGAAAGCGGCAACCCATGTCATCATTTCAGGACTGGCAACACTGCTGTTTGTACCTGCGGCCTGGTCAGCAGCGCTGACGATTGCCGATCAGCCACTGTTTCTTTCCACGGCCATCACCCCGAATGTCTTCTTTGAACTCGATGATTCAGGTTCGATGGACTGGGAAATCCTGACTGTGAAGCACTGGCACTTTTGTGATTACGACCGTAATGCTCCGAATGAACCCTGGGATCAAATCGGTGACACCTGTACCTCCTCGCGGCAGGACAACGGCCTGTGGAGCACAATCTCGTCCGGGTCAGACCTTCAAGACTTTGAATACATCTATGTGAACAGTGATAGCTCGTACACTCAAGGTTGCGATGGTGGACGGCAAACCCTGTATTCCTGCGGCACCAATCTGACCACTAACCCACCCTACCAGAATGACTGGCGTATCTTCTCCAGAAATTTCAACGTGCTCTACTACAATCCGGATGAAGAGTATGAGCCCTGGGATGGCCCCTGCCTGACTGACGGCAGTAGCTGTGCCGCCGCCAGCTTTACTGCTGCAAAAAGTGATCCGCGCCAGGGCAAGGACGGCTATATCATCACCACGAACCTTGATGGCTTTACCTATGAAGCATGGGATGATAGCGCCGGTTACAGCGGTTCACAGCCCGAGCGTGGAGGTGATATCAATTATGTCGCCACACCGAATAATGAGATAGACCTGTGGGATACTCATACCCGTTATACGATTAGCGGCGACACCGTTATCGTGGCGACAACAACGTATTCCCCCAGCGACAGCGGTCTCAACCCGGTCACCAACACATCCTCACTGTCGGGCAGCGGTTGCCACAGTGCTCTGGGCGGGCCAAGTGGCTGCCGGACGATAGCAGAATTGAAGGACAATGTTGCCAACTGGTACCAGTATGCCCGCAAACGTTCCTTCATCGCCAAGGCCGGTATTTCGGCGGTCCTGGATATCAAGCCGGAATTCCGCTACGGCCTCGACACCATCAACGAGTCCTCTGCATTCGTCGAGTTCCCCGCAACCCTGGGTAATAACCTGACCCATAATAATTCACTGCTGGCCTCGCTTTACGATGCGGTCTGGCCCAGAAGCAGCACCCCGTTACGCCGGGGCCTGCAACGTGCCGGTGAATACTACAACGGTGAAACCGGCAACCTCGGAAAAGCTAACCCGATCCTTGACAGCTGCCAGAAGAACTACACCATCCTGTTGACCGACGGTTACTGGAACGGGGATGCCCCGTCGGTTGGTAATGCGGACGGTGATGACTACACGAATACCGTGGCCGATGTCGCCAAGTATTATCACAATATCGACCTGGACACCTCGCTGGCCAATGACGTGCCGGAAGACTCAAATGATAGCTGCGGTATCCGCTGTGATACAGAAAACCGACAGCACATGGTGACCTACACGCTCGCATTCGGTGTAAAAGGCAACCTGGTTGACACCAATGGTAACGGCTGGCCGAATCCACAGCTGGCCGAAAACAATGACTGGGGTAACCCGGCCAGCGCGAACTCGCCGGCCAAGATTGATGACCTCTGGCATGCCGCCTGGAACAGTTACGGGAAATACATTAATGTCTCTACTCCAGGCGAGGCAGTCGATGGCCTGAAGGCATCCATCGCTGATGTGGACGACCGCCAGGGGTCAGCCTCATCGGTGGCGCTTAACTCCGGCTTCATCAGCGCCGACACCCGCGTCTACCAGGCACTGTTTAACGGTGCTGACTGGTCCGGCGACGTCAAATCAATCCCGATACTGGCCGGTGGTACACCAGATCCGGATCAAGCAAATACAATCTCTGCCAGCGAGCAGCTGCCGTCATACAGCAGCCGCATCATGTTGACCAATAACGGCATGACCGGGGTGGCTTTTCGGTGGGACAGCCTGTCGGACAGTCAAAAAGTTGCACTGGATCCGAATGCCATTATCGCCCCCTCCTCTCTTGGCAATGACCGCCTGAAATACCTGCGCGGCGATACCAGCATGGAAGGTACTTTTCGGGTTCGCGACAATGGCGTACTCGCTGACATCGTCAATTCGTCACCGGCCTTTTCCGGGGCGCCGGCCGCACGTTACCCGAACATCTGGGCTGGCGTCAGCGCACCTGAAAACTGCAGTGGTTGCGAAAAGTACTCGAGGTTCAAGCTAGACAAGAAAAACCGCACACCAATGGTGTATGTCGGAACCAATGGCGGTTATCTGAGTGGTTTTGATGCCGACACCATGGAAGAAAAGATTGCCTATGTACCAGGTACAGTATTCAAGAACATCTCTGCCCTGACCGAGCCGAACTATACCCATCAGTACTATGTCGATGGCTCACCGGCCGTCGTTGATGCCTTTTTCCAGGGTGACAACAAATGGCACAGCGTGCTCGTGAGTGGCCTGAACAAGGGCGGTCAGGGAATTTTTGCACTGGACGTCACAGATCCATCCGCTTTCTCGGAAACTGCTAGTGCACCTGCAGACACCGTGCTGTGGGAATTTACTGATAGCGACGATGCTGACCTGGGATACACCTACAGTCGACCGGCCATCGTGCGCATGCAAAACGGCCAGTGGGCCGCTGTATTCGGCAACGGCTACAATAACACTGACAACGACGGCAACAGCAACACTGACCCGGCGACGGCTGGCAATGCCTACCTGTATATAGTGGATATCGAGGACGGCAGCCTGATCAGAAAAATCGACACTGGAGCCGGGTCGACAGGCACACCAAACGGGCTGGCTACACCCGCTGTTATCGACTCCAATGGTGACTTCATTGCAGACGCAGTCTATGCCGGTGACCTGCTGGGCAACCTGTGGAAATTCGATATCTCATCCTCCGACCCGGATTCGTGGGATGTCGCCTTTTACAACGAAGCCTCGCCTCCCGTGGCAGAGCCATTGTTTGTTGCCAAAGACAGCAGCGGCAACAGACAACCGATTATGGTCCGCCCGGATGTGGGCCGCGGACCAAATGGCATAAATATCATGGTGTACTTCGGCACAGGTAGCTACGTGGGCTCACCTGATTTGATCGACACCAGCAGTCAGACCTTCTACGGAATTCTTGATAACGGATCCATGCTTGCCGGTCGTGACACACTGATCGAACAGACCGTAACCTTTCAGAACAGCAGCGCTCGCGTTACTTCGAGCAATCCCCGGACAACGACCAGTCGTGGCTGGTTCATCGACCTGCCGGAAAGCGGTGAGCGTGTTGTCGCAGACCCTATCCTGCGCATTGACCGGATAATTTTTGTCACCACCATTCCCGACTCGAACATTTGCTCGGCCGGTGGTGACAGCTGGCTGATGGAACTGAATTCACTGACAGGATCGAGATTGGATGTAACGCCATTCGATCTTAACAACGATGGTCTTTTCACTCTTGAGGACTACGTTGACACCGATGGTGACGGTATAAAGGATACGCCGGTATCCGGTATCAGGTTTGATGAACTGATCCCGACACCCGGCATTCTGCCAGATGCAGTTAAAGAATATAAATACACCTCCGATTCCAGTGGCAACCTGGATGTGACCGTGGAAAACCCCGGACCACGTAATATCGGCCGGCAATCGTGGGGACAATTGCGATAGAAGGTCCTGACGCAACCATGGAGAACCTGTAATGAAAATGAAAATGAAACTGTTACAACTTGCTGTTGCCGCCGGACTGGCACTGATGACCACACTGACAATGGCGGAGCAGCCGGAGAACAAGGGTGTCATCACCACGCTGGACGTGCAACGGGGCCTGATTTCCATCAATACAAAAGATATGTTCATCGGTCCGGCCACCCACGTGCAAACGGCCAAAGGCAAATCAAAGCACCTGCGCAACCTGAAAATCCGCCAATACGTCCGTTATTCGGCGAATGAAGATAACATGCTTACCGAAATCTGGATCTATCCTGCGGACAGCCAACAGCTCCGCCAACTTGGGTATGATGAAGAAATCGGTAACGACTGAAACCGGTTGTTGTGCAGCACCCACCTGCGAGGCCAGTATGAAATACAAATCTTCACGTGGTTTTACCCTTATAGAACTGTTGATCGTCATTGTTGTCCTCAGTCTGCTCACGGTAATCGCCACCGTTTCCTACCAGGACAGTGTCCGCAAGGCACGTCGTGGTGATGCCAAGGCAGTATTGCTGGAACTTGCGCAGCTGATGGAGCGTAATTACACTGAAACGAATCGCTTCGATAAGGATACAGCCGACGCCGACTACAGCCTGCCCTTTAATACCTCGCCAAAAGACGGCACCAAAACCTACTACAACATAACACTGCCTACGCCTACCCTTACTTCTCAGACCTTCATCCTGCAGGCAGCCCCGACCGGCACGCAGAGAAAAGACACCCGCTGCATGACACTGACTCTGGACAATACCGGAACGAAAGGCATGATTGGCGGATCGAGTACCGCTGCCGAGTGCTGGGCACGCTAGCTGAGAACCAGGAACAGATCAGAAAAGCACTAACTAGTCGGCATCATGCGGGCGCCGCCAGAGACTGGCGAGACGTAACCCCACCAGCTGCAAAGCGATAAAATAGGCCGCTGCGCCGGTCATGATCCAGACAAACAGCCAGGACACCCGCGACCACACGGTCCAGTCCAGCCATACCGGCATGCCCTGCACACCCCAGAAAAGCACCGCGCCGAGCGCAATACCGGCCAGACCCAGTTGCAGGTAAAACCGCCTCCAGCCTGATTCCGGGCAATAAACCTGCTGTTTTCTCAGCATACGATATAGCAGGCCGGCATTCACCCAGGCTGCTATTGAGGTCGCCAGCGCCAGCCCGGCATGCGGACCCGACACCCCCAGCACCACCAGCGGCACCACGAATACCAGGTTCAGCACCATGTTCGTGACCAGCGCAACAATCGCTATACGTACCGGCGTCTTGGTGTCCTTGCGCGAGTAAAACGCCGGCGCCAGCACTTTCACCAGCATGAAGGCCGGCAACCCGAGGGTGTAAGCCATAAGGCTCAGGCCGGCCATGTCGACATCGCCGGCATTGAAGTCACCGTAATTGAACAGCGTCGCCAGCATTGGTCGCGCCAGCATAAACAGGCCGATGGCCGATGGCAGTGCAACCAGCAGTACCAGCCGCAGCCCCCAGTCAACGGTGCGGGAAAACTCCTCCAGCGAATCCGTGGCATGACTGCGTGACAGGCTCGGCAGGATGACGGTGGACAGCGCAATGGCAAACACACCCAGTGGAAACTCAACCAGGCGATCGGAGTAGTACAACCAGCTGACACTGCCCGCCACCAGGAACGAGGCGATCAGGGTATCGAACAACAGGTTAATCTGCGCCACCGACGAACCGATAATCCCCGGCAACATGAGCTTCATAATGCGCCGCACACCCGCATCCTGCGCACCCCATTGCGGACGGGGAAGCAGGCCGATGCGTCTCAGCGAGGGCAACAGAAACAGTATTTGCACAATACCGGCCACCAGCACACCAGCCGCCAGAGCCAGTTCCGGCTGTGCCAGTTGTGGCGACACCACGATTGCGGCACCAATCAACACCACGTTCAGCCATACTGGCGCAAACGAGGGCGCGGCAAAGCGACCGTAGGTATTCAGAATCCCTGCGGCAAACGCCACCAGCGACACCAGCAACAGGTAGGGAAAGGTCATGCGCAACATCTGTGCGGCCAGGTCAAACTGCGCCGGATCGCGGTACAGAAATCCGGGTGCAAAAATTGCCACCACGACCGGACTTGCCAGTACTCCGATCACGGTAATCAGCGACAGGATACCCAGCAGGGTACCGGCGACGCGATTAACCAGTTGCTGAACCGCACTGGCATCCTGCTGTTCCTTGTATTCGGCAAGGATTGGCACGAAGGCCTGTGAAAAGGCACCTTCGGCAAACAGCCGGCGCATGAAATTTGGGATCTTGAAGGCGACAAAAAACGCATCCATGCCAGCATTGGCACCAAACCAGCGCGCCAGCACGATATCCCTGACCAGCCCGAGGACCCGGGAAACCAGCGTCATACTGCCAACAATTGCTGTATTTTTCAGTAACTTATTACTCATAAACAGGGATGCTTTATCGCCAACAGGGGGCTGATCGTATTGGATCAGGAAAGGTATCAATTAAAACAGTCGCTTACCAGCAAAGCCTGCGGCAAGCGAGGCCCTGCTGCAGGCGGCGACCATGCCGGCCAGCCAGCCGCCGAAATCGGCATGCGCGATTGACAAGGCTGAAAGAAATCCGCATAGTACGCGGTCTTTCGAATCAAGAAATGCAGGAGCAGTTCCATTGGCCAATTCAGCACAAGCACTTAAACGCGCACGGCAGTCAGAAAAGCACCGTCAACTGAACGCAAGTCAGCGGTCCAACATGCGCACCGCCATCAAGAAAGTTATTGCAGCGATTGCAGCTGGCGATCGTGATCAGGCCAAACAGGCTTATGATTCAGCCGTACCTGTTATTGACAGTGCCGCCGGCAAGGGCCTTATCCATGCCAACAAGGCTGCCCGTCACAAAAGCCGCCTGAACAATCACATTCGCAGCCTCTAGGCCGCACAGCAAATCCATAAAAAAGCCGGTCACTGACCGGCTTTTTTAATGCTAGCGATTTTATTCAGCTCATTACTATTACGTTGATCCCCTCTCCCTCCGGCAGAAGGAACTCTCTTTTACTTCAACGAGTAAATCGTCATACCTCGCATTCCATTGCCAGCACAATCAGCTTTTATACATAACGAATCCGGACTGTAATGCAATGTTACTACTCAGGTCGTCATCACCAGGTTATCGCGGTGCACCAGCTCTACCTCATCGACATAACCCAGCAACGCCTCTATGCGACTGCTCGGCTGACCAATAATTCTTGCTGATTCCGAGGCGCTGTAATTTACCAGACCACGGGCAATTTCCTCGCCCGCCGGACTCAGACAAACCACCAGGTCGCCGCGTTT
>Ga0316189_10007547_pt1 | contig 10270 bp, 8 predicted proteins | sample LowCovwburrow_MG_FD_204930 | JGI IMG/M metagenome (GOLD analysis project Ga0316189, IMG submission 204930) | Coastal sediment microbial communities from Maine, United States - Lowes Cove worm burrow | ecosystem: Environmental > Aquatic > Marine > Coastal > Sediment | place: USA: Maine... | reverse complement strand
GCTGGCTTTTTTCGTTTCGTTATTGCGTATGAAAATTTTCCCTTTTTGCAGATTGGTTGTATAGTAGGGTAGTGTATTGCCATTATCTAAGTAAAGTTTATGATATCTGTCACCATCTTTTCGGTATGCTTGATAGTTGTAGTGTGTGAAGATATTTCGCTGCTGCGAAAAATCGATTGTATCAATTCTAAATCTATACACCAATTTGTTATTCAACTTGAAGATGATCTCTGATATCCCACAGCGATACTTTGCATCATCCAACTTGTCGTAGGCCAATAGCTCAAAACCAACCCTTCCACTTACCTCTACAGTATCTTCTAAAAAGTATCCATTTCCATTCTTCTTGATAGGGTATGTTTGTCGTTCCAGACCATTTCCATTCTTAGATGAGACAGCTAGTTTACGAAAAATTGGAGGCGTGTGGTCTCGTATTTCTTCGAAATGATATTTCAATGGATTGAGTACCAGTTGATTTTTATCTCTGATTTCAAAATGAAGATGTGGACCACCAGATGATCCACTATTGCCAGAATAACCGATGATGTCACCTTTTTTTACAGGGAACTCATCTTTTTTGAAGTATTTATTGAAAAATGGATTTTTATTGCTGTATCTAAAATCGATTGCAAACTGCGCAATTTCACCATTGAAACTTTCGAGATGCCCATAGACTGTAGTCTGACCATTGTAATGGGTAAGATAAAGCGCCTTGCCATAGCCAGCCAACTTGATGGCTGCCCTCGAAACATACCCGTCAGCTGCTGCATGCACAGGCAGTCCAGTACGACCACCAGTTCTTATATCTAGCCCAGCGTGAAAGTGAGAAGTCCTTAGTTCACCCATGCTTCCGGCCAATGTATTGATCTCTCCTGGCCTAATAGGAAACATGTAATAGTCCTCACCGTCCTCACAAGATTGGGCATGTGCATGTTGCAGGGCTATACTCGCAAAATGAGTGATTGCTATATAAAAAATGAGTTTATTTAACCTCAAAATCAAACATTTTAAGCTCTTCGATATATCCTTCCAATCTATCACCAATGGCTACAGGTCCAACACCTGCAGGTGTGCCTGTGTATATGATGTCCCCTTTCTTCAACGTGAAAAATTTAGACAGGTGTGATATTATTTGATCAATGGTGTAAAGCATCAGACTGGTATTTCCTTGCTGTACAAGTTCTCCATTTTTCTCCAACCTAAAGCCAAGGTTGTTAAGGTTCTTTATTTCTGTCTTGTCCATGAATTTGGAAATGGGGGCTGATCCATGAAAACCTTTGGCTATTGTCCAGGGAAGCCCTTTGGCTTTAGCTTTGGTTTGTAAGTCACGTGCCGTGAAATCAATCCCAAGCCCAATTTCATCATAATATTTGTGGGCAAATTTCTCTTGGATATTTTTGCCTCTACTATTGATTTGAACTATGATTTCGACCTCGTGGTGGATGTCATTGGTGTAGTCAGGATAATAAAAAGCCTCGTTATTCCTCAACAAGGCTGTGTCTGGTTTTGTGAAAATGACTGGCTCGTCTGGTCTTTCATTGTGCAATTCTTCGATGTGAGCGGCATAGTTTCTGCCGATGGCGTATATGTTCATATTATTTCCCTTATGATCACAGCAAAAGTAGAGCTTTAGTGAAAATATGAAATAGAGATTAGTAATATAATTTTAAGCCGACTATCTTCGGCATAGAATATGTACAACGATCGATAAAAAAAACTCTAATGAAAGCAAACAAATTAATGACAATAGGACTAGCTGTAACACTACTTTTTGGTTGTGCTACAGTACCAATTACTGGAAGGAAACAACTGAACTTGGTGTCTAATTCTGAAATAATGCCGATGAGTTTTGCTCAATACGAACAAGTGCTCAAAGAAAGTAAGCTGTCTGACAACAAGGAACAAACCGCAATGGTAAAGAGAGTAGGTAATAATATCCAAAAAGCTGTAGAAGCATACATGAAGGATAATAATTATGACAATTATCTTGATGGATTTGAATGGGACTTCAACCTCATAGAGGAGGATGTGATGAATGCTTGGTGTATGCCAGGTGGCAAGGTTGCATTCTATACAGGGATCTTAGCGACTTGTCAGGATGAGCAGGGTGTAGCAGTAGTGATGGGACATGAAGTTGCGCATGCTATCGCCAATCACGGTAGAGAACGCATGAGTTCGGGTCTTGTCACTAATGGATTATTAGGTGGAGTATCTGCAGCTATGGGGGAGAACCCGAGTATGACCAATGAGATACTGATGCAATCAATAGGTGCTGGTACTCAGTTAGGAATGCTCAAATTCTCAAGACAACATGAGTCAGAAGCGGATAAAATGGGACTAATATTCATGGCCATGGCAGGATACAATCCAGAAGAAGCACCTAAGTTTTGGGAGCGAATGAGTGCCAATAGTGGAGGAAGTGAAACACCAGAATTCATGAGTACACATCCATCACACGATACTCGGATCAATGACCTCAAAGCCCAAATACCAGAGGCGATGAAGTATTATAAGAAACAATAGTTGATCATTGTGGCACAAATAAACAGCCGATTGGGAGACTCTACTCGGCTGGTTCTTGTTGGAAAGCCATTAATATTCAGCGTATTTTGCTACTTTTAATTTTATCATACCCACGATGATATGAACACAATAATCAGAATAGCTATTATTTTTTCTATTCTAGCTATATCTCTCCCCTTGTCCGTCAGTGGTCAAGATGACCCGATTGCACAGTCGAAAATGTTTTTGGAACAGGCTGATGAGATTTATAGAAATCAAAAGGAAGCAATAGAAATAGCCAAGGAAATGTTCGTGCAAGCTGCAGATTTGGATCCTTCCAATGTCAGGGCCAACTGGATGGCGGGCAAGCTCTATATTGAGACCATCAATAAAGACAAAGCGCTCAAGTATTTCCAACAGATAAAGGCACTCGATCCAGAATACAGATTTGACATCGACTACCAAATAGGCCAGGCCTATCATTATGGGTTTGACTTTGATAGCGCTATAGAATATTACGAGATGTACAAAAAGAAGTATTTCTCCAAGTCCAAATATAGGGGAAAGGATAGGACTAGACTCGTTACCGTTGACCGAAAGCTCTTTGAATGTAAGAATGCAAAGGCTATCATATCTAAGCCTACACAGTATTCTATTGAAATAATAGGAGAGGAGATCAATTCAGTCTGGCCAGACTATGCACCGGTAATCAGTGAAGATGAATCTGTTATGATTTTCACATCGAGGAGGCAAGAAGGCAACTCAAGTAGTGATGTGGATAGTGATAACTTCTACTTCGAAGAAATCTTTATTTCGAGAAATCAGGGAGGCAAGTGGAGCCCGGCTGAGAATATTGGTTCTCCGATCAATACAACTTATCATGATGCCAATATTGCACTCTCATCAGATGGTAATCGACTGTACTTATACAAAGATACTGGGCGGGGAGATATCTATTACTCTGATTATAATGGCTCTGAATGGTCGAAACCCAAATATCTAAGTAGCCGAATCAATTCGACTGTCTATGCAGAAAATTCTATTAGTGAAACATCTTCTCCTGGTGTCATCATATACAGTAGTGATCGCCCAGGTGGACAAGGAGGTATCGACCTATACTACTGTGTGACTGACTCTAAAGGCAATTGGTATAAATCAAAGAGTCTTGGTCCAGCGATCAACACCAAATATGACGAAGACAGTCCATTCTTGGATTATGATGGTAAGACGCTTTATTTCAGTAGCTCAGGACACAAAGGCTATGGAGGCTACGATGTGTTTCGATCCGTATATGATAGCACCAGCAACGAATGGTCAAAGCCTGAGAACCTTGGCTATCCAGTCAATACTCCAGATAATGAACTATACTTTCACCCAACAAAAGGAGGCAGAACGGCCTACTTTGCCTCAGTGAGAGAAGGAGGTCTGGGGTTTACGGATATTTTCAAAGTCCACTATCATGGTGATAAGGGCGTTGAATCTACCTCTTTAGCAGATATTATTTCACACAAAGCCAAGTTTGAAATCAAAGAAGGTGAGGAACTTAGCCCTGAAGTGGCAGAAGAAGTAGCTTTGGTTGAAAAATTCGAAGAGTATGAGCTTAATCTTATTGGAGGTACTCACCGAGTATATTTCGATGCGAGCCAAAGTCGAATTCAGGACCAGCATCAGGCTGAGCTGGATAGCATAATTACACTATTGAAAAAGTATGATAAGTTGAAAATTGACATAGCAGGATTCGCTTCTGCAGATGGCAATCCCAAGTACAATCTAGACCTATCACATAAAAGAGCCTTGATCGTACTTGACTTCTTTGTTGAAAATGGCATTCATGAGGATAAAATAATAGCCAAAGGATATGGTTCACTTCAACATGAGGATGGTGACGGTATAGAGAATAGAAGAGCAGAAGTGAGAATAATTGGAGGTGGCTAACGATTTATTATAGCTTGAGTGTTGGGATTATTTATACTAATGAGTTAAATAGCGGAATTTTAAACTTACCTTTGCGGCTCATTAAAAAAATACCGTTTTGAATAAATTTTCCTCATTGGGATTATCTTCCCAATTAGTACAGGCCCTTGATGAACTTGGGTTTGACACACCTACCGAAATACAAGAAAGAGCAATTCCATCACTTATAAATGATGACATAGATTTTATTGGCTTGGCACAAACTGGTACTGGCAAAACAGCTGCTTTTGGATTGCCACTATTGGACAAAATTGATGTCTCACAAAACCATGTACAGGCACTTATCCTTTCTCCTACACGAGAGCTAGCACAACAAATTGCCAAAGGAATTCAAGACTTTGGGAAGTATAAAAAAGGAGTAAAAACCTTAGTTGTGTACGGTGGTGCTGCTATTACAGATCAAATCAGAAGCCTTAAAAGGCCTACTCATATTGTAGTGGCTACTCCTGGTAGATTACTTGATTTGATTAAACGCAAGGCTTTGAAGATTGACAATATCAATAAAGTGATATTGGATGAAGCTGATGAAATGCTCAACATGGGTTTCAAAGAAGATATCAATTTGATTCTGGAACATACTCCTGATGAGAAGAATACTTGGTTGTTTTCAGCAACGATGCCTCCTCAGATAAAGCGCATTACAAAAGCATACATGGACAACCCTATTGAGGTTTCTGTGAATACTGGTACTAAGGTCAATGTCAACATAGCACACCAATACATGATATTGAAGGCGTCTGATAAGACAGAAGCTATCAAACGAATCATGGATCATGAGAAAGAGATGTTTGGTGTAATTTTCTGTCGTACCAAGATCGATACACAGACATTGGCTGATGATTTGAGTAGGGCTGGCTATCATGCAGAAGCACTGCATGGTGATCTCTCACAGCGTCAACGAGATACTGTGATGAACAAGTTCAAAGCCAAAAGAGTCCAATTACTGATCGCAACTGATGTTGCGGCCCGTGGTATTGATGTGGATAATGTGACACACGTGATTCACCATCGTTTACCTGATGATGATGAATATTATACGCACAGAAGTGGTCGTACAGCTCGTGCTGGAAAAAAGGGCATCTCACTTACTTTGGCAACGAAAGGTGATTTGCGTAAGATCAAAGAGTTTCAAAAGCGATTAAAGATTGAGTTTGAGAAAATTTCAGCACCATCTGCCGAGGAGATCAAAGCCAACAAAATAAAGACTTGGGTAGATGGTATCGTCAATACAAAAGTAGCATCAAACATTACTGACGGAGAATGGCAACATGTCTTAGATGCATTTGCTCATATAGATAAGAATGGCATCATTGGTAGAATACTATCTAAGGAACTAGAAGGTATGTCACTGAATAACAATCTAGGAGACATCAATGCACCTGAGCCAACAGAAAGAGAATCAGAAGGAGGTAGAAGTGGATTCGATGATTATTTCATCAATGTCGGAGTCTTTGACAATCTTAATCGAAAAGGACTTTTAGAATATATCACAACTACTACTCAGGTGCCTGCTAAGGCTATCGGTGATATTGAGATGCAGAAAATGAACTCAATATTTCAGTTAGATTCTACTTACGCCAAAGCAGTCATTCAGAAATTCAAAGGTGTTGAGTTTTCAGGTCGAGAGGTCAGGGTGAATAAAGAAGAAGGTAATAGACCTGGGCGTAAGGACAAGAAGAGAGGAGACTTCAATAGAAAGAAAAGCGGAAGTGGATTCAGAGATAGAAGTAAAGGTGGTGGAGGTAGAGGAGACCGAAGTCGAAGGAGATAAGTTAGATTCTAGAACCTAGAACTTAGGAAATGGTCCTATCCAAGCTTGAATGCAATGGGTAGGACTATTTTTTGTTTGACTCTTTTACCTTCTTGTTTTGCGGGTAGCCATTTTGGGGTATTGGTCAGAACGCGAAGAGCTTCTTCGTCACATCCAGCACCAATTCCTTTGATGATCTTGATATTAGTGAGTTCACCATCCTTATCGACAATAAACTCTACGTAAACCCTGCCTTGCACATTTTCTTTTTTCGCTTGTTTAGGATATTTCATCCTTTTGGCAACATATGCGTAGAATGCACTCATTCCTTTTGCAGGTTTGGCACTTTCCTCTACGATGTTGAAAACTTCTTCTTTAGGTAAACTTAACTGTGTTGATGATGACTTGTTAGACCTTGCCACTTTCTCAATAGGTTTTGTTTCTACATGAAGTGGCAGGTTCGTGTGTTTGAGGACTGATGTGAATTGCTGCTCAGGTCTCTGAGGTAATCTATTAGAAGTTTCATCCTTTAGATGAGGAGTTTGAATAGTGACGTTTTGAGAAGTTATAGGTGTAAAGGAGAACGTGGGCTGATCAATGACATGCTCAATAGAAAAAGACATTGTAAATGTCATGAATGCCACCAAAGGGATGACGGTCATCAATTTAGTAAGTCTAGTCTTCTGCCCCATTTTATTCAACATTTGGATTCTTTTGATTACCTCAGCGGATTTGAATTGATGAGCAAATTTAAATCCATTCAACTCAAGTGTGTGTCTTGCAAGAAAAGCTGAATAATCATCCGGGTTGCCAGATGCTTGGGCGTCTGCCAAATATTCATGATTCTCAACAATGGCTTTTTTCCACAGCCATACGAATGGGTTGAACCAAAATACAATGGATAGAAGCTCTATTAAAAGGACGTCATAGCTATGCCTTTCAAGTATATGCACTTTTTCATGACTAATAATTTGTCTTTGCTCGTGTTTGTTTAGAGCGATGCTATCATCCCAAAATAGATAATCTAGAAATGATGCTGTTGGCATCTTCCCATTTGTTGGAATGAGTGTGTAGATGTATTTTTCTTCTCTGAGATGTCGATTGCTGTTGATGACCTTCCATAGCATGTAGAGTTTTTTCACTAATCTGAAAGTCAGGAATGTGGCAATAATCAAGTATACAATATTTAAAATAGTAAGGAGGTCAAAGAATTGATTTGTTTGTGCAACAAAAGAGTCTGTGATAATGACTTCGGGAAGTATGAACACGTTCGGGTCAATTGGGCTAACTTCAGATAGCTGAACAGAGAATTTTAAAAGTGGAAGAACGAAAGCGAATAACAGAGCTAATAATAAATAACCACGATTGAATCTAAAGCAGGTCTCATTCTGAAGTATAATAGCATAGAAAAGATAGAAGAATGCCAGACACCCAATTGATTTGATTGCATAGTTGAGTAGCTCTGAGTACATATTATTTATCTTCTTTGTTCACATCCTTTTCAACATACTCCATGAGTTGCTCAATCTGTTCCACAGACATGTCGTTTTCTTTGGCGAAAAAGGAGACAAGCTTTTGAAATGATCCTCCAAAATAGCTCCCTACGAACTTATTAAGAAAGAATTTACTGTATTCATCTTTATCGACCAATGCATAATATTCATGGGTCTTACCATAGGCTTTATAGCCTATGAATCCTTTCTTTACTAGTATCCTGACTATGGTCGAGACGGTGTTATACGCTGGTTTAGGTTCGTCAAATTCAGTTACAATGTCTTTTACGAAAGCTTTGTCAAGCTTCCATAGGATTTGCATCACTTGGTCTTCTGCCTTGGTAAGCTCTTTGAGTTGCATAGCGGTGAAATTTGCATTTATCCAAAAATACAAATGCTTTTGTAAAACCCAAATATCAACTTAGTTAGTAGTTGGGTTTGTCCCTGTTTGATAGAGTAATTATGATTTTTTGTCCTTTGATTCAGTAGATTTCCCTAATTTAAAGCTTACAGGTAGTACTATTTGTTGATTCACCAATTTGCCATTGTGCTTTGGCAATGTCCACTTACCAGGATATAGTTGGAATGCTCTCAATGCTTCTTTATCACATCCAGCGCCTATTCCTTTTATAACTTTAGCATTTTCTATAGATCCAGACTTGTTAATAATAAATTCAATATATACTCTACCTTCTACGCCAGCTTCACTAGCTTGTTTAGGGTATTTCATTTCCTTTCCTATGAAAGTATATAGATGTTCCATCCCTTTTACTGGATTAGACGGTTCGTCTATCTTTGATTCTACTTCCTTAATCTTTGGTTTATCCTGAGATTGTACGTTTTGAGTAACTATGAACAGTGTTACCATTGTCAAACAAATATATAGTTTCCTTTTCATACCTAAGAGTTTAGTTAGTGTTCGACAATTGTAGTAATAAATAATTATTTATGCAACTAAATTTTTAGTTATAGGATTTTTACAATTGAATTTTCACCTAAATAGGTATATGGTACTTATGGAAATAGGGGATGGTTATTAATAAACTACTCTCGAGTAAAACAATAAGTGATAATATTGGCGCCCATCTTTAGTGCCTCTTGTCTGACATACTCCGGATCATCATAGATGTGTTGATCCTCCCAGCCATTGCCAAGATCAGATTGATAGCTGTAGAAGCAAACCAAACGGCCTTCATACATTAGTCCTAGGCCCTGAGGACGTTCGCCATCATGCTCATGCACTTTGGGAAGTCCATTGTCAAAATTGTATTTTTGATGATAGATCGGGTGGTTGAAAGGCAACTCTACAAATTCCAATTCAGGAAAGACTTTTTTCATTTCAAGTCGGATGAATTGATCCAAACCATAGTTGTCATCTATATGCAGAAACCCTCCAGCTAGGAGATAGGTACGCAAATTCTCAGCCTCGCTTGTTGAGAATACCACATTGCCATGACCTGTCATATACAGATAGGGGTAAAGGAATAGCTCATTACTAGAAATGTCAACCTCATCATCTTGTTCCTCAATTTCCATATTCAGGTTACGGTTACAAAAGTCAATGAGGTTGGGCAGCGCAGTCTTATTGGCGTACCAATCACCACCACCATGGTATTTAAGCTTGGCAATTTTAAGATTCTGAGCATAGCCTGCTATGGCACAGCCTACCATTAAAGCAAAGAGGAGAATTTTCTTCATGAATCTAAAAGTAACATATACATAGAAGAAGCCATAATTTGTCTTTTGCAATTTCTATTAAGTAATTATTTTTTTCATTTGATTAAACCTTTTCACATCGCTTCCCTCTAAGCACCAAATAACATTAAAAACGGGTAGCGAAATGGATGGCCTAAGTTTCTCTATCACTAAACAAAAAGGATATGAAAATGACTGTAATTAATTTAACAAGAGCTTCTTTATTGCTGGTAAGTTTATGTACCCTATTATTTCTCTCATGTGATGAGCAAAATGAATTATCTGTTCAGAATGATGATCTTATCGAAGATATCAATGATGATGTGTCCTTAGAATCTTCTTTTGAAGAGATTGATGATCTTTCGTTGGCTGGTGCATCGCATGATTTTAGTACTGGAGGACGTACTGAAAGTGATGGACGCTTCTCATGTGCTGAATTGACCAAAGAAGAAATAGAAGGTGGGGTGATCATCACGATAGACTTTGGCGATGGATGCGAAGGCCCCCATGGTATGATTCGAGCAGGCATGATCAAGGTTACCAAGATTGGCAATCACTGGATACCAGGGTCGATATTGACCGCAGAATTGGTTGATTTCTCTATCGATGGATTAGGATTAGAAGGAACAAGATCAGTGAAGAATGTATCTGAATCGATGGAGTCTAGCCCAACATTTGAAGTGAAACTAGCAGGTGGTAAGGCTACTTGGGAAGATGAAACCATAGCCACAAGAGAAGTAGATAGAATCAGGACTTTGGTAAGAGCGGACAACCAATTGGGTGATGAAGTACATATCACAGGTGTTTCAAATGGTATGAACAGAAGAGGTGTAGACTACGAAGTGTTAATCCAAGA
>Ga0316189_10007546_pt1 | contig 10271 bp, 11 predicted proteins | sample LowCovwburrow_MG_FD_204930 | JGI IMG/M metagenome (GOLD analysis project Ga0316189, IMG submission 204930) | Coastal sediment microbial communities from Maine, United States - Lowes Cove worm burrow | ecosystem: Environmental > Aquatic > Marine > Coastal > Sediment | place: USA: Maine... | reverse complement strand
TTTCTTGTTCTTTAAACGACATGGCTATACGCAACTTTTTGAGTACGTCGTTTTTGCTTAGACGGAAGTTATCGGCCCTGGCGACAGGCTCTGGAGCTGGATCACGCAAGCCTCGTTTTGACACAATTAGCCCATCTAAAAAAGCCGCTAGTTCACCGTCGCTACAGGCAACAAAGTCTTCGTCTTCGTCCTTGGCTAAGCGTTTTAGAAATGTGTCTTGTGTCATCTCAGCACTAGAGCTTGGATCGAGCTTAAAAAGTGCGACCGAATCTTTGTTTGAAAAGTCGAATGCGAAGCGCAAACGTCGAAGAATATCGTTATTGTTCATGATTAGAATAGGCTCGAGTAGATTAGCTCTGTTAAATGCGGTGAAGTTTTTGCGATGTTAGCCTGCATATTATCGTTTGCTAAAACGACATAATGCAATTTCGCCAAATAAATTAGGCATGGTTTTTAGGCCTATCGTCTGTTTGCCATCGGCGCGTACGGCGATAGATGACTCTATTCGAAAGCCCAATTGGTCGCACAGTTGATGAAAATCATTTAGCGTGCAAAGGTGAATATTGGGCGTGTCGTACCATTTATAGGGTAGTTCATCACTCACAGGCATATTCCCGCCAACGGCTATTTGCCAGCGGTTGCGCCAGTGTGCAAAGTTTGGGAATGTGACGATACCTTGACGCCCGACGCGCAACATTTCTTCGAGTAGAGTTAGTGGTTTGCGCATCGCTTGCAAGGTCAATGACAAAATAACCGTGTCGAAGGAGTTCGAATCAAAATGCCCTAAGCCTTGGTCTAGGTTGAATTGAATGACATTAATATCGTTGTCAATGCATTCGTCCATCATTGCCGGATTAAGTTCAACCCCGTAGCCAGTGACGTTTTTACTACTTTGTAAGTGCTTAAGTAATGAGCCGTTGCCACAGCCCAAATCGATGACTCTGCTACCAGGCTCAACCCAGTCTGAAATTATTTGGTGATCATAACGCGAAAGAGTCGAGGTGTTTAGCCGCTTAGACATGTTGAGACCCATCCACTGACGCTACCTTGGCTTGACTATTTAAGTCAGATTCACGAGCGATTCTATTTAGGTAAGATCGCATTACTCGAGTGTAATCGTCTATGTTTAACAAAAATGAGTCGTGCCCATTTAGGGAGGTGACTTCAGCATAGCTTACGTTCAACTTATTGCTTTGCAGTGCGCGCACTATTTCACGAGACCGTTCAGGCGAGAAACGCCAGTCACTACTGAATGAAACTACTAAAAAATTTGCCGTGGCCGGAGCTAATGCTTCAGTAAGGTCGTTATTCGTTTCGGCCGCCGGATTATAATAGTCCAGCGCTTTGGTCATTAATAGGTAAGTGTTGGCGTCAAATTTATTGATGAACGCGTCGCCCTGGTAACGCAGATAGCTCTCGACTTCAAACTCAGGGGTGAACTCGTAGTCAAACTTGGCTTTCTTGCGAAGGTTGCGACCGAATTTCTGGCCCATAATCTCTTCAGATAAATAGGTGATATGCCCGATCATACGTGCGACACGCATGCCGCGTGAAGGAGCGTTGCCGTATTGATAATAATTGCCATTGTGAAAGTCTGGGTCGGTACGTATTGCCTGACGCGCGACATCATTAAAGCCAATATTCTGAGCGTTTAACTTAGCTGCGCTGGCAATCACGATGCAATGTCGCAAACGCTCTGGATAACTAATACTCCATTGCATTGCTTGCATACCGCCGAGGCTGCCACCGATTACCGCAGCCCATTGCGTAATGCCAAGGTGATCACTTAATTTGCTTTGCGTATAGACCCAGTCTTTTACGGTCACTAGTGGAAAATCGGTGCCATAGGGTTTGTTAGTAGCTGGATTGATCGAACTTGGTCCAGTGCTACCATGACAACCACCAATATTATTACTACACACCACGAAGAACTTATTGGTGTCGATTGGTTTATCAGGACCGATTAGTAAATGCCACCAGCCATTGGTTTTGCCTGAATCATCGTAGCGGCCGGCAACATGATGGTCGCCGCTCAGTGCGTGGCAGACTAATAGTGCGTTATCACCTCGAGCGTTGAGCTTGCCGTAAGTCTCATAGGCTAAGGTATAACCATCTAATTGTCCGCTACTCTCAAGCACCAGCGTTTCGTCAAACCTAACAAATTGAGGTTCGACCAGTTCATTGACATCTGATGTTGTAGTCGCCATCAGTCTAAGCTGCCTATAGTGGCAGTCTGTATAATGGTGCGATCAACAGTATTTGGCTTACTCGTAAGAATAAAATTACCAACATCGGGGAAAAATCAATGCCGCCGAGGGGTGGTATTAGTCTTCGCGCTGGGGTTAAAAGCGGCGCACTGATGGATCGGGCGATAATCAGAACTGGGTGATAGCTGTTTGGATTTAACCAGCTGGCGATGATGCCAATAAAGATCGCCGCGAGAAATACATAGATACTCGAATCCAGCACTGTCGCAACGGCGGTGCTGAGTAGTTTTAATAGTGAATACGAGCTTAGGCCACCGCCTGCCACCAACACTAGCACATAAAGCTTAACTAGAGCGATGGTTACAGCAAGCAAGACTGTGGCGGTATCGATCACCCCAATGCTCGGGATAACTCGTCTCATAGGCACGATTAAGGGATTGGTCGCCGAGATGATAAATTGGCCGACTTCATTGCGAAAATCGGCGCGCACCCATTGCATCCAGAATCGCACCAGAACAATATAAAGTGCGAAATTAAAGAGTGCTTCTATAAGGAAAGTGCTGGCGTTTTGAATATAAGGCATAGTTTTTATCGAGGTCTAATCCGGGGCTAACCGAGTTCTTTTGCGAGTTCTTCTGATCGTGTGCGCGCAGCTTCAAATGCATCAGCGATCACGGTTTTTAACTTGGCCTGCTTGAACGACTGCAGAGCCTTTTCGGTAGTGCCGTTCGGCGAGGTGACATTATCTATTAATGTTTGTAGTGGTGTATCACTGGCGGAAATCAATTTTGCTGCACCGGCTGCGGTTTGAATAGCAAGTTCTTTGGCGGTATCACTACTTAAACCAGCGGACTCTGCGGCTTCAATTAAGCCTTGTATAAACAATAAAAAATAAGCGGGCCCACTGCCAGAAAGCGCTGTTACAGTGTCAATATCGTTCTCAGTAGCAACCCAAGCTGAGATGCCGACGGTATTGCAGAGTTCGCTGGCGGCATCATGTTGTAGTTTATCTACACGCCTGTTAGCGTACAAGCCACAAGCCCCCATGCCAACTAATGCCGGAGTATTTGGCATGACTCTGACAATAGCGAAGTCGCCATCAAGCCATTTTTCGATTGAACTGGCAGGAATGCCTGCGACTACCGATATAATCAGCGGCTGTTGAGCTTTAAACTCGAGCGCCAGTGGCGTCAAAACATGCTGCAGCACTTGCGGTTTGACGGCGATAACGACAATGTCTGAGTTGCTAATAAGTTCGGCGTTGTGTCTCGCCACATTAATGCCGAATTGCAGCGCCAAGGACTGTGTTTTTTCGGCGTTAGGATCGAACACCCATAGTTGCTTAGCCGCAGCGCTACTTTGCGAAACAATGCCACCAATTAAGCTGGCGGCCATATTGCCGCCTCCGATAAAGCCAATTCTATTAGTCACTATATAATCTTGCCAAGAGTTCAAAATAATCGAACCTAAATTGTACCGTTTTAGACAGCATTAGGCTAAGCCTAATCGGTCAGTAAACATGCTCGAAAGCTTTTGTCAGTAAGCACCGACAGAGATACCATAATCATAGCTAGTCGCGCGCGCCAAAAAGATCGGTGCCAATTCTCACCATGGTGCTGCCTTCGGCGATGGCCGCTTCTAAGTCGCCCGACATGCCCATGGATAGTTGGTCAAGTTTGAGCCCATAGCGTTGATTGCAGTGTTCTAGTAATTCTCGTGCCTGAGCAAAAACAACTCTTTGTTGGTCTTGTTGTTCTCGCGCCTTAGGAATCATCATGAATCCGCGTAACACAGCACCGTCGATATCGGCGATTTGCTGACATAGCTCGACGGCATCTTTGGGTGCTACACCGCCTTTGCTGTCTTCATTGTCAGGATTGAGCTGAACTAGTAGATTAATTGGCGTCTTTCGGCCGTGTTGCGTGGCTAAACGTGTGGCGATTTTGAGACGGTCAACTCCATGTACCCAATCAAAGTGTTGAGCGATTAATTTAGTCTTGTTCGATTGTATTTGGCCAATGAAATGCCAGCTGACCGGTAGGTTTGGCAACTGACGCTGTTTGTCAATCGCCTCTTGCAAGTAGTTTTCGCCTAAGTCGAGCAGGCCCATATCAGAAAATTGTTGGATTAAGTTAACGCCTTGTTTCTTGCTCGCGCCTATCAGCTTCACGCTATTTGGTTGCCGCAGGCTAGCCTCGCAAGCCTGCGTTATGCGTAGTCGAACGGTGGTCAATTTTTGGCTGGCGTAATCGCTATTACTCATGGTTAGATTTGTGGTTATACTTAGTTCAATAGATTTATCCAAAATGTACAGCAAATAGCACCGGAGAAGGTATGGATATTGCCGAGTTACTCGCCTTTAGCAATAAAAATAAAGCATCAGATTTACATATTTCGGCAGGCATGCCGCCAATGATTCGTGTTGATGGCGATATAAAACGCATTAACTTGCCAACGCTTGATGACGAGACTGTGTTGAAAATGATATTTGATATCATGAACGACCAACAGCGTAAGAGCTATGAAGAAGATCTTGAAGTGGATTTTTCATTTGAGATACCCAATGTTGCGCGCTTTCGTGTGAATGCATTTAATCAAGACCGTGGTCCTGCCGCTGTGTTTCGTACGATTCCGTCAGTAGTCTTAAGCTTAGACGATCTTAACGCGCCTCAGATTTTCAGAGAGCTAGTATCCAAGCCCCGGGGCTTGGTATTGGTTACTGGTCCGACGGGGTCAGGTAAATCGACGACCTTGGCGGCGATGGTTGACTATGTAAATGAAAAGCAACGTTCGCATATTTTGACTGTTGAAGACCCGATCGAATTCGTACACAAGAGTAAGAAATGTTTAATTAACCAGCGGGAATTGAATAAAAATACTCATAGCTTTGACAATGCCCTACGCTCGGCTTTGCGCGAAGACCCTGATGTGATTTTGGTTGGCGAACTGCGTGACTTAGAGACAATTAGGCTGGCCATGACAGCGGCAGAAACAGGCCACTTGGTATTGGCTACCTTGCACACCACGTCAGCGCCTAAAACTGTTGACCGTATTGTTGACGTATTTCCAGGCGAAGAAAAATCAATGATTCGTTCAATGCTGTCGGAGTCGATTCAAGCGGTGGTTGCGCAAACCTTAATTAAGAAGATTGGCGGCGGTCGAGTCGCTGCACATGAAATTATGGTCGGCACATCAGCTATTCGAAACCTGATTCGTGAAGATAAGATCGCCCAGATGTACTCAATGATTCAGACCGGTCAAGCCGATGGCATGCAGACGCTTGATCAATGTTTGGAAGGCCTAGTGCGCGACCGTTTAATTACGCCGGGCGATGCGCGCGCGCGTGCTGTCGATAAGCGCAAGTTCGTGTAAAAGTTAACTCGTAAACCAGCCCCCTACCCGGAGTTACCCTAATGTATAAAATGGCCGACTTGTTGCGTGCGATGATGGTAAAAAATGCCTCAGACATGTTCATTACTGCAAACGCAACGCCCAGCTTTAAAGTTGATGGTAAAATTTTCCCGATCGCGGGAAATCCTCTAAATCGAAAAGATTCTCAAGAGCTCTGCTATAGCATCATGAACGAGGAGCAGCGCCGTGTCTTTGAGAGTGAAAAAGAATGTAACTTTGCTATTCATCCGAAGCAAATTGGCCGCTTTCGAGTAAACGTATTTATTCAGCAAGACAGCGTCGGCATGGTATTGCGCGCGATTAAAACTAATATTCCAACCACCGACGAGCTGAAAATACCCGATGTCTTGAAAAAGATGATAATGAAAAAGCGCGGACTGCTAATCTTTGTTGGTGGTACAGGTACAGGTAAAAGCACCTCAATGGCGTCGCTGGTTGATTACCGTAATCGTAATTCTCAAGATCATATTATTACCATTGAAGACCCGATCGAATATTTACACACGCATAAGAAGTCGATTATTACTCAGCGTGAGGTAGGGGTCGATACCAAATCATTTGATTCTGCACTCGTTAATGCGATGCGCCAAGCGCCAGACGTTATTCAAATTGGCGAAATCCGAACTCGCGAAACGATGGACTCGGCGATTGTATTCTCTGAAACAGGACACTTATGCATCGCTACGTTACATGCAAACAATGCTTACCAAGCACTTGATCGAATCTTTAATTTCTTTCCGGCAGATCGGCGTGATCAACTGTCAATGGACTTATCGATGAATCTCTACGGCCTAGTTTCTCAACGTTTGCTGCCAGTAAAGGATAAAGAAGGTCGAGTTCCAGCGGTAGAGATATTAATCAATAGCCCGATGATTTCAGACATGATCAAGGATCATCGAATTGACGAGATCCGTAGCGCAATGGAGAAATCGGTAGAATGGGGAATGCAGACCTTCGACCAAGCATTGTTCGATTTGCATGAACGCGACTTGATCAGCTACGAAGATGCTATTAAAAATGCCGAATCGGAAAACGACCTACGCTTAGCGATTAAGTTGAAAGGCAAAGATGCATCGAGAACAGAGTTTGGAGAAACTCTCGCCAACGTCGGAATCGACGAGGGTGATTACTAAATTCGAACGACTTTAATAAGAACGCGTTTCACCGACATCAAGCTTTATTTAATAACATCGCAAGCAGCGCCATTCTCACTGGAACTCCATGACTTGCCTGTTTGAAATAAAGCGCATTTGGCAGATCATCGACGTCGGTTGAAATTTCATCAATGCGAGGTAGTGGGTCTAGGATAATGCAGCCAGTATTTTCAACATCGGCTCTATTTAAACGGAATTTCTGGCGATTTTTCTCAAAAACTATTTTGTTCTCGAAGCGTTCCTCTTGCAGTCTGTTGACATAGGCGACGTCGTATCCATCGTGCAAATTGACTTCGTTGGCAATAATGCATTCGGTGCCAGTGGCACGCAAGTCAGCTAATAAGTGATCGCTCGGTTCAAGCTCTTTAGGTCCAGTGAAGGTAAATCGGTTGCCTTTATATTGCGACAGCACACGTGACAATGAGTGAATACTGCGCGATTGAAGTGAATCATAGCCGAAAACGATGTTCAACGAATCTAAGCGGCCTTTCTCTTTGTAAATAGTATAGGCATCAATTAATGCTTGAGTCGGGTGTTCGTTGCCACCGTCACCAGCGTTTATAAAGGGTACTTTACTGATCTCGGCAGCAATTTTGGCGCTGCCTTGTTGCGCATGACGCATCACAATAATATCTGAATACGCCTCAACCATGCGAATCAGGTCTTCTAAACTTTCGCCTTTCTCAAACGATGTGCTGCTGGCATTTTGCGCAAACACCATACCCGCTTTTAGGCGTTGAGCCGCGCTTTGAAAACTCATCATCGTGCGAGAGCTTGGTTCGAAAAAAAGTAGCGCAACGACCTTATCGTCTAGTAAATCTATGCGTCCTTTGGTTTCAATGTCTGCCGCCATTTTGTCGGTTACCGTGAAAAACGTATCGATAATCTTAGGTGTCAGTTGTTTAGAAGAAGTAAGAGATTTGAATGGCAGCATTTGATTTGTCTCATCGTCGGATTGGCGCAAGAATATCATAGCTTTTGAGCAAACTATCAAGCTCAATCGTGCTCAGGCTAATCGACTATTCAGGTTGAACGGCTAAGGAATTAAAATATGTCTCAAGTATGAGGGCGGCGGCGACCTGGTCTCGCAGTTCTGTCTTGCGTTGTTGGCTTAAGCCTCGTTGCTCAAGGCTTGCATTTGCAGCCGATGACGTTAGCCTTTCATTGACGTCTATGATCGGTAGTTTATGCCAACGGTGAATGTGGCTCTTAAAACGATTGATTGCCTTATTTAGGTGTGGGTCAGAACTTTGTGGATCGCCGACAATAATGGCATCAGGCTGCCACTCTTCGATCAATGCGTCGACACTAACCCAATCATGACGGCCATTACTAACTACAATGGTTCCGGCCGGGGTAGCACTTTTGATGAATAGGCTACCGCTGGCAGCGCCAGTACGCTTTAATCCGATATCAAACGCAATAAACGTTTCCGCTTCGTTAATGCGGTCTCGAAGGTCCTTTTTTTTAGCCACAGTTTCTAACCACAGTTTCTAGCCACGTTGACGACTTGCTGATGAGCTGGTGACCCGATTGTTCTTTAGAAAATGTATCGAGCGAGTGATTACCAAAATATCGGTTTCTCTGAAGAAATCTTCATCAGGAAAGGCTTGAAACGGAGAGGCGTCTCGAATAATACGTAGCGCCGAGTCATTCAAAATTTTGTGCGATGATGGAGTCAGAATTTCGATGTCATTTATGGTGCCATTGCGATTTATTTCGACCGAGACAATCAAGGTGCCGTTTAGTTTGTTGGCCTTGATTTTGACCGGATAATTGGCGTTACCGACTTCAACCAGACGCTTTCTCCAGGTATCTAAATATTCCGCCGCTCCGTGCTCTTTCGTTGTTGGCGATAAAAACTCTTTTTTCGGGCGTTTGCCGTAGTCAAGTTGGTCCTGAGAGATCTTTGCTAGCAGCCTTTCGCGCTCAAGTTTACGTGCGTTAAGGTTGAATTTATCCGGTCCTTTGGACGCCTTTTTGTTTTCTAATACTGTTTCTTGAGGCCTTAGCCGGTGAACACTAATTTCACCTTGCTTGGCGGTGATTAGCTGGTCGGGCGTCAAGCTGGTTTGACGTTGTTGGTCAGCAACTTTTTGTATCGACTCGATTTTTGACGGGGTTATCGGTTTCCACTCTTGAGGCGATTCTGACTCTTGATCAAACTCTCCACCACCGGCGTTATTTGAGCTGGAAACAATTTCAGCCAGCTCAGATTTTTCATTGTTTGAGGAGTTTAATAAGACCACATCCAAGGTGTTATCGGTGCTAGGTCTAGACGCAATATCTGGTAATTTAAAGGTAATTCCCAGGATCATGACGGCATGCAGCAAAACCGAGAAAAACGCGGTTACGCTGAGTAAATCTTTTTGGCTGTCGGCACTCACTTGGGCAAATTAGCCTTTAAGCTTTTGTTCGATCGCCTTGAGCAAATCTAACGCGATGTTAGTGTCATAAGCTTGATTGATTTCCATGATACAGGTCGGGCTAGTCACATTGATTTCGGTTAAGCGGTCGCCAATAATGTCTAATCCTGCGAACATAATATTACGTTTTACTAACTCAGGACCCACGACCGATGCGATATGTCGATCGCTCTCGCTAATCGCTTGCGCAACGCCACGACCACCAGCCGCAAGGTTGCCGCGAGTTTCACCTTTGGCAGCGATACGCGCCAAGACAAACGGCGCAGGTTCGCCGTTAATCATTAAAATGCGCTTATCGCCATCGACTATCTCCGGCATGTAACGCTGTGCCATTGCGTAGACACTTTCATGTTTAGTCAATGTTTCAATAATTACGCCAACATTGGGCGAATCTATTTGTACCCGAAAAATTGACGCGCCGCCCATGCCATCAAGCGGTTTGACTATAATATCTTTATGCTTGGCTAAGAAAGCCCTAAAATCACTACTCTTGCGAGTAATGATGGTGTCTGGGCACACTTCTGGAAACCATGCGCAATAGGCTTTTTCGTTGCAGTCTCGCAAGGCTTTGGGTGAATTAACCACCAGTGCTCCTTGTTGTTCAGCGAGCTCTAGAATATAGGTCGAGTAAACAAATTCCATATCAAACGGGGGGTCTTTGCGCATTAAAATAACGTCTAAATCACCAAGTTTGATCCGGCGGGAATCGGCTAGATCGAACCAGTGATCGGCATTTTGATATACGCTAAGTGAGCGAACATCACCGTAAGCAATCCCATTATCGATTGAGAGATCGTCCATCTCTAAATACTCTACATCCCAGCCTAATTGCTGAGCCTGCCAGATCATTTCGAAAGTACTGTCTTTTTTTATATTGATGGAGTCGATAGGATCCATTACTACGCCGATTTTCATACTAATTGGGTCTCAGGTTTACGCTTGCTAGTTAGGTTGCTTTTAACTTCGGCTATATTACCTCGAATGTGGACGAAAGTAACTGATGAAAATGACTCGCTTCGCTGACATTATTGTAAACTTTACTGTTACTCACGTTCAGCGGCATAATAGCGCCG
>Ga0316189_10007545_pt1 | contig 10273 bp, 8 predicted proteins | sample LowCovwburrow_MG_FD_204930 | JGI IMG/M metagenome (GOLD analysis project Ga0316189, IMG submission 204930) | Coastal sediment microbial communities from Maine, United States - Lowes Cove worm burrow | ecosystem: Environmental > Aquatic > Marine > Coastal > Sediment | place: USA: Maine... | reverse complement strand
GGGATGTTCGATGAAAAATTTGGAAATCATTTTAGGAACCCTTTTTAGAATGACGAACGACGAATTTCGAATGTCGATTTAAGGTATTCTTTCTATTTTAAAGTTATCCTCCAAATAAATGAAGGAGCGAAGCCTCCCCTCCGGCCTGTAAGCCTATTAAGCCTAAGGGCTGGAAGCGGGCTCGTAGGGGTTGTAGCGCCTACGCCTCGGAGAGCGACATCCACCATTCATCATTTCTTTTTCTCCGCTTTTTTGTCGGGTTGAGCGTCGCCGCCCTGGGACGGTGCTGCAGCAGGTTTTGCCTTGTCTTTGTCTTTCCCGGCTTCTGCAGCGGCCTTGAGGGCTGAAGCCGTGAGGGATTTCATGTCGGTCTGCTCCGGGTCGACTTTCGCTCCCGGCCGGGCCCGCTGCAGCCCGTTGACAACGACCGCTTCATCAGGTTGCAGCCCCTCCTCGATCACGCGCAGGCCGTCCACCAGCTGGCCCATGCGAATCGGCCGTTTCTCCACCATGTTTTCGCTGTTGACCGCCAGCAGGAAACGTCCGCTCTGGTCGGAACCGATGGCGCGCTCAGTTACCAGCAGGGCGTTGTCGCGCTTGTCGACGGGCATGCGGAGGTTGACAAAAAGACCCGGAATGAGCACCGGCGCTGAGCCCGGGTTGGGGAAAACCCCTCTCAACTGCAACGTGCCGGTTTCCTCGTCGACACCGGATTCTGCAAAATCCAGTTTTCCCTGGTGGGGATAGCCTTCTTCATTGGCGAGCTCAAGGAAAACCTGGATGTCCGCCTTGATTTCCGGATCTTCAGCAAGATCGAGACCTTTTTCCTTGATTTTATTACGATTCATTGCCATCACCTTGAGCAGATCCCGTTCGTTGAGGTTAAAGTAGGCATACATGGGATCATAGCGGGTGACCGTTGTCAGCAGGGTCGGTTCGCTTTCACCGACCAGGTTGCCCAGGTCCACGAGATTGCGGCCGACACGGCCGGTAATCGGGGCCGTGACCTTGGTGTAGTTAAAATTCAGGCCGGCCTTCTCGACCTTGGCCTTGGCCCGCAGCACATCTGCCCTGGCGACATCACGCTGCCCGCGCCACTTGACCACATCGGTCTGGGCACCGGCTTTCTGCTTGAAAAGTTTTTCGGCCCGCTTAAACTCGATGCCGGCCCGCTTTAGTTGGGCTTCGGCACTGCTCAGATCCGCATTGGCCGCATTCAGTTCCGCTTGATATTCGCGGGGGTCGATGACAAACAGCAGTTCGCCTTTTTCGACTTTAGTACCTGGAGAAAAATTCAAACTCTGCAGAAAACCGGCCACCCGGGCCCGTACTTCGACCTCTTCAAATGCGTGGGTGGTGCCGGTAAACTCCAAATAGTCGGTAACTTCCTGTTGCAGGGGCTTCGCCACGGTCACCTTGGGCGGCGGCGGTTCAACGTATTCGTTACTCTGGCTGCCACAGGCCGCAAACGCCCAGATGAGCAGTGAGATCAACATAATCTGAGCACAATTTTTACTAGCAGCTGTTCTGGAGAGGTTTTTCATGGGTATTCTCCTTCACTTATAATTGGTTTTTTCCTTGGCTTCCTTTAGTTTTCTTAGCTCAATTCATCCAAATCTGGAAACCGTAAAATACTCATTACAATTGGGTCCGCATGCATGTAATATCGGAAATTACTATCCGCCTCCACGGGACAGCTTGCTGGCAAAGATGGTGATCAGCCCTCCGAGCATGACGTAGCCAAGGATTACTTCAATCGTTACAATCATTGCGGCTGTCGAAGTTTTCGGAATTATATCCCCAAAGCCCAGGGTGGTAAATGTAACAACACTGTAGTAAAACATGGTTAAAAAATTAAATCGCAAATGCTGCGTATCAAAGGAGTCAGATCCTAATTTCCACATTATTTTTTGGTCAAAAGTTACGGAAGACAGATTCGCCTTTTTTAGATCGGCATCTGCCAGATTGGCATTTTCAAGATTCATGTGCCTGAGCTTGGCGCTCCTGAGATCGATTAAAACATTCGGGTTTTCTTCACGCCATTTATTCCAAGCTTCCACTCCTTGAGAAATGATAGCTATTTGGTTGTCGTCGGCCATAGGTAAAAGGCTCAAATCTTTTAATCACAAAGGAAAGCACAGTCAAAATCACGGAGGAGCATTTGACTTCCGTGACCGATTTCACCCCGTCGCCTTTACGTGCGATATCGTAGACTGCCGCTTCCATAATATCCAAATAAACTTGCGGTTCGCGACTGCGAATGAGTTCCCAAAATCCGGGGACCCGCTGGTCAAAACGATAATCGGTGCGAGCGGACACCTCAGTTTCTTTAACAATGGACTGAAGCCGTTTATCATCGAACAGCTCCCTAAGACGGGGGTTTTATATAAGTAGGGATTCTAAACCATTTCTGCAAGGGTGGCGGGGGTGTTTTTAAAAATCAGCGGCCACCTACAGATGTGGCCCCGGCCTCTTCCAGGGGTCATCCTCATACCCCCAGCTCTGCTGATGGTCGCTGATTTATTATCTCTTTTAATTACGAAACATTAAAAGGGACGGAATAAAAATGGCCGCCAGGATACCGAGGATTGCGACAATCATAGATATCAGTATCATAATTCCGACATATTTCCAGAAGGATTTCTGATAAGCCACCGCATTACCGAGCTCAGTTGCACCCCCGCCACCCAGAAAGCGGGATATTGCCGATGAGTACTTGTAAAGCCAAATTGAAGGTATCAAATAAAAAGGGCATCATTGATATGGTTGAGTATGGCTCTGTCGGTTCCCCGATTCGTGTAACTTTCTGAACCGGATACGGTCTGTACCTCTGAAGATACCATCTATTCCCCTCCTTGATGCGTTGTTGAGCGAACAGCATTTGCTACCTGAATTTTGCACGCAACCCGCAACCCGCAACACGCAACCCGTAACCCGCAACCCTTCTCACTTCGCCATCAAATGTGCCACCGCCTCCTCCAGGCCGTCCAGGGTCAACTCAAACATGGGAAATATCTCGCAAATGGCGCTAATGGTGCGAGTGTATTGCCACATGGTGGCCGGCACGGGGTTCAGCCATACGGAATGGGGAAACGTATCTGCGAGAAAATTGAGACATTCAAGACTGGGCTTGCCGCTGCGCTCTTCGATGTGAATGGAACCGTCGCTGGCCATCAATTCGTAAGGCGCCATGCTGGCGTCTCCGACCATGATGAACCGCGTTTGGGAGTCCAGACGGGCAAATTCTTCAATCCGCTGGGGCTTTTTATACCGAGCTGGATCTCCCCATAGGGTGGAGTAGATCGTGTTGTGGAAAAAATAAGTCTTTAATTCTTTAAACTGGTTTCTGGAATAATCAAAAAGCGTCTGAACGACCGGTATATAGGGGTCCATCGACCAGCCCCCATTGTCGATAGCCAGTATCACTTTCAGCCGGTCTTTCAAACGCCTGTCGAAAACAATCTCGATCTCACCGGCATTTTTCATGGTCTGGTAAATGGTGTCGTCAATATTTACCTGGTCTTCGGGACCCACAGGAATCAGATTGCGCAACCTTTTTAACGCCTCTCCGACCATCGCGTGTGTCAGAAGCCCGCTTTGGGAATAATCTTTATATCGCCGATCCATGGCCACTTTTACGGCCGATTTATTGCCGGAAACACCGCCCACCCGCATACCCCCCGGATGGTAGCCCGAATGGCCCACCGGGGAATACCCCCCGGTGCCGATCCATTTAGCGCCGCCATGGTGCGCCTCGGTCTGATCTTTTAGGCGTTCCTTAAAATATTCGATCAACTCTTCGGGGGTCAGTTTGGCTAGGGCTGATTCGTCTACTCCCAGTAATTTGGATAATTCGCGAGGATTTTGCAGCCAGCCTTCCAACATCGTCCGGACCAATTCGTCGAGTTCAACCCCTTCATAATCCGGTAAATCAGCGCCCTGGAAGTGGTGAGCAAAAACCTGATCGTACAAATCAAAATAGCGCTCACTTTTTACGAGAATTGCGCGGGAAGCTGTATAAAAATCGTCCAGCGTATTCACCAATCCGTTTCTGAGCGCCTTTTGAAGCGTCAAAAACGCCGTCGGGCTGACCGGTATTCCCACATCTTTCAACTGATAGAAAAAATCGACAAACATTTTAGTTCATTCTGCGGCCGTTTAACCGACTCTGGGCCCTCTGATAGTCCTGGGTTTTCTTAAACAGCACCCCGAGATATGGCAAATCCCCTTTGGCCAACCGTTTTGGTTTAAAATCCGGGTCCGCACGAAGGGCTCTGATCCAATTTATCAATTCCCGGGTTGCCGGCTTCTTTTCAACGGCATCCAGCTGGCGCATGCGGTAAAAGGCCGAGATTGCTTTTTCCATGAGTTCCGTGTCGATTTCGGGGAAGTGAACTTCGATGATCCGGCGCATCATGTCCGGATCGGGAAAGGCGATATGGTGGAAATTGCAACGCCCTAAAAACGGGTCAGACAGGTCCTTTTTGGCGTTGGAGGTGATGATGATCACCGGTCGGTTCAAGGCTTTGATGGTTTTATCAATCTCGATGATATCAAATTCCATCTGATCCAGCACATCCAGCATGTCATCCTGAAAATCGGTATCCGCTTTGTCGATTTCATCGATTAAAAGTACGGTTCTGATATCTGCGGTAAAGGCCTGACCGATTTTGCCCATTTTTATATAATCTTCAATATTGCTGACATTACGACTGGAATCTCCGAAACGGCTGTCGTTGAGCCGTGTCAGGGTGTCATACTGGTACAATGCCTCTACCAGTTTCATACTGGATTTAACGTTGAGCACAATCAGCGGCATTTTCAGATTTTCTGCAATCGCATGAGCAAGCATGGTCTTGCCGGTACCCGGCTCACCTTTGAGCAGCAGCGGCATCTCAAGCGCCATTGATATGTTCACAATCTTTGCCAATTCTTCATCCAAAACGTAACGGGATGCGCCGGCAAACTGCCTTTCACTGTGATTGTCCATCATCGAATACCTCAACTTTTTCAGTAGTAGTAACTTGCTGTTATTAATTTATTAACTTTCTTTTTTGAGCAGCTTTAGTCCCTAAACCAGATAATCCAGAAATCACAAATTGTTATTTGAAATTTTTAAGTGCTGAAACCTGAGAACAGGCACAAGACACCTTACGGTCCTTACAACATGTTTTCAGTAAAAACCCGATAAGGGGCCTAACCCCATGCTCCATGCGCTATGCTCTCTGCTAACGGATCACCGTCCTCTTATTTCTTGCGATACACCCCTGGTCAATCTAAGTACCTTTTTAGCAAGATCAATGCTCAAAGACCCGGTACCGCAACTGGGTGTAATCAGGGATTGGACGGTCAGCTGTTGTATGTCAATCCCAAGTGATTCAAGACGGTTAACCTGTTCATCCCAAAGGCTCAGCAATGAGGTAACTGTTTCCTTTTCAAGTTGTTCGACATTCAATGTCGGCACAATTCCCCACGCCAGGATTTTACCGGATTCGAGAAATTTTTTTATCTGATCGGGATATAGAATAAACCGATCAAAATAGGCATAGGCGTCAAAGCTGACAATATCGACTGAGGATTCAAGTACCAGCGACCAATCAGTATTGGCACAGATATGAACGCCGGCCAGTCCGCCTTCCAGGTGAACGGCTTCGCAGACCTCCTCAAAGCATTGGCGGATATCATCGTTGGAAATGCTGGTAAACTCCGAGGATCCAATCCCGGCAAGGGCCGGTTCGTCAAAAAAAATCAGCACCGGCCGATTCAGCCGCGATAAGCGGTGGGCCTGCCAGCGGGCTTTCATGGCCAACAGCTTAACCGCAGTCTCTCTGAGTTGGGGATCATAAAAAATGGGCCGTTTATTTTGATCGACAATTCCGATACCGAATGTGAATGGTCCGGTAATTTGACCTTTAACGGCGATGGGGGGAGTGGCAAGGGTTTGAAGACGGTCCCAAAACATGAAAAACCCCCTGGCGCTATCCTCTTGCAGGGCAAATCGCGAGGTGTCAAGTTCGATGTTTCCTTCAACGACCGCCATATAATCTTCAAAAAATTCCAACAGTTCATTAGGATAAGAATCACTGTCGGTATTGACAAACCCGTCACCGTCATCACTGCAAAAACCTGGAAGCCCTGGTGTAAACTGGACCATCATCCCTTCCTTTTTGTGAACCGGAAGCTGCGCCCAGAAGGGAATTTCGGGTGTATATTCCAATATCAGGTCGCTGGCTTTCCCATGGTCGGTCAGCGGTAGACTGCCGATCAGGGTGGCAAGACAATTCGCCTGAAACGTTTCGATCATTTTCGAGAATCCTTTAATTTTGGAGGATCAACGGCAAAGAATCAGAAAAACATCTCTGCGCCCTTCGTATCTTTGCTGTTGCCTGGCCTTTACTCTAAAACTTCTAAATTAACATGGTGAAATCTGTTTAGCAATATTTAGATTGCGGGTAATATTTTACAAATCTGCAGGTTAAAACTTGAAATGATTGACACAAAAATTGCCCGGTGGTATATTCAAGGCCTCTGAAGTCATGGTTAATTACGATTGAACATGGCCGGGGGGTATCGGAGTGACAAATGTCCAACATTATATCATTTAAAGACAAAAAAGGTCTGGTCGATCAAAAACAGGCTGAGTTGATTAGAAAGCGCAAGGTCCTTGCGGTTCGAAAAGTTTTCCAGTGCACCCAGTGCGCCTTTAAATGCGAGAAGTGTGGCACCCAGATTGACCGGGGCTCGGATAGCACCGGCGGTTACCGTCGCAAGCTGAATGTGCCTTATAATTTCTGTGAAGGGTGCTCGGAAGAATATTTAGACTTTATTGAACGACTCAAGGGAGCCGGGGACCCGGATTGTTACTGGCATAATGGGACCTGGATTGATGCCTGGAAAACATGGATCGATTATCAAAGCAGCGTTGATCGGTATCTAAAATCAAAGGAATTTGTGCAGCTAATCAATGAACTCAAACAAACCAGGCCCGAGGAATAGGAGGTAATATGTTTGGAATCGGAATGCCGGAACTTATCATAATATTAGTGATTATCCTCATCATCTTTGGCGCCGGTAAATTACCGGAAATTGGCGCGGGGATGGGTAAAGCCATTCGGAATTTTAAGGGCGCGTCGGATGAAGAGGAAAAAAAAGCACCTGAAAAGATAGAAGAGGAGGAAAAAAAATCCTGAAACGCTGATTTAAACCAATCAATCGTAAATTCCGATATAAAAAATGGATAGCGAGCGGTTAAGATTTAGATATCCTGGAAATCATATTAAGATAATAGCAACTTAGGACTCATTCCCGTATCGAGTTTCGCCTCAATCCTGGAATGAAGTAATATTGATCCAGTATCCCGAGACCCGCAATTTCATTGTTCCAGCCCTGCTAAAGTCAAAATTTAGATTGTTTCAACTCAGCGCGGAGTCCTCCTCGAGGGCTTCCTTTATTCACTTAGGCTGAACCCCACTCAATTCAACTATCCTGTATCTTAGATAAGACAAGACAGGTAAACCTCTCTGACTTTTTTAAATATGCCGGCCCAGGTATAGGCCTCAAGTTTATCTTGAATGGGTGATAAATCAATTTGCCCATCCTTCGAAGCCGCCTTGATCTGCTGTCGAATGGATTTTTCCAGATTTTTTTCAAATACGTGCTCATCTTCCCGGTATGGCTGATCGGTAAACCGCAACCGTGGTGTCCTTACCAAGGTTATAAAATCCGTATTAGAATCGCCGAGTAGTTCCTTCGTTCCCGGTAAATCAGTGGCAACAATTCGGCAGCCGCTGGCCAGAGCTTCCAAGATCACCAGCGGTAAGCCTTCATAAAAAGAAGGCAGTACCAAAATATGAGAGTGTCTCATGATTTTGGCCAAACCATTTTGAGAAAGTGCGCCGTAAACACGAACCTTCTCCCCCAGTTCCTTTGCAAGTCCAAGGCAACGCTCTTTTTCTTCCCCGCTGCCACTGCCCAATAGATTTAATTGCCATGCCGGCGAACGGATTGATTGCAAAGCGCGCAAAAGCCAGGGGACACCTTTGGCATTACTGAGCTTTCCGGCATACACCAATTGTACCGGATCAGGACTTGGTTTTGTATCTGAATAAAACAGACGGGCGTTATAACCGGCCCCGACAACGATAATTTTTTTAGGAGACAGATTGTATAACCGGACAACTTCTTTTTTTTGCGCCTCGCTTAACGCCATGACAACGTCTATTTTCCGGCATCCAATTAAAACCCTTTCTTGAAGGTGAGGACAATTTTGAAATTGTCTCAAATCCGATCCGTGACAAGTAGTTACCAGGGGGATATCCGGGAAAAGCCGGCGAGCCACAGAGCTGACGATCCAGAGATGGTGGCTGTGAATGATATCCGGGTTAAACCTGGAAACCGCATGTCGAAGAATTTCGGAAAATGCATTTTCATATTCACAGAGATCTTCTTCAGAAAGGTCGCAAAATCTGGTACTTTCATAGGGCATGACGTCACTCATCCCCGGGATTTGGTAGGACACATCAGCATTATGAAAGGTCACAAACATCGCATTTTTTTGTGCAATGTATTCTGTGATATCACCACCATCCGACTGAATCCCTGCAACCAGAAAATTATCATAGCCACATACGCTTGCTTCCCGCATCATGGCTTGCACGGATATACCACTGCCGGTTGAATCCGGCCTCTGACTGAGCAAGTGAAGGATTTTCAGTTTTTTCAAGTCTACCATTAGCCATTCCGTCGTTGATAATGATACATACAGCTAAAATTCAGAGCCACTGATATCTCGTAAATTCTGATGCGACTCAACTGTTTGTGTGCGCGCCAACAATACTAAATTCCGTAAAATTGTCAACTTGATGAAACTGTCAATAAATGGGTGCCAATCTGTCAGCTGTAATTTTTGACTTTGGTATGCAAGTCTTCTATATTATTAATTATTCAGGATGACGGATTAAGCTTAAACGTAAATTGCGGCGCTATGAATTTCAGGGCTTCTGACTTCGGTCGGAGAAACTTCTCGGGAGACCCTGAACCTGATATCTAAAGGCCCTACAAAATTTATAGTAAAAACAAGCGTAAATTCATGATGCAACAGTATCTATGAAAAACGGATGATAACCCAAAAAAAAGTTAATATTGGCGCCGCTAGATATTGCATTGGGCCCCCTGTACGACCCAGAGAAATTCACCCCTCTCTCATTAGATAGTCCACTGCCGGCCAAACTCGAACAAAACGCCAAAATGCTCGTGCGATTGCGGCCCGGGCGCTATAATTTAAGCTTGAATCTACGGCACACAGGACCGCTTCTCGAGCTCTCGTTTCGCCTTCCTGAGGATGGTTTCTGACCACAGCAAGAAATTTGGTCATACCGCACGCAGCCGGATTTGAGACTTGTTGAGATTGAGGGTGTACCGTCAATTGATCCGCTCCAGACCTCAGTGCCTCAAGACTGGAAAAATTACCCGGCCTACAGGCTGATCCCCGACGATACCATGCGGTTTAAGGAAATAACAATCAAAGGAAAAATTCAGCCGGTCCGTCAGGACGCTCGGCGGGTAGCGCTTCCGATCACTCCCGGCCACCAGAACATTGAGATTAAGTGGCTTGAGGCAAAAGACATGACGACGCGATATCAAAGTTCTGCTGTTGACCTCAGCACCCGAAGTGTCAATGCGAGTGTAGATATTTATCCGCCTCGCAGCCGCTGGCCTTTGTTTCTCGGTGGTGAGCAGTTGGTCGGCCCGGCAGTTCTTTTCTGGTCGGTCATCATCATCATTATGATCGCTGCTTTTGGTTTGGCAAAAACCGGATGGACGCCGCTCAGGCTATATCATTGGTTTTTGTTGGGCATCGGCATTTCCATGAGCAACCTGGCGGCCGGCCTTATCGTTGCCGGCTGGTTAATTGCGTTAGGCTTCAGAAAAAAAGCTGCAGCCTTTGAAGCGCGCAAGTTTGATTTGATGCAAGTCGGAATTGCTGTTCTGACGATAGCGGCCGTGAGTTCGCTCGTTTTCGCGATTTCCCAAGGCTTACTTGGCCATCCAGACATGAATATCGTCGGCAACGGATCGAGCAGCGGTCTCTTAAGATGGTATCAGGATGTGAGCGAAAACACGCTTCCACAGGCATGGGTATTTTCGATCCCCATGTTCACGTACAGGATCGCAATGCTGGCCTGGGCGCTTTGGATTTCATTCTGGCTTGTAGGAATTCTAAAATGGGGCTGGCAACACTTTACAACACCAAATATTTGGAAGAGTTTGCCTC
>Ga0316189_10007544_pt1 | contig 10274 bp, 9 predicted proteins | sample LowCovwburrow_MG_FD_204930 | JGI IMG/M metagenome (GOLD analysis project Ga0316189, IMG submission 204930) | Coastal sediment microbial communities from Maine, United States - Lowes Cove worm burrow | ecosystem: Environmental > Aquatic > Marine > Coastal > Sediment | place: USA: Maine... | reverse complement strand
AAGGTAAAACCCTTTAAAGGTAAAAACAACGCCCCGGCTATTGCGGCACAAAGCAATTTACGAGCTGGTAATTTACGCACTGGTGATTCCCCTATTCATCCTGTCGCAATCTACTTTCATATAAAGCAGAGTTCACGATTTATTCTTATTGTTATCAGCTTTTTACGTAACGAAAGCATCCATTTTAAGGACAAATTTTCAGCACCATACAAACAAAACTTAGACTAAAAACCGCATCACAACGTCACGATAAAGCTACTTTTAATAATATACTTTAAGTATGCAGCTACAACTATAGGTTATAAATACTGTTTTATCAAAATCTCAGCAATTTGTACGCTATTTAATGCCGCCCCTTTACGCACGTTATCGGACACCACCCACATATCGAGCCCTTTTTCATGTGAGATATCTTCTCGAATTCGACCAACATAAGTAGCATCATTGTTCGCACCTTCAGTAACAGCGGTTGGATAACCGCCATCTTTGCGCTCATCCAGCACTTCAACACCGTCTGCTTTAGATAATAATTCGGTGGCTTTATCAGCGCTTATCTTTTCTCTGGTTTCGATATGCAACGCTTCCGAATGGCCATAAAAAACAGGCACACGAACCGCTGTAGGATTTACCACGATGTTTTCATCTTCAAAAATCTTTTTTGTTTCCCACACCATTTTCATTTCTTCTTTGGTGTAACCGTTATCCATGAAGACATCTATCTGCGGTAGCACATTAAATGCGATCTGTTTTGGGTAAACTTCACATTTCATCGGTTTAGCATTGAGCAAACGCGCAGTCTGCCCCGCCAGTTCTTCGATAGCTTCTTTACCGGTACCGGATACAGCCTGATAAGTAGCAACATTAATACGGGTAATGCCTACTGCGTCATATATTGGCTTTAAAGCAACCAGCATCTGAATGGTAGAACAGTTTGGGTTGGCAATGATACCGCGTGTTTTGTAGTTGGCAATTGCATGAGGATTCACTTCTGGCACGACCAGGGGAATGTCATCATCGTAACGAAACTGCGATGTATTATCGATAACCACACAACCAGCTTCTGCGGCTATCGGTGCATATTTTTCAGAGATCGAAGCGCCTGCAGAAAACAGACCGATTTGGACTTTTGAAAAATCAAACTTATCCAGGTCCTGCACCACCAGTGTTTTGTCACCAAACTCAACACGTTTGCCGGCAGAACGACTGCTAGCTAAAGCGTAAACTTCACCTACTGGAAATTTTCGCTCTGCCAATATAGACAACATGGCTTCACCAACAGCACCAGTAGCGCCGACTACTGCAACATCATATGTTTTACTCATAACTTTCTTCACTAAATAAATTCAAAATATATTTTAATCACAGAAGCACAGAGTACATAGAGGTTTGTTATTGTTTATGCACAGCATGAACAACTTAAGTTTTTTTCTCTGTGCACTCTGTGCCTCTGTGGTCCATTTTTTTCTTTAATTACAACTCAGCCAGGACTGCTTCACCCATTTCTACGGTACCAACTTCTTTACAGCCTTCCGCCATAATATCTGCAGTACGCAAACCTTTATCCAGCACTCTGCCAACTGATGCATCTATTTCATCTGCAAGCTCGGCATGGTCAAGTGTGTAACGCAACATCATCGCTACTGATAATATGGTGGCCAACGGATTCGCTACGCCTTTGCCAGCGATGTCCGGCGCAGAGCCATGAATCGGTTCATACATGCCTTTGGAATTTGCATCCAGCGAAGCAGATGGCAGCATGCCGATCGAACCGGTCAGCATCGCAGCGGCATCCGATAGGATATCACCGAACATGTTTTTAGTAACCATGACATCAAACTGTTTTGGCCATTTCACTAACTGCATCGCTGCGTTATCTACATACATGTGACTAAGTTCGACTTCGGGATACTCACTGGCAATCTTTGTAACCACTTCACGCCACAGCTCTGAAACTTCCAGCACATTAGCTTTATCAACCGAACATAAACGTTTGCCACGTTTCATCGCGATATCAAATGCCACACGACTGATACGATCAATCTCGCTTTCTTTATATACCAGCGTATTAAATCCTTTGCGCTCACCTGAAGCATCCGTTTCTATGCCGCGAGGCTCACCAAAATAGATGCCACCGGTTAACTCACGCACGATCATGATATCCAGACCGGCTACCACTTCTGGTTTTAAAGAAGATGCATCAGCCAGTTGCGGATATAAAATTGCAGGCCGTAAGTTTGCAAACAACTCAAGCTCGGAACGCAAAGCAAGCAAACCGCGTTCAGGACGAAGCTCACGTGCCAGTTCATCATATTGCGGCCCGCCGATTGCGCCAAACAAGATAGCATCAGAAGCTTTTGCCAATGCCAGGGTTTCATCGGGCAGAGGCTTGCCTGCCGCATCGTAACCGGCACCACCGACTGGCGCTTCACTTAGCTCGACATCAAGACGACCATTACTCTTATAATGATTTAATATCTTGACGGCTTCTGCAACAATTTCTATTCCGATGCCATCACCGGGCATCACAGCAATTTTTAAACTCATGTTTCTCTCTAAATAAACTGCCCCGATTGAAATGGGACATAAAAATGGATATGTATTATACGCCAATAAATAACTTCACTCTAAAGAGCAAAATCTTTTTCACCACAGAGACACAGAGGGCGCAGAGGTTTTTATTTTTGTCCTTCAAAAACTTAACAAGTTTTTCTCTGTGCCTCTGTGATTCAGTCTTTTACCTAAAATAACCAGGGCGCAGTTTGCTTCCGACTTTCTTCGTAGTTTTTTATTTCATCGGCATATTGCAGCGTTAATGCTATGTCATCCAGGCCATTCAACATACAGTGTTTACGAAACATATCGATCTCAAATGATGCTACTTCTTCACCGTCACAACTGACGGACTGCTGTTCAAGATCTATCGAAATCTGCAAACCATGTTCTGCAGACACGCGATCGAAAAGATCATTAACAACTTCAGCATCCAGCACGATCGGCAACAGGCCGTTCTTAAAACTGTTGTTAAAAAAGATATCAGCAAAACTCGGCGCGATCACTGCACGAAAACCAAAATCATCCAGCGCCCATACCGCATGTTCACGCGATGACCCACAACCGAAGTTTTCGCGTGCGAGCAATATCGTTGCTTTATCGAACGGCGATTGATTCAGGACAAACTCCGGGTTTATTTTGCGACCTGCATTATCGATTTCCGGACCACCTTCATCGAGGTAACGCCAGTCATCAAAAGCATTCGGACCAAAACCCGATCGTTTGATCGACTTTAAAAATTGCTTGGGAATAATCGCATCGGTATCGACGTTGGGTCGATCCAGAGGGGCGACAATGCCTGTGTGTTGCGTAAATGCCTGCATTATTCAGCGGCCTCTTGGATTGCTTTTCCTGTGTTCTCTGCAGCCTCACCTATTGCTTTGCCTGCTTCACTGGAATCTTTTTTAATTCCTTCCCATGTATTAGCACAGGCACTCAACACAACAAGACTAAATACGGCTACTAATCGAATTACAAATTTCACTGTTAATGCCCTCATCACGTTATATCAACAAAATGTCCATTCACTGCGGCTGCAGCTGCCATCGCTGGACTCACTAAATGTGTACGACCGCCCTGTCCCTGCCTGCCTTCAAAATTACGGTTTGAGGTAGAAGCACAGCGCTCGCCAGATTCCAGACGATCAGCATTCATCGCCAGGCACATCGAACAGCCCGGCTCACGCCATTCGAAACCTGCATCGATAAAAATCTTATCGAGGCCTTCTTCTTCCGCCTGCTTTTTCACCAGCCCTGAGCCAGGAACCACCATTGCAAGTTTGATATTATCTGCCACCTTATGGCCCTGAGCAATTTTCGCCGCATCACGTAAGTCTTCTATGCGTGAATTGGTGCACGAACCGATAAACACTTTATCGACCGCTATTTCATTAATCGGTGTGCCCGCTTCGAGCCCCATGTATGCCAGGGCTTTACGCATGCCGTCTGCTTTTACCTTGTCCTTCTCCTCATCCGGGTCTGGCACCGCTGATTCGATATCCACCACCATTTCAGGCGACGTTCCCCAGGTAACCTGCGGTTTAATATCCGCAGCATTAAGGTGAACCACTTTATCAAACTGCGCACCGTCATCACTGTGCAAGGTATTCCAGTGCGCTTTGGCTTTTTCTAACACCTCACCAGCAGGAGAATAAGGCCGCCCTTTGACGTAATCTATCGTGGTCTGATCAACGGCTACCATGCCGGCGCGTGCACCCGCTTCGATCGCCATATTACAAACTGTCATACGACCTTCGATCGACAATGCACGAATCGCATCACCGCCAAATTCAATCGCATAACCCGTGCCTCCAGCCGTACCCAGTTCACCAATAATCGCCAATACGATATCTTTTGCGGTAACACCTTGATGCACTTCACCATCGACAGAGACCAGCATATTCATGCTTTTATTTTGCATCAGGCACTGCGTAGCCAGAACATGTTCTACTTCTGAAGTACCGATACCAAAGGCCAGGGCACCAAATGCACCATGTGTCGACGTATGCGAATCACCACAGACTACCGTCATGCCGGGTAAGGTTGCCCCCTGCTCCGGACCGATCACATGCACGATGCCCTGACGTATATCGGACATATTAAATTCGGTCAGACCAAATTCTTTACAATTATCGTCCAGTGTCTCAACCTGTAATCTTGCGACTGGATCAACGATACCCTGACTGCGGTCTGTCGTTGGTACATTGTGATCAGGAACCGCCACGATAGAACTTGTTCGCCAGGGCTGGCGACCGGCAAGCCGCAAACCTTCAAACGCCTGCGGTGAAGTCACTTCGTGCACCAGGTGACGATCAATGTACAATAAAGCCGTGCCGTCTTTCTCAGTACGAACTACATGCTCGTGCCATAATTTATCGTATAGTGTTTTTGCGTTGTTCATATGTAGCTCTGTTGTAACTCTATGTTTATTTACGGCATGTCTACTTGCAGCCTGTATCTGTCGACCTTAACGACCGTAATAAGCCATGATGCTGGCTTTAGCAATGGCGTGACTGTTTAAGAAGAAACCAATTAATTCCGCTCTGGCATCCGCATCCTGCTCAATCTTTTCAATGTCCAGGGCATACACGGTAAATACATAACGGTGGGGTTTATCACCAACTGGCGGACATGCACCGCCAAACGCTTTACTGCCGTAACTGTTTGCACTTTCTATCGAACCGGCAGGCATATTACTAGAAGCACTTGCACCGGTTTTTAAACCAGCAACTGACTTTTCAATATTGAACACTACCCAGTGCCACCAGCCGCTGCCCGTTGGCGCGTCAGGATCATAAGCGGTAACTGCAAAACTTTTTGTGCCAGCGGGTGCATTCTTCCAGCTCAATTGCGGTGAAATATTTTTACCGCTGCAGCCAAAGCTGTTAAACACCTGGTCATTTGATAACTGCCCCTGAATATCGGAACTGCTCAGGGTAAATCCTTGTGCCAGTGCATTCGTTGAAAGCAGCATCAACAATGAAAAAATCAGATTTTTAACCATCACATCTCTCCGTTTAATAATTCGATGACAGAAAATTATTTTTAGAGGGAGCTAGAGTACCGCCATTCACGTCATAAAACAAATTCATAATTTTTATAATATTGATTACTTTTAGTTATATATAAAATATACTAAACAAACACCCAGTTTACAAAAAAACTATAGAAAATAACGAAAAAATGTAGCTACATCTAAACAACTTCAGGTTTTTTTACTCTTATGGACATACAAAATATTCGCGCGTTTTTAATGGTGGCAGAAACACGTTCATTTTCCCGTGCAGCGGAAAAACTTTTTATCACCCAGCCAGCCATCAGCAAACGCATTTCTACTCTGGAAACGGAGCTGGATTGCCAGCTATTTAACCGCCTGGGAAAGAATATCCAGTTGACCCAGGCTGGCACAGCACTACTGCCTGGCTATCATCGCATACTGGCTGAAATAAACGAGTCCAAACATATCATCAGTACCTTAAGAACTGTGGTAAGTGGTCAGCTAAAATTTGGCACCAGTCATCACATAGGACTGCATCGATTGCCTCCGATATTACGGCATTATACCAATGACTACCCTGAGGTAGAACTGGATATTCAATTCATGGATTCAGAACAGGCCGCCGCTCTAATTTTAAAAGGCAGTATCGAACTGGCATTGATCACCCTGCCCGACAAAGTAGAAAAACCATTAAAAACCATCGCTATCTGGACCGACCCCATGCAGTGTGTGGTTGCTAAAGATCACGTGTTAGCCAAACAGAAAACAGTCAGCAAAAAACAGCTAGCCGAGCACGGCGTATTACTGCAGTCGCACAGCACGCACACCCGCGATATTATTGACTCAGCATTAAAGCTTGATTCGAACATCAAGGTCATCATGGAATCAAATTATCTTGAGACCATCAAAGCGATGATACAAAACGGCCTGGGCTGGGGTGTTTTACCTGAATCGATGATCGACGATTCTCTGCACAGACTAAACATCAAAGCAGCAAAGATGGAAAGACATCTTGGTGTTTTGCTGCACGCATCAAGAACACTATCAAGCCCGGCGGCGGCTTTATTAAAAAGCCTCAGGCAAGCTTAGAGCTGCCAGTGAATCATGATTTTCTTAATCAAGCGGCAAGACATTCTGCCTGATGTCGATATTAGTATTAACCTTTAAAGCATCACCGTGCGGCGCGACTCGAACCTGCCAGTCTCACACACACTGTTTCAATCTCATCCCAGACATTAGCATCAATCATACCTTTGCTTACCGCGTCGATGTACGAGCATCGTTTTAACATGAGATGAAATGTGCGTTGTGTGTGGCGCGACATGCAGGATTTAAACATGGTTACACGGTTCTGCCAGACACCAGAGCGTTTCAGCAAGAGATCAGCAGATGAGGCATCCCGAGATGCTTGTGCCAATAAACGAATATCTTTTGCCAGTGCCCAGTTAATCACCACAGGCACGACACCTTCTGCTTTCAGCCCCGCGATTATCTTGATGACCCGTTTGGGTTTGCCACTGAGCAACATATCGACTAATTCGAACACGCTATACCTCGATTGCGAAGTAACCGCTTCTGCGACATCGGCATAACCGATTTTTCCAGGCCCTAGCAAAAGGAATAATTTTTCTATCTCCTGATCTGCGGCAAGAAGATTACCCTCGACATGCTGACTGATATAGGCAAGCACATCATTATCAGCATCCATGTCACGCAGGGCAAAACGCTGCTTTAACCAGAACGATAGTTTTTCCACCGGCACTGGCCAGCACTGTACGACCAGGCCACTCTGCTCAACTGATTTAAACCATGCAGACTTTTTTGCATTGCCGTCGATCTTACCGGCATTGATGATTAACACGGTATCTTCAGGCGGCCTTGAAAGATAGTCTTTCAATGCCTGCGAACCCTGCCTGCCCGGTTTACCCGACGGTAGTCTTAATTCGACGATACGTTGCGTCGCAAACAACGACATGTTCGCCGCTTCGTCCGCCAGGCGCTGCCAGTCAAACTGCGCATCAACGTCGAGCACTTCTCTCTCATCAAACTCTTTCTTGCGTAAAAAAGAACGGATCAGGTCCAGCGATTCCATCTGCTGCAATGGCTCGTCACCACTAACCATATAAACCGGGTAGACCGTTTTGGCAACCGCTGACTGTAATTGATCCGGGCGTACGTTCATTGCGTATTTGTGCTTTTTTCGCTGCTGTCTTCCTGCTTTGGTAACACAGGATTAGTCGCCGTATTGTTCGCCGCGCCACTGCCCGCTTTAATATCAGAATAGCTGCGTGAACGCGCCTGCAGTTTCAACAAGATCAAACGCGCAGCATCACGCCGCATATCCTTGTACAGTATTTCAGACTCATTGGTCACTGCAAGTACCGCATCAGGGTCGAACAACAGGCTGCGTTTAACGGAAATAGAATCTTTACTCGGTTTTGACTGCTTTATCTGTATTGAGAAATTGACCGTGTAACCTAACAAATACTCTCTAGCACGGCCATTACCATCTACAGACAGTACGCGTCGTGACTTTGACTCATTCAACAATGATAAACGCGCATTCGTTTTAGTGGCATCTACCTGCTCTTCACTTTCAATAAATTTTACTTTATTCGTTGCCAATAAATCTTTTATCTCACGCGCCAGTTCAAAAGCACTATTCTGTTCGATCAAAACCGGCGATATATCCTGTGAGATATCCAGCGAACCCCGCAGCTGGAAACCGCAGGCACTAACGACGAGAGCAGATGCCAGCACCAGTAATAAAGGCGTACGCTCGAACGAACCAACCTTGAACAAATGCCTGAACATATGCCTGAAAATATGCTTAAAAAACACATCCAGCCGACAACACTGCATTAGAAACGACATATCAGTTTGCCACAATGTTAACTAATCGACCAGGCACAACAATGACCTTACGTACTGTTTTTCCCTCGATATTCGTCACAATTTTTTCATCGGCTAAAGCAGTCGCTTCGATAGCATCATTTTTCGCATCTGCTGCAACACTAATTTTTGAACGCAACTTACCGTTCACCTGAACCACAAGTTCAATCTCATCACGTGCCAGTGCAGAGTCATCACACAATGGCCAATTCACATCAGCCAACATCTCATCGTGACCGAGATCATTCCACAACTGTTGCGTTACGTGCGGCACGATAGGTGACAGCAATAAAACGATGCCTTCTATCGCTTCGTGTTTTACTGCATGTCCCTGCGCACTATCATCATCGAATTTTATTAAGTCATTAATTAATTCCATGACTGCGGCTATCGCCGTGTTAAAAGTATGGCGACGGCCGATATCATCCGTTACTTTAGCAACGGTCTCGTGGTATTTGCGGCGAATATCTTTCTGCTCGGGTGTTAAATCATTCTGGCTAAATTCGACGACCGCTGCCTGTCGTGTTACATGTGTAACAACCAGTTTCCACAGACGTTTGAGAAAACGTGATGCACCATCAACCCCTTCGTCATTCCATTCCAGGGACTGTTCCGGCGGCGCGGCAAACAGGATAAATAATCGGACCGTATCTGCGCCGTATTTTTCGATCAGTTGTTGCGGATCAACAGTATTACCTTTTGACTTCGACATCTTACTGCCGTCTTTTAATACCATGCCCTGTGTCAGCAGGTTTTTAAATGGTTCGTCGTTATCTAACAAACCTTCGTCACGCATTAACTTATGGAAAAAACGTGCATATAACAGGTGCAAGACTGCATGTTCAATACCGCCGATATACTGATCTACCGGTGCCCAGTATTTTGCTCTGTCATCCAGCATGGCCCCGGCACCATCTGGACCGGTTGCATCCGGGCAGGTAAAGCGTGCGTAATACCATGATGATTCAAAGAAGGTATCGAAAGTATCGGTTTCGCGTTCCGCCTCACCGCCACATTCCGGACAGGTGGTTTGATAAAACTCCGGCATTTTTTTAATCGGTGAACCAACATCATCACCGTATTCGATATCTTCCGGCAACACTACTGGCAACTGATCTTCCGGCACTGCAACCGTGCCGCATTTATCACAATGAATAATTGGGATAGGTGTACCCCAATAACGCTGCCGGGAAACACCCCAGTCACGCAAGCGGTAATTGGTCTGTTTCTCACCCTTGTCGATTGCAGCGAGTTTGTCTGCAATGGCATCAATCGCCTGCTCTGATGTCAGGCCATCGAATTCTGCTGAATTTTTTAACCGACCTTTTTCAACATAAGCCTCGTTTTCTACGGTGACATCACTGCCATCAGCAGGATAGATCACCTGCTTGATCGGCAAGCCATAAGTTTTAGCGAAAGCGTAATCTCGTGTATCGTGTGCAGGCACTGACATTACCGCACCAGAACCGTAATCGATCAGTACAAAGTTTGCTACCCACACCGGCACCTGTTCACCGCTTATTGGGTGCACCGCCATGAAACCCGTCGCCATGCCTTTCTTTTCCATGGTGGCAACATCTGCTTCGGCCACGCTGGTGGTTTTACATGAATCTATAAATGCCTGCAGTTCAGGCTTACTTTCAGCTGCTTTTTTCGCCAGCGGATGCTCGGCGGCAACAGCAACATAAGTCACGCCCATCAGGGTATCAGCACGCGTGGTATACACGGTCAGAGCAGGCTCGCCTGCCACATCAAAACTTAGCTCCACCCCGGTAGAACGGCCAATCCAGTTGCGCTGCATAGTACGGACCTGCTCTGGCCAGCCATCGAGCTGA